>Ga0209985_10002186_pt1 | contig 18067 bp, 13 predicted proteins | sample NOAtaG_FD_187305 | JGI IMG/M metagenome (GOLD analysis project Ga0209985, IMG submission 187305) | Freshwater lake microbial communities from Lake Erie, under a cyanobacterial bloom - NOAA_Erie_Diel6S_1000h metaG (SPAdes) (version 2) | ecosystem: Environmental > Aquatic > Freshwater > Lake ...
TGCTGCTTCGCCTCGCACGGCCCGGTCGTGTTGAAGTACTTCGGGATCGGCGGATAGACGCGCTTCTCGACCATGGGCCCCGTCAGCCTACCACCGCGGGCCGGGTCGAGGTCTGCGGTGGGCCCAGCAGGAACCGATCGAAACAGAGAGAGACGAGAGCTCCGGCGAGGAATTCAGGAAGAGAGGAAGGCAGGAAGTCGAATCCTCCACCATTCAGGTTCCTGAATTCCTGCGTTCCTCAGCGGCACTTCTCCCTCAGGCGCGGAGGACGCGGACGGGGCGGCCGGTCGGGGTCACGGCGCGCTCCTCGCGGACGCGCTCTTCGAGGGGGGCCGCGGTCTTGCGGCGGTCGAAGAGGACGAGCACGCCGTCGTGCAGGCCCGTGCGCTCGAGGTACTCGTCGAGCTGCTTCAGGCCCTCGGGGAGCGGGTCGACGCGTCCGTCGCGCCAGACCTTCAGCTCGATCGCCTCGCGCTGCAGCTGCTGCTTGCCTTCGGCGTCGGTGAAGGGCCACTCGATGAGCAGATCGATCCGCCGCCGGCCGATGCCGTACTCGCGGCCCACCACGCCGCCGCCGTTCACCACGCGCTGCAGGTACGCCATGAGCACGAGCTGGGCGCCGGACTCGGCGTAGGTCACGCCCTCGACCATCGACTCGCCCTGCTCGACCCAGAACGCCGCGAACTCGCGCAGGAGCACGTCGAGGTCGAAGCGCCCGTCCGTCCGCACGAAGCGGCGCGGGTCGGCGGTCACGGTCTCCTGCACCGGCGAGGACAGCACGCGCGCGATGACCTCGCGGTAGATCTCGTTGGCCACCCGCAGCGGCCGGCTCTTCACCAAGCCCAGGTCGACCACGTACGAGACGTCGTCGTCGAAGACGGTGTCCGGCTCGGGCAGTTCGCCGGCGAGCAGCGGGCCGATCACCCGCCGCACCCGCGGCTCGGCGAGCTTGCTCGCGAGCGAGTCGAGGTGCGTGGCCCGGGCGAGGATGAGCCGCTCCTTCGCGGTCTCGACGTGCGCGCGGGTGATGGGACCCGCGACCTTCATCTCGCCGATCACCTCGTTCGCGATCGCGTTGACGAGCCAGGGCTGCCCGCCGGCGAGCTCGGTGAGGCGAAGGAGCGCGGGCGCCTCGAAGGCCTGCCCGGTCTCGGCGGTGTGCTGCAGGAGCAGCGCACGCACCTCCTCGTCGGTGAAGGTGCTCAGCGTGAGCGACTTCAACTTCACGTTGAAGGGGCTGGCGGTACCGAGCCGCTCGGGGTCGCCGCCGCTCGCGGCCTTGTAGTCCCGCACGTCGCGCAGGCCGCAGAGCATCACCGACCAGGGGGCGTGGTCCGGCCGCTTCGGAAAGCCCGCCCGCAGCTGGCGCAAGACCGACACCAGGCTCTGACCGCGCACCGCGTCGATCTCGTCGAGCAGCAGCACCACCCGACGCGGGCACCGCTCGCACCACGCAGACAGCACGTCGGTCAAGAGCGCCGCCGAGTCGAGGCGCTCCGGCAGCGGCGCCGGCCGGAGGTCCTCGGGGAGCTGCACGGACGCCTCGCGCACGAGCTCGCGCACGATCGACTCCTGTGCGGCCACGTCGTCGTCCCCCTTGGCCTCGGCGGCCTCGCAGCTCAGATAGACCGCGGCGTAGTCCCCTCCGGCGCTCAGCGAGCGCGCGAAGGCCCGCAAGAACGTGGTCTTGCCCGACTGACGCGGCGCGTGCAGCACGAAGTAGCCGCCCCGCGCCGCGATCTCCGGCGCCTCCGGAACCCGCGGCAGCGGCGGCACCATGTAGTGCTGCTTCGCCTCGCACGGCCCGGTCGTGTTGAAGTACTTCGGGATCGGCGGATAGACGCGCTTCTCGACCATGGGCCCCGTCAGCCTACCACCGCGGGCCGGGTCGAGGTCTGCGGTGGGCCCAGGAGGAACCGATCGAAACAGAGAGAGATCAGAGCTCCGGCGAGGATTTCAGGAAGACACAGGGGCGCGGGCGCCGCGCGGGCTCGGTCAGGGGCGCGTGAGCCGCTCGACGAGGGCGCAGTGCTCGGCAAACCGCGCCACGAGCTCATGCCGCGGCGGCATCGCGAAGTCGGCGAACTCGAAGCCGGGCGCGACGGTGCAGCCGGCGAGCACGTCGCCGTCGAGCGCGACCGCGGCCTGGTAGACGTCGGGCGGCACCGCGGCCTGCGGCACCTGGCCTGCGGCGAGGTCCTTGCCGAGCGTCACCACGCGGTGGCTCCGGTCCGCGGGGTCGAGCAAGTGCAGCGCGAGCGGCCCGCCCTCGAGGTGGTGCCACACCTCGATCTGCCGCACCACGTGCAGCGCCGAGAAGGTGCCTCGCGGCAGCAGGAACTCGATGCACGTGAGCGCCGCGCGCGCTTGCCCGGTGCGGGGATGGATCACCGTCTCGCCGGCGCGGATCCGCTCGCGGTAAAAGCCGCCCTCGGGGTGCGGAGCGAGGCCGAGGTGCGCGACGAGCTCGCGGGCGCGGGGGGACAGGTCGCTCATCGCCGCGAGCCTACACCGCGGCCGCGCGGCCCGCGCGCGCCGCGCGCCTGCCGCCGGGCGCCGCCCGTGCGGGTGCGCGGGCGCGGGGGATGGGTCACACCCGCCCGATGCGCCTCGCTCCGCTCGTCCTCCTCCTCGTCGCGTGTGCTTCGTCCCCGCCGTCCTCGCCGGGCTCCGCTGGGGGCGAGGCGCCCGACGACGCGGCCGCGGGCGTGCACGATCCGGCGCTGGCCGCGCTGCTCCGCGAGCACTGGCAGGACGCGCTCGAGACCGACCCGGTGCTCGGCACGCTCATCGGCGATCACCGCCGCGACGACGCGATGCCGGATGCCTCGCACGAGGCCGAGCTCGTCCGCCGCCGCACCCGCGCCGGCTTCCTCGCCCGCGCGCGCGACATCGCGCCCGATCGCCTCGACGACGGCGACCGGGTCACGCACGCGCTCTTCGTCGAGATGCTCGAGGCCGAGACTGGGATCGAGGTCTGCGAGAACCACCTCTGGAACGCCTCGGCGATGGACAACCCGGTCACCGCGCTGAGCCGCATCGCGCCGCTCTCGCAGCTCACCGACGCCGCGGCGGGCCGGGCCTACGTCGCGCGCCTCCGCGCCCACGCGACCTTCACCGATCAGATCGCGGCGAACCTCGGCCGCGGCGCCGAGGAGGGCCGCTTCGCCCCGCGCGCCTCGCTCGAGCGCCTCGCCACGATGGTCCGCGCGAACCTCGCGGCCCCCATCGAGGCGTGGGTGCCGGTCACGCACGCCTCGGACGCCACCGCGTCGTGGCCCGAGGCCGAGCGGAGCGCGCTGCTCGCCGAGGTCCGCGCGGTGCTCGACGGCGAGGTCCGCGCGGCGTTCACCCGCTACCTCGCGACCGTCGAGGCCCTCGCGCCGCGCGCGCGGGACGGTGCGCACGAGGGCGCGCGCTCCCTGCCCGACGGCGCCGCCTGCTACGAGGCCGAGATCCGCCGCCACACCGGCAGCCGCCGCCGCGCCGACGAGGTGCACGCGCTCGGCGTCTCGGAGATCGCCGGCACCGACGCGCGCCTCCTCGCGCTCGGCGGGCCGCGCTTCGGCCTGTCCACCGTCGCCGAGGTGCTCGAGCGCCTCCGCACCGATCCGGCCCTCGGCTACGCGACCGGCGACGAGATCGTCGCCGACGCGACCGCGCGGATCCGCGAGGCCGAGGCCCGCGCGCCCGCGTACTTCTCCCGCCGCGCCGAGACGCCGTGCGCGGTGCGTCCGGTCCCGCCCGCCGAGGCGCCGACCGCGGGCTTCGCGTTCTACATGCCCGGCACGCCCGACGGCTCGCGCGAGGGCGCGTACTACGTGAACACCGCCGAGCCCGCCTCGCGCCGCCGGCACCTCGTGGCCGCCGTCACCGCGCACGAGGCGGTGCCGGGCCACCACTTCCAGATCACCGTCGCGCTCGGGCTCACCGCGCTGCCCGCGTTCCGCCGCCACGGCCACTTCACCGCCTACGTCGAGGGCTGGGGCCTCTACGCCGAGCGGCTCGCGGACGAGATGGGCCTCTACCACGATGACCTCGATCGCCTCGGCGCGGTCGACCTCGAGGCCTTCCGCGCCGCGCGCCTCGTCGTCGACACCGGCCTGCATGCGCTCGGCTGGACCCGCGCCGCGGCCGAGAGCTACCTCCGCGAGCACACCTCGATGTCGCCCGATCTCGTCGTCGCCGAGGTCGACCGCTACATCAACTGGCCGGGCCAGGCCCTCGCCTACAAGATCGGCCAGCTCGCGATCCTCGGGCTGCGCGCCGAGGCCGAGACCGCGCTCGGCGAGCGCTTCGAGGCGCGGGCCTTCCACGACCTCGTGCTCGGGCTCGGGCCGGTCAGCCTGAACGTGCTCGAGGCCGAGGTGCGCCGCTGGATCAGCGCCGGCGGAAGGTGATCTCGACGTCCTGCGTCGCGGCGTAGCGCTGCTGGATGCGGAGCAGCTCGCCGTAGCGCTGGGGCAGCCGCGGCGCGACGCCGAGCAGCACCTTGCCCGCGGCCTCGGCGTCGTGCGCGGCGCGGTGCGCGTTCTCGAGCGAGACGTTCAGCCGGTTGCACGCATCGACGAGGCTGAAGCCGCGCTCGTGCTTGTAGAGCTCGCGGATCCACACGAAGGGGTCGATCCACACGCCGCCCTCGGTGCCCGCGGGCACCCGGCCGGGTCCGCCCGTCGCCTCGCCGAGCCGCCGCAGCTCGGCCCAGAGGAAGCGGCTGTCGAAGCGGTGGTTGTAAGCGACCGGCAGGCGCCCCTCGAGGTGCGGGCGGACGAGCGGCCAGGCCTCGGCGAAGACCGGCGCGTCCTTCACCATCTCGTCGGTGATGCCGTTCACGCTGCTCGACTCGGCGGGGATCGGGATGCCCGGCTGCACCAGCCAGTTCTCGCTCCGCTCGTGCACGCCGCCGCGGAAGAGCGCCACGCCGATTTCGATGATGCGATCGCGCTCGGGATCGAGGCCGGTCGTCTCGAAGTCGATGACCACGAAGGGCGCCTCGGGCCAGACGAGGTCCGCGGCGAAGCCCTCGGCCATCCCGGCCACCGCCCGTCCGCTCTCGGCGAGCCGGTCGGCGATCCCCGGGTAGTGGCGCCCGGTAGGAAAGCAGCCGCAGGTGTCGAGGTTCGCGCGCATCACCTTCTCCGTGCGGCGAGCGCCGCGACCAACAGCAAGGCCCCCGCGGACCCCAGCCCCGCATCGGCCAGCCCCGCATCGGCCCGGCCCGCCCGGCAGGCGCATCCGCTCCGCGCGCTCGAGGGCTGCACGCAGACGTTCCGGAGCTCGCAGCTGCCCACGCTGCACGCGCCCGACGGCGAGCAGGTGCCGACGACGTGCGGCTCGGTGCACACGCCCGCATCGCCCGGCGGCAGCCTGCCCCCGCACGGCACGTCCTCGATGCAGAGGCCGACCGCCTCGCAGGCCTCGCCGGCCCCGCACATCGAGGAGAGCACGCACTCCGCCGCGGGACGGCAGTGCGGGCCCGCGTGCGAGGTGCTCGGCACGCTGCCGGGCGGACAGGTGTCGGGCGGGGGGAACACCGCGTCGGCGCGCGCGGCGTCGGGCCATAGCCCGAGCAGCAGCGCGCCGAGCCGCGTGGCCTCGCGGAGCGTCCCCATCAGCCCTGGTAGATCGCCATCGTGTCGCGGAGCAGCTTCACCGCTTCGGCGCGCGGCCGCTGGAAGGCGTTGCGGCCCATGATCGAGCCGAAGCCGCCGCCGGCGTGGATCCCGCGGATCTCGGCGAGCACCTCCTCGGTGCCCTTGGCCTCGCCGCCCGAGAAGATGACGATCCGCTTGCCGTCGAAGCAGCTCTTCACCACGTGGGCGATGCGCTGCTCGAGGGTCTCGCGCGGGATCTTCTCGTAGTACTTGCGGCTGTCCTCGCGCTCGAGGTGCGCGGTCGGCGGCTTCACCTTCACGATGTGCGCGCCGAGCTGGCAGGCGATGTGCGCCGCGTAGGCGATGACCTCGAGGCCGGTCTCGCCCTGCTTGCTCATGCTGCCGCGGGCGTAGCTCCACAGCACCGTGGGCAGCCCAGCCTCGCGGGCCTCGCGGATGAGATCGCGGATCTGCTGGTAGGTCTCGTTCCGCTTGGAGCTGCCGGGGTAGATCGTGAAGCCGATCGCCGAGCAGCCGAGGCGCACCGCGTCCTTCACCGACGAGGTGAGCGCCGAGGCGGGCGCGCCGGGATCGCCGAGCAGATCGCTGTTGTTCACCTTGAGGATGAGCGGCAGCGCGCCCGCGTGCTTGTACGCGACCGCCTCGATGAAGCCGAGCGGCGCCGCGTAGGCGTTGCAGCCGCTCTCGACCGCGAGCGAGGCGTGGTACTCGGGATCGTAGCCCGCGGGGTTCGGCTCGAAGGTGCGCCCGGGGCCGTGCTCGAAGCCCTGATCGACGGGCAGGATCACCATCTTGCCGGTGCCGGCGAGCGTGCCGTGGTTGAGCATGCGGCGCAGGTTGCCGATCACGCCGGGGCTCTCGCCCGCATAGTTCTGAAGGATCTTCTCGACGGCCTGGCTCATGGGGTCCTCCGCAAAACGAGGGCCGAGCCATACCACCCGTCGGGCCTGCGGCTCAAGCGCCGCCGGGATCGGGCGGTGCGCTCGCTCCCGCTCGGAGCGCCGCCGCGGCCGCCGCCTGCTCCGCCTCGAGCTTGCTCCGGCCCGAGCCCTCGCCGAGCCGCTCGCCCTCGAGCAGCACCACGACCCGGAAGGTGCGCGCGTGCTCCGGGCCCTCGGTGCCCTCGAGCTCGTAGCGGGGCGCGATCTTCCGCTCGGCCTGCAGCCGCTCCTGCAGGCGCGACTTGAAGTCGCCCGCGCCGGCGTCGGCGGCGAGGGCCTCGAGCGCCGGGGCGAGCACCCGCTGGGCGACCGCGTGCGCGGCGGCGAAGCCCCCGTCCGCGTACACCGCGCCGACGATCGCCTCGAGCGCGCTCGCGAGCAGCCGCGGCTTCTTGCGCCCGCCGCTCTTTTCTTCGCCGCGCCCGAGCAGGAGCGCCTCGGGCAGGCCCAGCCGCTCGGCGAGCGCGGCGAGCGAGCGCTCGCAGACGAGATCGGCCCGCCGCCGCGTCAGCTCGCCCTCCGAGGCCTCAGGGAAGCCCGCGTAGAGCAGCTCGGCCGCCGCGGCGCCCAGGATCGAGTCGCCGAGGAACTCGAGCCGCTCGTTGTCCCCCGGCGCGCGGCGGTTCTCGTGCGCGAAGGAGCGGTGCGTCAGCGCGAGGGTGAGCCGCTCGGGCCGCTCGAACCGGTGGCCGAGGGCGTCCTCGATGCGCTGCGCGGGCTCGCTCCGCTCCATGGCCGCCCACGGTAGCCGGAAGCGACGACCCGGGCGAGCGCAGGAAGGACGGGGCCACGATGGCCCAAGTCCGGCCCACATCGGCGCGACTGGCGCAACACGGCACGAACAGACTGGCACGGTCCGTGCTGAAGTGTGCCTTGTCCTCGACACAGGCTGACACGCCCTTTCCCACGCCAGGAGCCCGCCATGCCCATCCATTCCATTCTCGCCCGCTGTCGCCCGGTGGCCCGAGTGGCCAGCCTCTCCGCGCTGTTCTTCCCGGTGCTGCTCGGCGCCCGGGGCTGCGAGCCGGAGCACTGCACCGGCTACCCGAACCCGATCTGCCCGGCGGTCTACGCCCCGGTCTGCGGCGAGGACGGGACGACGTACTCGAACGAGTGCGAGGCCCACCGCGCCGACGTCGGCGTCCTGCACGAGGGCGCGTGCGGCTGCCTCTACACCTCCGAGGTCGCGCCGGTCTGCGGCGTCGATGGCGTGACCTACCCCAACGAGAGCTGGGCCGTCTGCGACGGGGTCGCGATCGCCCACGAGGGGCCCTGCGGCGGCGCCTGCGCGTGCCCGGACATCTACGCTCCGGTCTGCGGGGCGGACGGAGTCACCTACGGCAACGGCTGCGAGGCGAGCTGCGTCGGCGTGCCGGTGGCGCGCGACGGCGCGTGCGGGTGCGGCGACGTGTTCTGCACCCTGCATTGCGAGTTCGGGTTCGTCCTCGACCCGGCGACCGGCTGCCCGACCTGCACCTGCAACCCCGAGCCGAGCTGCGTGTGCCCCGAGTACTACGCCCCGGTCTGCGGCGCCGACGGCCAGCGCTACGACAACGCGTGCTTCGCCGCGTGCGCCGGCGTCGACATCGCGCCCGACGAGGTCTGCGGCGGCTGGGCCTGCACGGCGGTCTACGAGCCCGTCTGCGGTGAGGATGGCGTGACCTACGGCAACGGCTGCGAGGCCGCCCGCGTGGGTGTCGCGGTGGCCCGCGAGGGCGCCTGCGAGTGCGCACCGGTGCTCTGCGACCTCGCCTGCGACGGCGGCTTCGCCCGCGACCCGATGACCGGCTGCGAGATCTGCGCCTGCGCGCCGCCGCCGCCCGCGGGCTGCACCAGCGACGCGGACTGCGGCCCCGGCGGCAGCTGCCTGGCGACTCCCTGCGCCGGCCCGGACGATCCGGCGATGCCGTTCGTCTGCCCGAGCTACTGCGTCCATGACCGCGAGCCCCTCCACTGCAGCAGCGACGCCGAGTGTCCCGCGGGCCTCGTCTGTGACGTGCCCGCCTTCGACTGCCCGCCCGAGGCGCTCTGCGCCCTGCCGATCGGCTCCTGCGTCGAGCCCGCGCCGGTGCCCGCGATCTGAGCACCCCCACCAGCGATGCCGGCCCCCTTCCACCCACCGAGCAACCTCTGGGGGTCGGCGTTCCGAGGCACCCGTTCACCGACGGGTGCCTCGGTCTTTTCTCGCTCCCCGAACCGGCGGCCCGGGGCCGCACCTGCCGTGCTAGCGTCCCGACCCCATGCGTTCGATGCTGCGCGCCGCGCTCGCCCTCGCTCTGACCGCCACGCTGGGCTCGTGCGCCCGCAACGCGGTGCTCGAGGTCGAGATCACGCTGCCGCCCCAGCCGGCGGGGGAGGCCCAGCGCTACGCGGTCATCCAGTTCGCCACCGAGCCGCAGGAGTTCGAGGCCGACTGGGCGGGCAACGGCGAGTTCGAGGGCGTGGCGCTCGCCGAGGCCCCGAGCCGGACGCGGTTCTCGATCGTCACCGAGACCGACACCACCGTCGTCCTCGTGAAGGTCCTCTTCTGCCGCAACCCGACCTGCGACGTCCTCGAGGACGACCCCCGGCTCACGCCCTCGGCGTGGTACCGCCTCGAGCGCTCGTTCTACATCGGCGCTCGGACCCGCTGGAGCCCGGAGATCACCGAGGTGCCGGCCGGGCCGGACACCGCCGCCGAGCGCGTCGACAAGTGCGCCATCGAGGGCTGCATCCGCGCGGGCTCGGCGGACTCGAACTTCTGCCGGCTCTCGGGCGAGCACTTCTGCGAGTGAGCCCCGGGGCGGGCCTCCGCCTTCCTCGATGACAGCGCGGCGGTCTTCGGCGTACCCTCCGAACGATGGTGCTGCGCTCGTTCACCGTCGGGTTGCTCGCGCTGCTCGTCGCGGCGTGCAGCAACCGCGGCGAGCTCGCCGTCGATCTCCGCACCGACCTCGTGCCCGGCCTCGAGTTCGACGAGGTGCGCACCGAGCTCGACGGGGTGCCGGCGCTGCCCCGCTCCGCCCGCGCGGGCGATCCGTTCGCGCGCGCGCGGCGCATCGCCGAGTTCGCGCCGGTGCCGCTCGGGACGAGGGACGTGCGCGTCGCGCTGCTGCTCGAGGGCGAGCCCGTGCTGCTGCGGCGCGTCACCGTGCGCTTCGACGGGAGCCTGATCGTGATGGTCGTCATGACCCGCGACTGCCGCGGGGTGGAGTGCCCGGGCGACGGCTCGCCGACCTCCACCGAGTGCCTCGGCGGCTCGTGCACCGATCCGGGCTGCACGCCCGAGACGCCCGAGCTGTGTCCCGCGCCCGAGTGCACCGACGACGCCGACTGCCCCGCGTCGAACCCGTGCGTGTCGCCGCGCTGCGACGGCGGCATCTGCCTCGAGCTCTCCGCGCCGGAGGCCTGTCCGCCCGCGGAGGTCTGCGTCCCCGACGAGGGCTGCGTCCCCGTGCCCTTCGTGGACGCCGGTCCGCCCCGCGATGCGACTCCGCCGGGCGACGCGGGCCCCCCCGACGCGGGCGCCCGGTGCGAGGGTCCCCTCGACTGCGACGACGGCTTCGGCTGCACGACCGACGCGTGCACGGGCGGCCGCTGCACGAACACCCCGAACGACGCGGTGTGCACGGCGGGCATCGACCCGCGCTGCGCGCCCAGCGCGCCCGGCGCCGATCCGAGCACCGGCTGCGCCGCGACCCCGTGCGATGCCGAGAGCTGCGCCCCGGGGCCCTGCGAGACGGCGAGCTGCGTCGCGGGCGAGTGCGTCCGCGAAGCCCGCTGCGCGGATGGCGAGAGCTGCTGCGCCGGCGACGTGTGCGCGCTGAGCTGCGACGGCGCGACCGACTGCGTCGGCCGGTCCGCGGGCGAGGTGTGCCGCCCGGTGAGCGGCGGATGCGACGTCGCGGAGACCTGCGACGGGACGAGCCCGGGCTGTCCGCCCGATGCGTGGGCGCCCGAGGCGACCGCGTGCCGGGCCGCCGCGGACCTCTGCGACGTGCCGGAGCAGTGCACCGGGCTCGGGCCGAGCTGCCCGTCGGACGCCTTCGCGCCGACCGGCACCGGCTGCACCGACGGTACGTGCAACGGCCTCGGCACCTGCCTCACCGGCTGCACGCCCGATGCGCCCTGCGCGACGGGAAATCCCTGTGAGCTCGGCCGCCTCGACTGCTCGGGCACCACACCCCGCTGCGTGGCCGCCGGCTTCGCGCCCGCAACTACCGTCTGCCGCGAAGCGAACGGGGAGTGCGACCGGGCCGAGACCTGCACCGGCACGAGCGCCTCGTGCCCGGCGGACGGCTTCGCTGGCTCCGGCACGGTCTGCCGCGAGCCCGCGGGCGTATGCGACCGGGCCGAGGCCTGCACCGGCGCGAGCGCGGCCTGCCCGGCCGACGGCTACTTCGCCGGCAGCGTCGAGTGCCGCGGGAGCAGCGGACCGTGCGACGTGGCCGAGTTCTGCCCCGGCGGCAGCCCCGACTGCCCGGCGAACGGGTTCCGTCCGGCGAGCTTCGAGTGCCGCCCGAGCGGCGGCACCTGCGACGTGGCCGAGTTCTGCTCGGGTGATGCGTCGAGCTGCCCCGCCGACTTGTTCCGCGACGCCAGCGTCGAGTGCCGCCCCGCGCTCGGGCCCTGCGACGTCGGGGAGACCTGCTCCGGGCTCGGAGCGCTCTGTCCGATCGACGGCTTCGCACCCGGCACCACCGTCTGCCGTGGTTCGTCGGGTCCATGCGATCTCGTCGAGCGGTGCAGCGGCGCCGCCGCTTCCTGCCCCGCCGACGTCTTCGCCGGGGCGGCGGTGGTGTGCCGCGGCGCGCTCGGCGTGTGCGACGTGCCCGAGCAATGCGACGGGACCGGGGTCGCGTGTCCGCCGCAGCTCTTCGCCTCCGCGGGGATCGAGTGCCGCGCATCGAACGGCGCCTGCGATCCCGCCGAGGCCTGCACTGGCGCGAGCGAGCTCTGCCCGGGCGATGCGCTGCTGCCGCGCACCGCCGTCTGCCGGGACGCGTCCGGGGCCTGCGACGTCGCCGAGACCTGCACCGGCGCCTCCGAGACCTGCCCGCAGGACGGCTTCGCGAGCGCGGGAGCGAGCTGCTCCGGTGGCAGCTGCGACGGCCTCGGCATGTGCGTCACCGGCTGCACGGCGGGCGCCCCCTGCGCGACCGGCAACGCCTGCGAGCGCGGGCAGATCGACTGCTCGGGCGGCAGCCCGGTGTGCGTCGCGATCGGTCCGGCCCTCGCCGGCACGCCCTGTCGCCCGTCGGCGGGCAGCTGCGACGCGCCCGAGTCGTGCGACGGGACCTCGGTGAGCTGCCCGGCCGATGTCCTGCGGCCCGCGTCGACGGAGTGCCGCGCCTCCTCCGGGGCGTGCGACGTGGCCGAGTCCTGCACCGGCACGAGCCCGACTTGCCCCGGCAACGCCTTCGCGCCGCCGAGCGTGGAGTGCCGCAGCGCGGCCGGCGCCTGCGACGTCGCGGAGAGCTGCACCGGCACGAGCGCGCTGTGCCCCGCCGACACGCTGCTCCCGAGCGCGACCACCTGCCGGCCCTCGACCGGACCCTGCGACCTCGCCGAGTCGTGCAGCGGCATCAGCGCATCCTGTCCCGTCGACGCGTTCCTCGACGCGAGCGCCGAGTGCCGCCCCTCGCAGGGACCCTGCGATCTGGCGGAGTCGTGCAGCGGCACCGGCGGCGCGTGTCCGGCCGATGGCTTCCGCGCCTCGGGCTACGTGTGCCGGGGCCCCGCCGGCTCCTGCGACGTCGCCGAGACCTGCAGCGGCACGAGCGCTGCGTGTCCCTCCGACGCGTTCGCGCCGAGCACCTTCGCGTGCCGGGACGCCGCCGGGCCGTGCGACGTCGCCGAGACGTGCTCCGGGCTCGGGGCGGCCTGCCCGAGCGACGCGTTCGCGCCGAGCACGCGCATCTGCCGCGACGAGGCCGGGACCTGCGATCTCGCCGAGCAGTGCACAGGTGCGGGCCCCGCGTGCCCGACCGACCGTTTCCTCGCGGGCGGCGCCCTCTGCCGCGGCGCCGCCGGCGGGTGCGACGCGGTCGAGGTCTGCACCGGCACCGGCAGCGCGTGTCCGACCGACCGCTTCCTCGCCAGCGGCACCGTGTGCCGCAGCGCCGCGGACGTCTGCGACAGCCCCGAGAGCTGTTCGGGCCTCGCGGCCTCCTGTCCCGCCGACGGCTTCGCCGCGCCGACCACGATGTGCCGCGGCTCGGAGGGTAGCTGCGACCCGCCGGAGTTCTGCCCCGGCTCCTCCGCGTCCTGCCCGGCGAACGCCTTCTACGGCGCGAGCACCGTCTGCCGCACCGCGGCGACCGCATGCGATCTCGCCGAGAACTGCACCGGCGATGTCGCGAGCTGCCCGGCGAACGGCTACGCCCCGTCCGGCACGGTCTGCACCGGCGGCAGCTGCGACGGCGGCGGCATGTGCGTCGCGGGGTGCATCGCGGGCACGCCCTGCAGCCCCAGCGGAAGCGCGTGCGAGCTCGGCCACATCGAGTGCACGACGGGCAGCCCGGTCTGCGTGTCCGACGGCCCGGCGAGCGCGGGCACCGTCTGCCGGCCGGTCGCCGGCGGCTGCGACGTCGCCGAGAGCTGCAACGGGACGAGCACCTCGTGCCCCGCGGACGTGCGGCTCTCAGCCGGGACGAGCTGCCGCGCGAGCCGCGGCGGCTGCGACCCCGCCGAGGTCTGCACCGGCGACAGCTCCGCCTGCCCCGCCGACGTCGTGAGCGGGCTCGGCACCGTGTGCCGCGCGTCCGCCGGCGCCTGCGACGTCGCCGAGATCTGCTCTGGGTCGAGCTTCACCTGCCCGGCCGATAGCCTCGCGGCGAGCGGGTTCGTGTGCCGCGCCAGCGCGGGCGACTGCGACCTCGCCGAGACCTGCAGCGGCACGGCCGCCACCTGCCCGGCCGACGCGCTGCGCGCGAGCGGGTTCGTGTGCCGCGCGAGCGCGGGCGACTGCGACCTCGCGGAGAGCTGCAGCGGCATGGTGGCCGCGTGCCCGGCGGACGCCTTCCGCCCGTCCAGCACCGTGTGCCGCGCCAGCGCGGGGAGCTGCGATTCCGTCGAGTCCTGTTCGGGCACGAGCGCGGTCTGCCCCGCCGACGGCTACCTGCCGGCGACGACCGAATGCCGCGCGGTCGGCGGGACCTGCGACGTCCCCGAATTCTGCCCGGGCAGCGGCGCGCTCTGCCCCTCGGACGGGCGGCGTCCCACGGGCTTCGAGTGCCGCCCCTCCGCCGGCCCGTGCGACGTGAAGGAGCTCTGCAGTGGGACGAGCGCCGCGTGCCCGGCCGACGTCTTCTTCTCCTCGGGCTCGATCTGCCGGCCTGCGCGCGACGTCTGCGATGCGAGCGAGGTGTGCAGCGGCTCGACCGCGCCCTGCCCGACCGACGTGCGGAGGCCGGCCGGAACGAGCTGTCGCAGCTCCGCCGGCGCGTGCGACGTGGTCGAGTTCTGCACCGGCGTCAGCGACGCCTGCCCTGTCGACGGCTTCATCGGGGAGGGTGCGCTCTGCCGCGAGCCCCGCGACCTCTGTGATGCGCCCGAGTTCTGCACCGGCCTGAGCGGCAGCTGCCCGGGCGACGCGATCCGGCGCTCCGACGAGGTCTGCCGGGCTCCCGCGGACCTCTGCGATGCCCCGGAGTTTTGCGACGGCCGACGCATCGCGTGCCCCGACGACGTCCTGCACCGCGCGGGCTTCGAGTGCCGGCCGGCGGCGTCGTCGTGCGACGAGGCCGAGGTCTGCGACGGTACGAAGGAGACGTGCCCCGACGACCGCACGCTGCCCGAGGGCTCGGTCTGCCTCGATCCGCTCTCGTGCGGCGGCCGCTGCGAGCGCGGCGAGTGCCTGGGCGGGCCCCGCTGCGGCGAGGACGAATTCTGCGGCTGCCCGGAAGCGCCCCGCTGCGTGCCGATCGGTCTCGGCTGCGGGGAATGAGCGCGGGCGGCGTTCCGCTCAGAAGCGCACGACCTGCGGCGACTCGGGCCGCAGCTGGGCCTGATCGTCGGCGTACCAGCCCCCGACCGCGGCCGCGCCGCCCGCGACGACGAGCCCGATGACGATCCACAGCCACGGCTCTTCGACGAGCTCGTGGCGCTCGGGCGCCGGCGCGATCGGCCCCTCGTCCCGCGGCGCGATGGCCACGAGCTCGACCGCGAGATCGAGCGCAGCGCCGTTCTCCAGCGTGCCCGTCCACTCCCAGCGCTCGTGGCCCTCGCGGACCGCGTCGATGACGTGCCGGCCCGGATCCAGCGTGAGCACGAGGGGCCGCTCTCCGGTGTCCTCGAGGGCCTCGCCATCCACCCGGATCACGTGCCGGACCTCTTCCTCGATCCCGAGCAGCCGCACCACCGCGAGGTGCGCGCGGGCGTCGTCCCGGAGCGAGCTCGCCTCGGTCCGCATGTCCTCCGAGGTGCGCTCGAGGCCGATGACCTCGTCGAAGGCGCGCACGGCCTCGCGGTAGCGGCCGAGCGCGCGGAGCGCGAAGGCGGCGTTGAAGAGCGCCGAGGGGACGCGGGTCAGTTCGTAGGCGCGCCGGAAGCTGGTCACGGCGTCCGCCCAGCGCCCGGCGTCGATCGCCGCGGCGCCGGCCGCGAAGAGGGCGCGGGCCTCGGCCCGGTCGGCATCGCTCAGGGCCTCGCTCGTGCTGGCCGGAGTCTCCTGGGCCTGCACCGAGCCGCTCAAGGCAAGCACGGTGACCGCGAGCACGACGAGGAAGACCGGCCCGATGCGGGTGCGGGACAGGGCCATCGAGGGGGGCCTTCCGGCGCGGCGTGGGGACGGATGCATCGCTCGAAACCTACCCCAGCCATCGCGCCGCCGTCCACGCTCGCCCCGCCCGACGAGGATTCGATCCCAAGCCCGGCGTATCTCTGGTAGTCTCGCCCGCATGAGCTTCGGCCAGTCTTGGCCCGACGCAGGCTCGAGCGAGACCTTCGGTCGCTACGAGCCCCTGTTCCGCATCGCCTCCGGCGGCATGGCCGAAGTGTACGCGGCGCGGATGCTCGGGGAGGGCGGCTTCGAGAAGATCGTCGCGCTCAAGCGCATGCTGCCCACGCTCGCGGAGGACGAGAAGTTCGTCGCGATGTTCCTCGACGAGGGGCGGCTCGCCGCGAACATCTCGAGCCCGCACGTCGTGCAGACGCTCGACCTCGGGCGTGCCGACGACGACTCGCTCTACCTCGTCATGGAGCTCGTCATCGGCGTCTCGCTGAGCGCCCTGCAGCGCCGGCTCGCCGGTGCCCGGCAGCTCTGCCCGGTGCCCGTGGCGGCCGAGATCCTCGCCCAGGCCGCGACCGGTCTCGACGACGCCCACGAGGCCCGCACGCCCTACGGCGAGCCGCTCGGCATCGTACACCGTGACGTCACGCCGCAGAACGTCCTCGTCGACGTGACCGGCCGCGTCCGCATCACCGACTTCGGTGTCGCCCGCGCGATGCAGCGGATGACCCAGACGCAGAGCGGCGAGGTGAAGGGGAAGCTCTCCTACTTCTCCCCGGAGCAGGCCCGCGGCGCGTCCCTCGACCGCCGCTCCGACGTCTTCGCGCTCGGGGTGGTCGGCTGGGAGCTCTTCGCCATGCAGCGGCTCTTCGCCGGCGAGAATCCCGCCGAGACGATCTCGAACGTGCTCGAACGGCCCATCCCTCGGCTCGACGCGGTCCGCAAGGACATCCCCGCGCCGCTCGCCGACGCGATCGCGCGCGCGCTCGACCGCGATCCCGAGCGCCGCACGCCGAGCGCCGCCCAGCTCGCCCGGGAGGTGCGCGCCGCGATCGCCTGCGCCGCGAGCTCCGACGTCGGGGCGTTCGTCCGCCAGCATGGCGGCGACACGCTCACGAAGATCTCCGACGGGATCCGCTCACAGCAGCGGCAGAGCGGCACGCCCTCGTCGGGCAGCTACGACGTGCCGCGCTCCGGCTCGGCCCGGCTCCGGCGCAACACCGGCAGCGGCGCCCGCGCGCTCGAGGGCGGCGGCGCCGTGCCCGCCGACGAGGCTCCGACGACGCTCACGCCGTCCCACGTCCTGCGCGTCCGGAACGGCGGGGCCGTCGAGCACCCGGCGTCGCCGCCGGTGGTTCCTTCGCCCACGGCATCGTCGACCGGTGGGCTCGCCGCGGTCGCGGCCGAGCCGCCCTCGAAGCTGCCGTGGCTCGTCGCGGGCACCGCGATCCTCGCCCTGCTCGCCGCCGTGGTGGTGCTGGTGGGGATGCTTCGCGAGCGGCCCGACGCGGCGCCGCCTGCGGTCGCCGTCCCCGTCGTCCGGGTGCCTGCCGCCGCGGCGTCTCCCATCCCTTCGGCCATCCCCGCGGCTCCCCCCTCGGCCGAAGTGCTGCCCGCGCCGAGCCCCGTGCCCGCGACGGGTGCTCTGCCCGCGACGGGTGCTCTGCCCGCGACGGGTGCCCTGCCCGCGACGGGTGCCCTGCCCGCGACGGGTGCCCTGCCCGCGACGGGTGCCCTGCCCGCTCCCAGCGAGCCCACGGCTGCGGTCAGCCCGAGCGAGCCCTCCGTCGAGGCGCCTGTGCCCCCCGCCGAGGGTGCGACCGGCGGCGTGCGGCGGCGGCCGGCTCCTCGCGGGACGACCGAAGCCGCTGCCCCGGAGGTTGCGCCCGCCCCGGCGGCGCCCGCCCGCGAGCCCGCGGCGCCTGCCCCTTCCAGCCCCCCCTCGAGCGGCCGTGTCCTGCGCGACCTGAGCGACTTCGAGGCCGAGCTCGGGAACTGATGCGCCACGGCGTCCGAGGAGCAGGTTCGCCGAGCGACCTGGGCGCTGGCGCTGCGTGCCGGGCGGCGCGGCTCGCCGGCTGGGCCGCGCTCCTCATCGGCCTCGTGCTGCCCGCCACCGCCTGCTTCTGCGGCCCCGGGCCGAGCGGCCCGCCCGCCCAGGAGACCTGCGATCCCAGCGGCATGACGTACGAGGGCATCACCGGCGTCACGGTGACGTCGGTGGAGGTGGTGAGCGGCGTGCAGGGCGGCTCGCACACGGAGATCCGTTTCTCCGCGCGCGGGGCGACCCTCCCGACCTGCGCGGCGTACCGGCTCTTCGTCGGGGACGCTTCCCTCGTGTCGGGGACCATCCGCGGCGCGGTCGGGGACGGCGAGTTCCTGAGTCGGCCCATCATCCTGTTCCCGGCCGACGTCCGCCCGTACAGCGTGGAGGTCTTCGGGGTGCGCTCGGCGCCCTTCGGCGCCCCCGCCGATGCAGGGCCGCTGGACGCCGCGTCGAGCGACGCCCCCGAGGATGCGGCGAGCCAGGACGCGGGCGACGGCGGAGGCGAGGTCGACGCCAGCGGCGCCGACGGCGGATGACGCCGCGGGCGCCGGATTGCCTTCGCGTTGCCCCCGGGCGCTTGCCGGGGTCCCGGGCGGCTCACCGGGCCGAACGCCGCGCGGCCCCGTTTTCTAGGGAGTAGCCGAGGAGGGACTCGAACCCTCAAGCCCTTGCGGACAGCGGATTTTGAATCCGCCGCGTCTGCCATTCCGCCACTCGGCCGTGGTTGCGCGTGCGTCGTGCAGCGGTGCGGGTC
>Ga0209985_10002187_pt1 | contig 18065 bp, 11 predicted proteins | sample NOAtaG_FD_187305 | JGI IMG/M metagenome (GOLD analysis project Ga0209985, IMG submission 187305) | Freshwater lake microbial communities from Lake Erie, under a cyanobacterial bloom - NOAA_Erie_Diel6S_1000h metaG (SPAdes) (version 2) | ecosystem: Environmental > Aquatic > Freshwater > Lake ...
AATGGCCCTGCGGAAAAACGCATCCTGATCCGACGTGCCTATGCCATCCTGCTGGGACTGCCGCCGACCCCCGAAGAAGTCTCTGACTTTGTCAACAGCAGCGATCCGCAGGCATGGCCAAATCTGATCGATCGACTGCTGGAATCACCGCAGTATGGCGAACGCTGGGCTCGTCACTGGATGGATGTCGCCCGATTCGCTGAATCACACGGCTACGAACAGGACTACGATCGCCCACAGGCGTATTTCTACCGGGATTTCCTGATCCGCGCGTTCAATGCAGACATGCCCTACAACCAGTTCGTGCGCTGGCAGCTGGCCGGAGACGAGCTGGCCCCGCAGACCCCTGACGCCATGATGGCCACCGGGTTTCTCGGAGCAGGTGCATTCCCGACACAGCTCACCGAGACGGAATTCGAATCAGCTCGGTACGACGAACTCGACGATATGGTGATGACAACCGGAGTGACCTTTCTTGGGCTCTCCGTGGGCTGTGCCCGCTGCCACGATCATAAGTTCGATCCGATTCCGGCCCGCGACTACTACTCGCTGGCTGCCGCCTTTACCACCACCATTCGTTCCGAAACCCAGCTCGACCTTGCTCCCGACGAAAATCGCCGGCGACAGCAGGCATACGACATGCAGCTGCAAGCCGCCAGGCAGGCAGCAGCAGACTATCGCAACACGGTGCTGCCTGAACGTCTCCTGGATTGGCTGCGGGATAACTCCGAAGAACAGGCCGCTGCGCCCTGGGAAACACTGCATCTGAAACACGTAACCTCCAGTGCCGGAACTGTCTTCCAGCCGCAACCGGATGGTTCCATTCTGTCAACCGGCGATCCACCTGAGCGCGAAGTGATCACGCTGACCGGAGAAACACAGCGTGGTGCGGTGACTGCTGTTCGACTGGAAGCCCTGACTCACCAAAGCCTGCCGCAGGGCGGACCGGGCAGGGCACCCAATGGCAACTTTGCTCTCGGAAACATCGCCGTAACCTGCAGCCCGGTGGATGCTGCAGCCGACGCCACTCCGCTGCAGGTCCGCCTGACGGCCGCTCGTGCGACTCATCAGCAGGACGCCGGCGAACTCTCGGCTGCAGCCTCCATCGATGATCGAGAAGTCTCGGGGTGGGCGGTCGACGCCGGAGGGATCGGCCGAGATCAGGCCGCTGTCTTCGACTTTGAACAGCCGGTCTCAATCGCCGGTCCGGTTCGCTGGACCGTCACACTGACCCTCAATCACCCCAATCCCCGGCACACGCTCGGCAGATTCCGACTATCGGTGACAGATCGTCCGATGCCACAGGCCGAAACCGGCTCCAGCGGACTCAGCGGAACAGTCCTCGCAGCCCTGAAATTCCTGCGCGGCAACCCAGATCGCTCGACAGAACACTGGAAGACGGCAATCGAATGGTTCGCCGGAATCGATCCACAGATGCAGCAGCTGCTGCAGGCCGTGGCGGCACTCGAGAAACAGGGGCCCGGACTTCAACTGGCCACCGTCATGGTGACCAGCGAAGGACTTCCGCATCTGCGGCACCATGCCGATGATCGTGGCTTCCCGCATTTCTACCCCGAAACCTGGCTGCTGAAGCGCGGCGACGTGCATCAGAAGCAGCAGGTCATGCAGCCCGGCTACCTGCAGGTCCTGATGCCCGCCAGTACCGACTCCCGGGACTGGCTTGTGCAGCCGCCCGCCGGCTGGACTCGCACCAGCTATCGCCGTGCGTCTCTGGCAAACTGGATCACCGACCCGGACCGCGGTGCCGGCCGGCTGGCCGCGCGCGTCATCGTCAATCGACTCTGGCAGCATCACTTCGGCCGCGGACTCGTGGCAACACCCAACGATTTTGGGATCTCCGGAGAACGTCCGTCACACCCTGATCTGCTCGAATGGCTGGCAGCCGATCTTGTTCACAACGGCTGGACCCTGAAACGAATGCACCGACTGATCATGACCAGCAGCACCTGGATGCAGTCCGGTGCTGCTGACGAGCAGCGATCGCAGCTGGACCGCGAAAACGTGCTGCTCTGGAGACGCAGCCCCATGCGTCTGGAGGCTGAAGCGATTCGTGATTCCATGCTCTCAGTTGCCGGCCTGCTCAACCTGCAGCAGTTCGGCCCCGGAACACTGGACCAGAACATGCAGCGGCGCAGCATCTACTTTTTCATCAAACGCAGTCAGTTGATTCCGATGATGATGCTGTTTGACTGGCCGGAGCACCTTGTCAGCATCGGACAGCGCCCGGTGACAACGGTCGCACCGCAGGCACTGATGTTCATGAACAGCCCCCAGGCTCGGAAGTGGGCAACCGGATTTGCCAATCGACTTCCCGCCGAAAACACAGCCGCAGCAGTGAACGCCGCCTGGCAACTGGCATTCAGCCGACTGCCGTCGGCGGAAGAGCATCAGGCCGCCCTGCAATTCCTTAAAACTCAGGAAATTCAGCAGGCCGGAAAAGGTGGAAACCCGCGACTGCAGGCGCTTACAGACCTCTGCCAGACCATTTTCAGTATGAACGAATTTGTCTACTCCGAGTAAAACACTCGAAATATGGGCAATTTCAACTGTCAGGAGCCTTGCAGCTCCCCGTGCCTCCCAGCTTGACCACGATTCCCTGCATTTTTTATACTACAGGGCTTCTCTGGCCCCGGTTTTTACTCGATCTCACTGGAAAGTCCCGACGATGTCGGATGAGCAATACGTTCACCGTGAAGATGATGTGCAGTTGGCAAAGATCCTGCGGGAATCAGGCCCGTGGCTGCAGCGGAACGGCACAACACTGATCTATGCAGCCGCCGCTGTCCTCGCTGCCTCTGCCGTCTATGTCTATATTTCACGGCAACCCCCGGCAACCGCTGCCCAGTCGGCCCTGTTGCTGGCCGCAAATACCCCGGAACAGTACGCTGATGCCGCCGACAATGCCGTCGGTACTCCCATCGGAAACTACGCCCGGCTGCGCGAAGCAGAATTGACCCTCCAGAATGCACTCTCCAGCCTCTTCACCAATCGCAAGGTCGGACTTGAAGAATTGAAAAAGGCTGAAGAAACGTTTAAGCGAATTGAGGAAAGCCAGGATATCAGCAGTGACATCCGACTCCGACTGCTCGTCGGAATGGCCCGCCTGGCTGAAGCACGCTGTGATGGTCAGGATGCAACCGTCAAGGCGGCGGTCGCAGCATGGGAGCAGGTCTCCAAGTCATTCCCGGATGAAAAAACCTTCGCCGAACTCGCCAAAACCCGCATTCAAAAACTCGAACAGCAGACCACCAAAGATTTCTACGCGTGGTTCCAGAAGCAGGATCCCAAGCCCGGAGAAGAAACCGGACTGCCGCAGGATGGCCCCGGAAACGTTCCCCCTGTGCCCCAGTTCCCAGGCATCAACCCACTCGAAAACCTGCTCAGCCCAGGAACTGCACCTGCCACCGGCGAAACACCCGCGACCCCGCAGGAACCCAAAGCTGAAGAGCCAAAAGCTGAAGAGCCAAAGGCTGAAGAGCCAAAAGCTGAAGAGCCAAAGGCTGAAGAGCCAAAGGCTGAAGAGCCAAAGGCTGAAGAGCCCAAAGCTGAAGAGCCCAAAGCCGAGGAACCAAAAGCTGACGCTGCTTCGGCACCCGCAGAGAAAACCGGCGAATGACCCTGGAAGGGGAGGAGCTGTTCTCGGAGGACGATCTTGAATCGCTGACTCCCGCAGATATCCCGGTTGAAACCGGGGCTCCTGTCAGACTGACCGTTGAAGCCCGCGCCCACGGCTGGAGGCTTGACCACTATCTCAGCAGGCTGTTTCCCAACCACAGCCGGGCACAGTTGCAGCGAATCATCGAAGCCGGTGGCGTTCAGCTCAATGGAATGCCCCCCAGATCGTCGCGGCGACTGCGAGTCAATGATCGGATTGACGTCACGCTCACAGATGCTGAACGGCCGGGAATTGAGCCAGAGGAACTGCCACTGCAGATCCTCTGGGAGGATGACCACATGGTCGTCGTCAACAAGGCTGCCGGCATGGTCGTTCACCCGGGACGGGGCAGTTCACGAGGCACACTCGCGGCAGCACTGCAGTTTCACTTCAATCAACTCAGCGATACTGCCGGAAAACTGCGTCCCGGCATCGTGCATCGCCTCGATCGCGATACAACCGGGGTCATCGTCATCGCTCGTGACAATCAGGTCCACCAGAAGATCTCCCGACAGTTTGAACAGCGCGAGGTAAAAAAAGAGTATCGGGCGATTGTTCGAGGTGTTCCTGAGCTGAATTCAGACTACATCCGCACCTTTATGTGTGTGCATCCCCGGGTGCGTGAAAAAATGATGGTCTGCCCGGAAGGTGGCAATGCCCGCGAGGCTGTGACTTTCTATCGCACTGCGGAATCCTTCGGACGCTACGCCCTGATGGATCTGCATCCCAGAACAGGTCGGACCCACCAGCTGCGAGTCCATATGCAGCATATTGCCACCCCGATCGTTGCCGACCGTCTGTACATCGGCACCACGGAACTCAGACGTTCCGACATACTCCAGACCCCCAGACCCGCTCCCGGCACCCCCGATGATGCAGAGGACGTCCTGATCGCGCGTCAGGCACTGCATGCCTTTCGCCTGACCTTGCAGCACCCTGTTTCCGGTCGTGAACTGACCTTTGAAGCACCGCTCCCGGAGGACTTTCAACGCACACTGGATTTTCTTCGATTACACTCTGAAAGAAGTCGCAACTGAGCACCACTCAGCCCCACAGTTTCGCGATGCGACGCCGAATCTCAGCAGTATCCCCCTTAACCAATCCACCACCAGCACCTGCTCCGCCGCTGCCGGCAGTCAGACCATGGGAAACCTGCTCCATCATCGCCAGAATCGGCGGTGTCAGAAACCGCGTGATACGGCTGAGCGAGTGCTGATCACTGCGGTGCCGATTGTGAAAATAGTATCGCTCCGGCCTCAGTACCGTCAGATGATTTTTGGCTCTGGTCATCGCAACATAGAACAGCCGGCGTTCCTCTTCAATCTCCTCCGCACTGCCGGTCGCCATGTCTGCCGGAATGTTGCCATCCGCCGCGTGAATCACGTGTACGGAATCCCATTCCAGCCCCTTGGCCGAATGGATGGTGCTCAGTATCAAAAAGTCCTCGTCAAGCAGCGGATCTGCCGGCAATTCCTGAGTTGAAGCTGGCGGATCGAGTGTCATTTCCGTGAGAAACTGCTGCCGACTTTCATAACGCACGGCAATCGTTTCCAGTTGCTTCAGGTCGTTGACCCGAGCCGGCGCGTTTTCATAAGCACTGTGCAGCAGAGGCTCATAGTACTGCCTCACGGCGTGAATATCAGCACTGACACCACCTTCCCCCTTGCGTCCGCGGGCCTCCAGCCTGCGCAGCAACTGCACCAGCTGCGGCCACAGGTCCTGCAAAGCCGTCGGCGGGCCCCAGCTGTCCCACGCGTCAAATCGCCCCTCCGCCTCCCGCAGCTGCTCCAGCAGCCGCGCCGCCTTCGACTGACCAATGCCGGGCAACAGCACAAGAATTCGGAAGCCCGCAATCGAATCCAGAGGATTCTCGGCCAGCCTGAGAAAGGAAATCAGGTCCTTCACATGCGCGGTCTCAAGAAATCTGAGACCGCCGTACTTCACAAATGGAATGTTCTTCCGTCCCAAAGCCGCTTCCAAAGCCATACTGTGGTGCGAAGCCCGGAACAGTACCGCCTGCTGCTTCAGCTGAACTCCCTGCTCACGACGCTCCAGAATCTGCTCGATTACATGCTCACACTGCGCATCCTCGTCCGCACACGTCACGAAACGCGGTACTGCACCGGGGCCACGCGTGGACCACAACTCCTTGTGATGCCGCTCCGCCGCCTCAGCAATCACTCCATTGGTGACGTCCAGTATCCTCTGAGTACTCCGGTAGTTCTGCTCCAGCGCTATCAGTTCAGTCCCCGGATAATCCTGCGGGAAATCGAGAATATTTCGTACCGTCGCTGCCCGAAATGAATAAATCGACTGCGCATCGTCTCCGACAGCGGTCAAACCGATCCCGTCAGGACAGAGATTCTTCAGTATCTGCGCCTGCAGTACGTTCGTGTCCTGATACTCATCCACCAGAATCCGACTGAACTGCTGCCGAAAGATGCGCGCTCCAGACTCGTCAGCAGCCAGCGCGTTCCAGAACAAAAGCAGATCATCAAAGTCCAGCACGCGCTGGCGCTCCTTCGTGTCAGTGTAAACACTGAACAGCTCGGACAATCGCGCCTGATGCTCCAGACACCACGGAAACCACTGCTCCAGAACCCTCGGCAGAGCCTGCTGCGTGTTGATGCAGCGACTGTAGATATCCAGACACGTCCCCTTGAGCGGAAAACGATTCTCGCTCTTAGGCAGCTTCAGTTCGGTACGCGCCAAATTCAGCAGGTCCTCCGAATCCCCACGATCCATGATCGTGAAATCCGGATGCAGTCCAATCAGATGACCATGCCTCCGCAGCAGTGCCGAGGCGGCTGAATGAAACGTACCACCACAAATCCGACGAATGGCCGATTTCTGGCAGAGCGACGGATCCCGCACATCATCAGCCCCCAGAGTCGACGTAATCTGCTCAACTCGCCGCAGCATTTCCGCAGCCGCTCGTCGCGTAAATGTCAGCAGCAGAATGCCGGCCGGATCCACACCCGAGGCCACCTGCCACGCCACTCTGTGCGCCAACGTGGTTGTCTTACCAGTCCCCGCACCAGCGATGATCAACAGTGGCGACGTACCATGCATCGCCGCCGCCAGCTGGCGAGGATTCAGCGATGCCAGAAATGTCGGAACACCCGACCCGTCAGCAGGATTATTCATGCAGCACCAGCAGCCGAAGTTTCAGAAATGAAACTGCATTATACGTCGCCGCACGCGGACTCACAAATCACGAGCCTCAGGGAATGAAAGCCAGCTCGTTGCTGTTCAGGACCGCTCGACAAAATGCCACCAGTCCCTCAGTCTGCACAAATTCGGCACACTCCTGCAATTCATCCTCTGCCGCTGAACGCCCGAAACAGATCCAAAATGCCCGCTGGATCTGCTCCGCCGCAGTATCACCACCCTCACGCTTCAGACGCTCCGCCAGCAACTCCGACTGCTGCAGCATGAAACTGCTGTTGAACAGGTTCAACGCCTGCAGCGGAGTCGTGGAGCGACTGCGGCGAGGCACCGACGTGGCTCCGTCCGGACAGTCAAACACCCCAAATACCGACTCCCGCTCCAAACGCACCTTCGTCTGGTAAATCATGCGCCGCCAGTCCTCCGGACCATACTGCTGCTTTGGAAAATAATGCCGCACATTCTCCAGCTCCACCTGAAACGCACTGAACCCAGGTCCGTACATGTCGCTCCGCAGCACTCCCGCAGACTGCAGAATACAGTCCCGCAACGGCTCCGCCTCCAGTCGCCGCGATGGAAATCGCCACAACCACTCCGCACCACCATCACGCTCCATCGCATCCGCTCGCGGAACACTGCTCTGACGGTACGTCTGCGAACAGAGAATCAGGCGATGAATATGCTTCAGTGACCAGTTGTTTTCCATCAGCTCAAGACTTAGCCAGTCCAGCAGTTCGGGATGCGTTGGACGAGCCCCGGCGGCACCAAAATCACTCGGCGTTGACACCAGTCCCCGACCAAAATGGAACTGCCAGAGCCGATTCACGATGACTCGAGCCGTCAGCGGATTCTCCGACGATGCGATCCAGTTCGCCAGAGCTACACGCCGCTGCTGCTCAGATGATGCCTCCGCCAAACCCAGCCTGCCAAGGACAGCCACAGTGTCCGGCCCCACGATCTCCCGCTGCGCAGTCGGCTCCCCGCGAAACAACCGATGCGTCGGCCCCGGCTGCTGAAATGTCCCCGCATAAACCGTACCCGGAGACTGCAGTTGCCGACGTCGAGCCCGCAGCGACTGCAGCTCCGTCAGCAGCTGCTGCAGATCATCGCGCTCCGAACCGGCCGCAACTCGAAAATCATACTCCGGCTCCACTGGTGCCACTCCGGGAGATACTCGACCGGCATCAGATGCCACCACACTCCATACACCCGGCTGCTCAGACACCTCGAACTGATACTTCGTCGCCAGACGATCCTGAAATCGCCCCTCACGATCCCTCGACCAGACAATCCTGCTGATCTCCCGAACCTCAGGAAACTCGAGCATCACCCAGCCACGCCCCGCTTCATTTGAAATCCAGCTGCGAGCATTTCCGGGAACTCCGTCGTTCAGATGCTTCAACTGATGAATTTCATGGCCCGGCAGTGTCCCCGAGGCCGTCACCTTCACACCCGACGACGCCAATGCAACATTCTGCCCCGCACTGAAAATCTCCAGCTCATCAACGCACGGCTCTCCGGAATTCGTCGCAGTAATCGTCCATCGCACAAACTTTGCCCGCTGCGGAGCAAACGTCTCTTCGTTGCCTCGAACACTTACCGCCTCACGCTGCACACTTCCAGGCCTGACCCATGGCTGCAGGACTTTTTGAATTTCACCGATTCTGGCGCCAAGTCGTCCCAGTTCCTCCGCCGTCTCCGGCTTCTCAGGCAGCTGTCGGTCGCCATGCTGCACCCCGGCAAAGACTGCCTGCAATGCGTAATAATCACGCTGCAAAATCGGGTCGAATTTGTGATTATGGCAGCGAGCACAGCCGACCGTCAGCCCCAGAAATACCGTGGATGTCGTGCCAATCATGTCATCCAGCTCGTTCTGACGCTGCATCAGCGTCAGATTGATGTCCGGACTCTTCACCAGGTCATACGGCCCGGCCACCAGATAACCCGTGGCCTCCGCAGCCCCCATGGCATCCCCGGCAAGCTGCTCGCGCACAAACTGATCGTATGGCTTATCTTCATTCAAAGACCGAATCACGTAATCCCGGTATGGCCACGCATTCGGCCGCTCGCGATTCGTCTCATACCCGTTCGTCTCTGCAAATCGGACCAGATCCAGCCAGTACCGAGCCCAGCGTTCACCATAATGCGGACTGGAAAGCACCCGCTGCACAAGCTGCTCCCACGCCTCCGGTCGCTCATCCTGCTCATACTCCAGCACGGCCTGCGGCTCAGGCAGCAGCCCCAGCATGTCCAGATACAGCCTGCGAATCTGGTCACGCCTGGCAGCCATCGGGTTCGGGGACAACCCCTGCCGCTGCAAACCCTGCAGCACATACAGATCCACCGCACTCGCAGGCCAGTCCGACTGCAGCTCCGGCAACGGCGGACGGCGCACCGGCTGAAAAGACCAGTGATCGGAGACCTCGGACTCCTTCGAGTCATCCGGCTCCGCTCCAACCGACCACTCCGCACCCTCGTTGATCCAGCGGCGGAGCAGGGCGGTTTCCGCCTCCGTCAGTGCCGGTTGCGGCTCAGGAGGCATCCGCTTGCCAGCCTCACGCCCCAGCACCAGCTGCATCAGATGACTGGCATCAGCATTACCTGCTACCAGTGCCGGCTCACCAGAATCCCCGCCCCTCAGCACTGCACTGCGTCGATCCAGTCGCAGCCGAGCCTCCTGCTGCTCAGCCCCGTGACAGTCCCAGCACCGCTGCTGCAGCAATGGTCGGATCTGTGATTCAAAATTGACTTTGTCATCCGCCTCGGCACGAACCCAAATGCTGCAGGCCAAAGTCAGCACAACAACCGCAGAAACGCGGCGACCGGATTTCAATAGTTCCGCAGGCATCGGTCCGTCGTTTCAGTCAGCTTCAAAACCGCGGACTACTGCTGACTTCACAGTCGCTCGTCGGTTCCGGAATCCCCGTATTCTGCCCCACAGTGGCCGCAACAGTCCAGTCAAATCACAGCATCTGCCGTGTGGTTCGCACAGTTCGCTGACGACAGGGACAGGCTGATGCACCGGATCAGCCACGCACAAGCTGCCAGCGAATGTGATTCACGGTCGATTTTTCCAGCCGCAGCGGTTGCAGCCTGCGAAAACTTCCGGCCAATTCAGCCACACGATCCGGATGCACCGCGCCAGCATGCATGTACAGCAGATACCGCAGCTGCAGTGGAGTTTCCGCAGTCGTCAGCAAGGCTCCGTTCAGACAGGGCGAAGCACACATCCAGCCGTCGTCCCGCACATGCCAGCAGGTGGGCTGACCTGGATTCGAAACATGATCAAAATACGTAATCCCCTCCCGATCGTCACTGTTCATCTGAGTCGGGCCACTGTAGTCCATCCACTCCGCAGCGCCCGCAAACAACTGCTTTTCTCCAGTCACACCCGCACTGCTCGTTAACACTCCACCGCCAAAAAACGCCGAGACACTCTTTGCCACCCGCACAGCCAGAAAGCCGAAATTCGTCTTCGCAAACTCCAGCGATGCCGCAGTCGGAACAAAACGACTCTGAAGCTCAACGGTATACTCACCGGACTCAGCCACCGGACGGACTTCCGCTATCAGTTCCTGGCGCAGCAACGGCGCCGGATTGTGACCATCAAACCAGCCGAGTTCCACCGCCATCCGACAGCTGTCAGCACCATCCTCAAGGGCAAACCACTGCAGCTGCCGCACAACCGCCCCGCTCGCGTTTCCCCAGAAGTCGATCCCCAGCACTTTGTTGTGGGCGAACCAGATCGACTGGTGGTGATCATGGTCCGGAGCACCCGGATGCCCCATCCGCGTCAATTGAGCCCCCGATGGAGCAAGCACGGGAAAAAAACAGGGCCGCGGATATTCCTGCCCGAAATTCCATCGCAGGACTTCGCGACCTGCGATCTGAAATGCAAAATGATGAGGAATTCCTGGCACAACCTGACAACGCGGCGCACGCATCAATCGACTCCCGCTGCTCGACCCAATCACCCGACACGCCGATATGTTAAACAATGCTCACTGGTATCTCCACATCCCATCTGCCATTCTGTTGAGACTCTGATACTGTTCAGGCATCTGCTTCCGCGAGGTTTTCACATGGCACAGCTGCTCAATCGTCGTCTCCTGCTGCAGGCCGCCACTGCGTCAGCATTGCTCCCATCGGCAGACAGCTCGGCCCGTACGTCCGCCAGCACCACGCACAACCGCGGTTGGCGCGCAGGTGTCGCCCGCGAAATCATAACACCGGAAACACCCGTCTGGCTGGCCGGATATGGGTCTCGCCGCGCACCGGAAGGCAAACTTCATGATCTCTGGATGAAAGCTCTGGCACTCGAATCCCCCGATGGCGCAAAAGCTGTATTGATCACCAGTGACTTCCAGGGCGTCCCCGCCTCCATGAGCGATCGCGTCTTCGCGCTGCTCGCTGAACACCATGGACTGCAGCGCGACCAGGTGCTGTTCACGTTCTCCCACAACCACTGCGGACCTCGACTGGGAGATGACCTGATCGATTATTACCCAGTCGAAGCCGAACAGGAAGAACTGGTGCGGCAGTACACGGACCTGATGGTGGAACGAACGGTCCGGCTTTGCAAAACCGCACTTGCAGATCTGCGAGACGCCACACTCCGCCATGGCACTGGTCACACCACCTTCGCCGTAAATCGCCGCAATAATCGCGAAGCCGATGTCCCTGATCTGCTGGCTCGCGGCGTTCCGCTGACTGGTCCTGTTGACCACACCGTACCCGTTCTGCAGGTGACTCGCCCCGACGGAACCGTTGCCGCCATCCTGTTCGGTTATGCCTGCCACCCCACTACACTCAGCTTCACCAGGTGGTGCGGAGACTACCCAGGATTCGCACAACTGCAACTTGAGCAGGCGTTTCCCGGAGCTGCAGCCATGTTTGTCAACACCTGCGGCGGCGATCAGAACCCGCTGCCCCGCAGAACCGTGGAACTCTGCGAAAAATATGGCACTATGCTGGCCGACGCTGTAAAACTGGCACTGCAGCAGCCCCTGATGCCCGTGTCACCACAGCTGCGCACCGCCTTTGAACTGATTGAACTGCCCTATCTGCAGATCGTCACGCGTGACGAACTTCAGCAGGCCGCAGCCACCGACCAGGGAATTCGAGGCCGCTGGGCCAAACGCCTGCTGGCACGACTGGATTCCGGTCAGTCCTTCGCCACCGGCTCACCGTACCCACTCCACGTCTGGCTGCTCGGCAGCGAACTGAAGTGGATCGGCATGGGAGCCGAAACCGTCGTTGATTACGCACTCCGATTCAAACAGGAACACGGCGCCGGTACGTGGGTCATGGGCTACTCCGATGATATGCTCGCCTACATCCCCAGCCGGCGAGTCTGGGAGGAAGGCGGTTACGAAGGAGGCAGCAATCTGTATGAATACGGGCGACCGGCCCTCCGCTGGAACGGCGACATCGAGGATCGCATCGTCGCCGGCGTTGATCGACTTTTCCAACAGGCCACCCGGAAGTAATGCCGGCTGATCTGCATGCGGACACTCCACTTCCCCAGGACAATGGCTTAAGCTTTGCCCCGCTGTTGCTGCTGCTGTTACAGCCACCATATCCCGATCCGGAGTTGAATCTGTGAAAAAACTGAGATCACTCGGCCTTGTGGCCATTGCACTGCTCATGCACGCCGGTCAGTCGGTCGCTCAGGAATGGAAGAGCGGTGTTGAGTGGCAGGAACCACCTCTGGTGACTCCCGGCACCACTGACAATGCTCCGCCATCAGACGCCATCGTCCTGTTCGACGGCAGGAACCTCGACGCATGGGAAAATGGCGACAAATGGACCATCGAAAATGGAGTTGCCACGGCCAAACAATCGGCCATCACCACCAGACAGCACTTCGGGGACATCCAGCTGCACCTCGAATGGTCGGCACCCACCGAAATTCGCGGAGAAGGACAGGGCCGCGGCAACAGTGGCTGTTACCTGCTGGGACTCTATGAAGTTCAGATTCTTGACTCGTTCCAGAATCAGACCTACTTCGACGGCCAGGCCGGCTCGATCTACAAACAGACGCCCCCGCTGGCCAATGCCATGCGCAAACCCGGTGAATGGAATACCTACCAGATCATTTTCAACACCCCCCGTTTCAAGGGAAATGGCGACGTCGACAGGCCCGCATACGTTACGCTGATCCAGAACGGAATTCTGCTGCTCAACAACTTCGAACTCCACGGCCCCACCAGCTATACCGAAGCCCCGCACTACAAACCCCATGCCGAAACCGGCCCCATCTCGCTGCAGTTTCACGGTGATCCCGTTCGCTTCCGCAATATCTGGCTGCGCGAGCTGAAACCGGCAGTGGGGCGACGAGTCTCTGCACCCTTCAACCTGCCACTGCCTCCGAAGACAGCAGAGCCCAAAGCTGGCCCACATAAGCCTGCTGACGACACAAAACCGGCAGACTCAGGAGAAACACCCCCTCCACCGGAAGCAAAAACCAGGCCCGCCGCCACAAACAATTGAGCCCTGGCCGGAAGCCGCCCGGTCTGACGAAACAGTTTTCGTCAGACCGCGTCGCCCCCGCTGTAGAGTTGCTCAATCACCGCCCCCTGATTCAGATGCACCGGACGGTTCAGACGATCACGCACCACGGAATGCGGCTCAATCCCCAGCGCCGAATAGACTGTGGCGCCCAGATCGTCCGGCGAAAATGCTGCCGAATCCGGATACGCTCCGATCTCGTCCGAACGACCAATCACTTTTCCTCCCTGCACCCCAGCCCCCGCAAACAGCCCCGTAAAACATGGCCCCCAGTGATCACGCCCACCGTCAGCGTTGATCTTCGGAGTCCTGCCGAATTCTCCCAGCATGATCACCATGGTGTCCTGCAGCAGACCACGCTCATCAAGATCCTGCAACAGAGCAGACACGCCTCGATCAAGCGGGCCCAGCAGGCGGTCCTTCAGCGTTCGAAAAATGGCACTGTGACTGTCCCAGTTCTGCACAGGCCCCATGTTGGCCTGCACAATCGGCACTCCCGCCTCCACCAGACGCCGCGCCAGCAGCAATGATTGCCCAAAGGCATGTCGCCCGTAGCGATCACGCACAGTTTCCGACTCACGATGCAGCTCAAAAGCCTGCGTCAGACGCCCGGATGACAGCATGCTGAATGCCAGCCGCTGGTCTTCAACCATGCGTGCCGCAGAACCGCTGATGGAGCCCGGGGAATCAGACGGCTGCAGACTCTGCAGCAGACGACGTCGATTGTCCAGCCGCCCCTGATCCAGCCCCTGAATCAACGACAGTGACTCCACGCGAAAATCATCCCGCGATGGATCGCCGACGATCTGCCACGGATCATATTTGGGACCCAAAAAACCGGCGTGCTGACCCGGCCATGTCAGCGGAGCGGACATCAGCCAGGTCGGCAGGTTCACACCGCTGGGAATTCCATCTGAACGGGGACGCAGAAATTCGCAGCCCGCCGAATAACACGGCCAGTCATCCCGTGATGCCACTTTGTCGAAAAATCCGCCCGGCTGAAGATGCCCCGTCAGCACATGATGAGTCGACATCAGATGATTGTTGTCCTTGTGGGACAAACTGCGCACCAGTGCGTACTTGTGAGCCAGAGCAGCCAGGCCCGGCAAATGCTGACAGATTTGAGTTCCCGCCACGGAAGTCGCTGTCGGACTGAACTCCCCGCGAACTTCCGCAGCCGCCTCAGGCTTCATATCCAGCGTGTCATGGTGGCTGATGGCACCTGTGCAGAATACGATGATCAGCGACTTTGCCCTGGGCTGACGCCCCGCAGCAACCGCCGGCGCGGCCGTCGCCAGCTGTCCCGCAGTACACCCCAGCAGGCCAGACCAGCCAACCTGCACCATCTTTCGACGACGCACCAGTGAGTTTTCAGCAAATGTCGATGCAGACAGCATGTGGAGAGGCTTCGTCGGGGGCAGGGCGGGGCGGGGGGCAGTGTTCAGGCACTTTTCACTGCAGTCTAGTTGACCGTTCAGCACTGTTGAACAAAAAAACGGCTGGTTCGGAATTGTCGATGAAAAATGCTGAAAATTTTTGCAATCACAGCTTCGTCCGAAATCGCTCAGAGAAATCATGGATTTCGGGCAATCGGTATGCGTCTTGCGGTTAGAATATTGCATCGAGGCGGACCGCCAAACTGGCAGTGCTCCGGATTTTTGCACAGGAGACAGAAGATGTTCGGTTACTTCTTCGACTCAACTTACCTGCTCATGGTCCTGGTTCCGGGCCTGCTGATGTCCGGCATCGCCAGCCTGATGGTCAGGTCAGCGTTCAGCATGTACTCCAAAGAGCCCACACAAAGAGGGCTCTCGGGGGCTCAGGCCGCTCAACTGCTGCTTCAAAACGCAGGCATCTACGATGTGCAGATTGAGCGCGCTCAGGGTTTCCTCAGCGACCACTACAACCCTGTCACCCGCACTCTCGCCCTGTCAGACAACGTCTACGACAGTAATTCAGTCGCTGCAATCGGAGTCGCCTGCCACGAGGCTGGCCATGCCATTCAGCACGCTGACAACTATGGCCCCCTGTGGTTGCGGTCCTCACTGGTTCCAGTCGTGGGTTTCGGCTCGACAGCTTCCGAAGTCCTGCTGATGCTGGGCTTCATCCTGCAGGCCAAACCGTTGCTGCTGGCCGGAGTCATCGCCTTTGGAACCATCGTTTTGTTCCAGCTGGTCACGCTGCCCGTGGAGTTCGATGCCTCCGCCCGCGCCAAGAGACTGTGCCTGGAATATGGCATCGTCACAAACTCTGAGTACACAGGAGTCAGCCGTGTTCTGAATGCCGCCGCCCTGACTTACGTTGCAGCCTTCGCTTCCAGCCTGCTCACCCTGCTGTACTACCTCATCAAACTGGGACTGATCGGCGGAAATCGCAATGAGGAATAATGGCGACAGCCCGCCACGGGGCAGGGCGGGCTCAGTCACTGCTTTCCTGCGGCTGGGACAGACTCCAGCCACGCCTCGGTGAATACAGTGTGCTTCATCGATTTTCCCTCTTTCACAAAATAGCTGTAGACAACGTGTATTCGGCCGTCTCGCGTCTGAATGACGCAGGGATAGTGTGCGGATCCCTCCGCCAGATCTTCCAGCAGCCGCTTCCACTTCCATGTCCTGCCTTCGTCGTCTGACAGGCTGACGGCCAGTCGGCCGCGACCTTCTGCAGCATCATTGTGCACCAGCAGCCAGCGACCGCTCTGCAGACGCACGCCATCCACACCGGAACCAGGATTCGGCAGGCCGGAAACCAGCACCGGCCCCCACGTGACACCCTCATCTGAGGATTCAGCGTAACGCACGTGACCGGTGAAACCGTTTTCACGCATCCACGCCACAACTGTGCCATCAGATCTCTGCAGCACTGTCGGCTGGATCGCACCAAACCCCAGCAGCGGTTTGCCCGCAAACCAGGTACGTCCGCCATCATCGCTGATCGCCATGATCGACAGCGAAAACGTATCCGTGTACAGCGGCAAAAGTATGCGGCCGGAACTGAGCACTGTGGGTTTGCACCGCGGTTGCCATCCCAGACGCTGCCAGACCTTCTGACTCAGACGTTCCCGGGCTTCGTTGATCGATGCCATTTTCTGCGGGGGCAGGGCAGGCAGCAACGCCAGCGTCTGATCCAGCACACGAATCGCCTCAGCTGAAAAATCGTCAGGCTTCAGCAGAATCGTCTCGTCACGATTCCACGCGGGTGCCCCCGTTCCTGCCGGGTGATCCGAGACCCGCAGTCGCGTCAGACAGGTCTCCCACGTGTTCGCTATAATCACCGGCCAGAACAGAAATAACCGGCCCTCCGCATCCGTCATCAGCGCGGTATTGCAGTCAGGAAAACCCGGAGTGTCTGCCAGCAGGAAGGATTCACTCCAGGCTGTGCTGCCTGGTTTCAGCCGAGCTCCCCAGACCGCCACATCATCCGCAGTGCGCTCACCACTGCCCCGGTACCATGAAGCGATCAGTTCGCCATTCTGCAGCTCTGCAATGCCGGGAGCATGGTTGTGCTGTGGATGCAGGGGAAAAATCAGCTCCGCAATGGGTTCCTGTCCGATTGCGACACCGCCGCACATCTGCCACAAACAGGACAACAGCACTCCCAGTCGAACTTGCAGCGACAACAGATCCATAAAAAAGCTCCGGAAACGGGGCTGGAAAATCAGGATTGGACGCAGGTTGCCGATATCAGGGGCAGGCACAGACTGGAGAGCAGGGCAGGCCCAGGCGACCTCGCGGGATTGTTCGGATTCTGTGAGTTTTCGACGAAGCTGTCGAGTATCTCGCCCCCGGAAAAGACTTGAAATCTGCCAGGCTTTACCAGATCAGAAACTTCCATTCTTTCGAAATTCTCAGACAATACTGCGTATTCTGCCTGCGTTTTCTTCCCCCCGTTTTTTTGTTCGGAGGCATGCATGAGAACCCTGACCAAATCGCAACGCGGTTTCACTCTGATCGAACTGCTGGTGGTGATTGCCATCATCGCTATCCTCGTGGCCCTTCTGCTGCCGGCTGTTCAGCAGGCTCGCGAAGCCGCACGACGCACGCAGTGCAAGAATAATCTCAAGCAACTGGCACTCGCAGTACACAACTACCACGACGTTGCCAACATGTTCCCCCCGGGTTACATCTTCGCGCCACCGAATCTCGTCACCCGCTCGGCATTCACACTGCTCCTGCCCTACATCGAACAGACCAACCTTTACAACTCCATCGACTCCTCAGTTCCAATGATGATGGGTCCCACCGGCTACAACACCACGATTCAGGCCCAGAACGTGGCTGCGGCCGCCACAGTCATTCCCGCCTTCCTTTGCCCGTCATCCGTCGGCCCGACAACCGATGACTACATGTATCCGGCCAACGCGTTTGCTGCCGGCGTACCACCAATGAATATGACCTGGAAGGGAGGCCGAACTGACTACGGTGGGACAACCGGCATTCGCGGTGTCTACGGAAATCTGGCCTACAACAATAATCAGGGTGGTGACCGTGACGGCTGCCTGACAGCCGCTGGCCTCGGTGGCAGTACATCGCGCATGCGTGACGTCACCGACGGAACGTCCAACACGCTGATGTTCGGCGAACGCACAGGTGGTGTAAAGCTTTACTACAAGTCTGCCCCGGCAACCAATCTTCCGGCTGTGCTCGGTGTCACCAACGGAGGCTCCTGGTCAGATGCCCTCGCCTTCGAACACTGGCTGCAGGGATCGCTGTAC
>Ga0209985_10002190_pt1 | contig 18039 bp, 16 predicted proteins | sample NOAtaG_FD_187305 | JGI IMG/M metagenome (GOLD analysis project Ga0209985, IMG submission 187305) | Freshwater lake microbial communities from Lake Erie, under a cyanobacterial bloom - NOAA_Erie_Diel6S_1000h metaG (SPAdes) (version 2) | ecosystem: Environmental > Aquatic > Freshwater > Lake ...
GAGGCCGTCGTCGCAGGGGGTCGCAGCGGGAGCCGGGGGGTTCGCGCAGGCGCCGGCGATGCAGAGGTCGCTCGAGCACTCCACGCCGTCCTCGCAGGACCGGCAGGCGCCGCCGCCCACGCCGCAGGCCGTCCCCGTCGTGCCGCCCCGGCACGCGGTCCCGTCCCAGCACCCGGTGCAGCAGTTGCCGCCGCGGCAGATGCCGGAGCCCCGCGGCGTGGTGCACACCGCGCCCTCATCGAGGCCGTCGCAGGGGCCGCTCACGCCGCCTCCGCCGAGCACGAACGAGATCTCGTTCATGATCAGCTCGATCATGTCGGTCGTCCCGTCCCCGTCGGCGTCGCCGCGTCCGTCGTCGAAGAGAAAGCCGTTGAAGATGGTGCGGTCGAAGTTCCCGACGACGATCGAGGCCTGGCCCCGCTCCGGAACGTCGGTGAAGCCGGCGACCGCGTAGGCGGGCTCGATCGGCGTGAGGAAGAACCCATTCGTGCCCCAGTAGTCCGAGACACTCTCGAACGGCATCGAGACACGCTCGGGGGCGTCGAAGATCGGCGAGTCCTGCCAGCGATAGAAGGGCAGCGTGTCGTGTTCGCCGTCGATCGTGGCGCCGAGCAGATCGGGCAGCCGCGTCAGGGACGAGCGGTTCCACGAGGTGAAGAGGAGGGCGCCGCCCCGCTCGACGTAGCTCACGAGCGCGCTCTCCCAGCCGTCGAGGGGCTCCGAGGAGGGCATGTCCATCACGACCACGTCGGGCGGAGTGGCCTCGAGCGGGCGCACGATGTCCTCGCCTTGCGCCACGACGTCGCAGGTGAGGCCGAGCCGCCGGCACGCCTCGACCGCGAAGCCGTTGTTTCCCCCGTCGTAGACGAGGGCGGTCTGGGCATGCGCCGAGACGGGGAGCGAGATCAGGGCAGCGACGGCGACACCGAGGGACACGGACCAGCGCATGGGCCGAGGGTGCCATGGGCTTCGGTCGAGTGAAACACCGTCGCACGCTGCGCTCGTGTCGAAGGGCGTGCCCCGGTTTCCGGCGCCGGGGATCCACTGGCGCCCGAAGACCGAGGGCGACTCACCCGAGGCCCGAGCACACGTTCGCGACGCAAGTCAGGTCCATGTCTGCGCAGCAGTCGCTCGTGTCACGGCACGACTCGCCCTCCATCGAGCACTCGACGACGTCGGGGGGCACGCAGCTCGGACCCGAGCCGCTGTCCCGGCAGAAGCCGCTGCAGCACTCGCCCGAGACGGCGCACGAGCGGCCGTCCGCGCGGCACGGCTCAGGGGCCCAGAACGCGGCCATGTTCTCGTGGGTGACGTCTTGCTGGGGGATCCAGTACGCGGCCGCGCTGGGGTCGGTGCCCGGCGTCGGGGTCGAGTCGATCGCGGCGACCCAGAGCTGTCGTCGCTCGGTGCCGCGCGTGCCCACGTATTGGTTGCCGTACTCGCGGGTGGAGAAGAACGCGAGCCAGAAGTAGCCGCCCTCGTCGAAGGGCGAGAACGTGGGGTAGTAGCTGTTGGCCGCGCCTCCGTTCAACGCGGCGAGCTCGTACACCGTCGCGCCGTCGCGACTCACCATCCGGATCGCCGCGTCGCGCCGGATGCTCGGACCGACCGCCACGTCCTCGAACGCGCGGCTGAAGAGGCCGAGCTGGTAGGCGATGAAGCCGGAGTTCGGCGACCAGCTCGGTCGCGCGACCACGAGCGGAGCGCCCGTCACGAGGGGGCGGGGCGCGCCGAACGCATCGCCGGGCAGCGCATCGAAGATCGACAGATCGCCGCGCCGGTAGTCCACCGCCCACGTGCCGTCGGTGTTGCTCACGTACGCGACCGCGGTTCCGTCGGGCGACCACGCCGGGTTCGCTGCGCCCGAGGCCGGCAGGCCGGCGCCACCCGCGGGCAGCCCCGCGCCGGTGTTGCCGTCGAAGAGGAAGAGCTCGTTGGCGCGGTTGCCGATGAGCCGCGACGAGTCGGGGTTGAAGGTCGCCGTCAGAAAGCGCGTCGTGCCCGGCGCGAACACCGTCGGCGCCGGGTCACCGCTCAGATCCACCGTCAGGTCGAAGACGACGCCGGTGTCGCCGCCGTCCCACATCTCGGCGGCCATGCGCCGGCCATCCTGCGAAACCGTGTGGCAGGCGACGCAGCGGCGCCCATCGCTCGGGCGGGCGGGCGGGCTCGGCATGAACATCTCGAGGCCCGAGCCGTCGCCCGAGATCCGCACGATGCGTCCGCCGCCGAGGTCCCAGTAGTAGATGGCCCCGCGGATCGTGGCGTCGGCGAAGCGGATCGTCCGCGGCGTCCCGGCGATCGCCGTGCCGCTCGCCGCCTCCCAGCGGTCCACCGCCACGGTGAAGGGCTCGTCCGGGGCCGACTCGGCGATGGCGCGCCACGCGGCCGGCTCGACGGTCCAGTGGTGCCCGTAGCCCGAGGTCGAGAGCAGGTACGCGTGCACGCTCACCCCGGGCCCTTCGACCCGGACGCGGACGAGATCGCTGCCTTCGACGTCCCCGTCCCACTGCACGTCGATGGGGCGGATGTTCTCGGGCATCACCGCACCATCGAGCGGGTAGAGCAGCGGCAGGCGCCGCGCGGGGTCGTCCACCGGCGCGGTGAAGCGACTTGCGGCGTCGCTCGGCACGCCGTCGCCGAGGATCGTGCGCTCGATCTCGACCGTGACGGTGGTGTTCGTGGTCAGGCCGGCGGCCTCGACCTCCACGCGCGCGGTGCCGGCGCGGACGCCGCTCGCGGTGTACTCGCCGGTCGCCCGCACGATGCTGCCGAGCACCGCGTCGTCGGTCGTCCAGAAGCCCGGCTCGAGCTCGCGGCTGCTGCCGTCCGAGTAGGTGCCCACCACGGCGAAATCGAGCGTGCTGCTGCCGGCGCCGACGACGATGCTCGGAGCCGCGGGGGCGATCGCGATCGAGACGAGGCTGCCGACCGGGCTGTCCATGCGCGTGGCATCGCTCGTCCCGGCGTCGCGCTCGACCGTGGGCACGCACGCGCCATCGGTGCAGGTCTGATCGGCGGGGCACTCGCGGCTCGAGGTGCAGCGCCTGCGCGGCGTGCCGCCACAGTCGCAGCCGAGGGCGAGGGAGGAGAAGAGGGCCAGGGCGACGAGCCAGCGCATGGGGCCAGGATACATGGCGGGCGCGCGGCCCGCGAAACGCCGCGTGGGCAGGGGGCGCTGCGGGTGGTAGGTCTCCGGCCCTGTGGCCGAGCTGACCCAACTTCGACGCAAACACGGCTCGTCCCGTGATCTTCGGGCGTTCCTGCCGACGACCCGACAGGAGATGGACGCGCGGGGCTGGGACGAGCTCGACGTGCTGATCGTGAACGGCGATGCGTACGTCGATCACCCGGCATTTGGCGCGGCGCTCATCGGGCGCTTCCTCGAGGGTCGCGGCTTCCGCGTCGGCATCGTGAGCCAGCCGCGCTGGGACCGACCCGACGACGTCCTGCGGCTCGGCCGGCCGCGCCTCTTCGTGGGCATCACGGCGGGCAACCTCGACTCGATGCTCAACAAGCTGACCGCGCAGAAGAAGGTGCGGTCGGACGATCAGTACTCGCCGGGCGGGCAGACCGGGCACCGGCCCAACCGCGCTACGACCGTGTACGCGAACCTCGTCCGGGGGGCGATGCCCGGCGTCCCGATCGTGATCGGCGGCATCGAGGCCTCGCTGCGGCGCATCGCGCACTACGACTACTGGTCGGACTCGGTCCGGCGCAGCGTGCTGCTCGACAGCAAGGCCGACCTCGTGATCTTCGGCATGGGCGAGCGGCCGGTCTGGGAGCTCGCCGAGCGGCTGAAGAAGGGCGAGCCCTTCGCGGCCATCAAGGACCTGCGGGGGACCGGCTACGTGCTCAGGAAGGGGCAGTGGGAGTCGTTGCCCCGCACGCGCTACGTGCGCGACGGGCTCCCGCTCTTTCTGCCGAGCTACGAGGAGGTCTCGGAGAGCCAGCAGGGCACGCTCGAGGGCAGCGAGGCGAGCGGCCGGGTGCTCACGAGCGCCGCGAAGCAGGCCTTCAGCCGCATGTCCCGGCTCTTTCAGCACGAGACGAACCCGGGCAACGCGCGCCCGATCGTGCAGCCGCACGGCGCCGAGGCGATCTACCTGAACCCGCCCGCGCACCCCCTCGAGACCGCGATCATGGACGAACTCTACGACCTGCCCTTCGTGCGCGCGCCGCACTGGTCGTACGAGGCGAAGATCCCTGCGTTCGAGACGGTGAAGCACTCGATCGTGACGATGCGCGGCTGCTTCGGCGGCTGCACCTTCTGCTCGATCACCGAGCACGAGGGGAGGGTCATCCAGAGCCGCTCGGCCGAGAGCGTGCTCCGCGAGGTGCGGCAGCTGCGGCGCATGGAGGGCTTCTCCGGGGTGATCAGCGACGTGGGCGGGCCGACCGCGAACATGTACGCGATGACCTGCAAGGACGAGGCGATCGAGAAGGCGTGCCGTCGGCTCAGCTGCGTGCACCCCGGCGTCTGCGAGAACCTCGTCACCGATCACACGCCGCTCGTTTCGCTGCTCAAGAAGGTGCGGCAGGAGCCTGGGATCAAGAAGGTCTTCCTCGCGAGCGGCGTGCGCTACGACCTCGCCGAGCGCTCGCCGGAGTTCGTCCGCGAGCTCGCGCGACACCACACCGGCGGCCAGCTCAGCGTCGCGCCGGAGCACGTCGACGAGACGGTGCTCGACAAGATGAAGAAGCCCGGCAAGGAGAGCTACGAGGCCTTCGCCGAGATGTTCGCGTGCGAGAGCCAGGCCGCGGGCAAGGACCAGCACCTCGTCCCCTACTACATCTCTGGTCACCCCGGCTCGACGGTCGCCTCGATGATCGACCTCGCCGTCTACCTGAAGAAGCGGGGCGTGCGGCCGCGGCAGGTGCAGGACTTCATCCCGACCCCGATGTCGATGGCCACGTCGATGTGGCTCACCGGCCTCGACCCCTTCACTGGGGAGGATGTCCCTTCGGCGCGCTCCATGCGCGACAAGCGCAAGCAGAAGGCGCTCTTGCTCTACTGGGATCCCGAGCACCACGAGCTCGCGCGCGAGGCGCTCCGCCAGGCGGGCCGGATGGACCTCGTCGGCAGCCACCCAGGCGCCCTCGTCCCGCCGGCGCGCGGCAAAGGATCGCTGTCGATCCATCGGCGCCGCGGCACCCCGCTCCGGCCTCGGCAGGCTCCGGGCTCCCGCCCCCGCTGAGCGCGCACGGGGCGCCGGAGGGCGGCGACCGGAAGGCTCCGCGCCAGCGCATGCAGCCAGCGTGACGCGCCCTCGGTCGCGCCACGCCGAGGGCTCAGCCCTTCTTCTCTTCCGGCTGGATCGGGAACTTCGGCGTGCCCGCCTTCGTGCGCTCCTTCTTCTTGTCGCGGCCCACGGTGGCGCGCTTCATGCGACGACGACGCTCGGTGATCTTGGTATCGGAGACCATGGTGCTTCCTCGAGAAGGGCCCCGGAGTTAGCCGATGCCGGGCGCTTGGTCAAACGCGGGCGCGCGGTCAGTGCAGCGTGTGGCGGTGTCCGTCCCACTCGACGGTCGGAATCTCGGCGGGAGGAAGAGGCATCGGGCCCGCCTCGACGTCGCTCGGCTCGGTCTCGCCGCGGCCCGGGGGGGCGGGAAGGGACGCCTTCTCGGCGAGCTCGCGGCGGAGGCGGAGGATCTCCCGGGCCCGCGCCTTGAGCGCCTCGCGCTCGTCCTCGACGCGTTCCTCCTCCGACCAACGGTCGAGGGTCTGCTGGGCGGTCGAGCGCTTGCGGCGGAAGGCCAGCACCACGAGGACGCCGATCAGCACCCACGCGAGGCCTCCGCCGAGGAGCAGCGGGGTGAGCGTGTAGCGCTCCGACAGCGCGTCGAGCCACTCGTTCTCGAGGGTGTCGAGCGAGACCGAGAAGGTGAGCGCGACGGCGGGCTCGAAGGCGAGCCCTCCGCGGATGCGTTCGAGCAGTTCGCGGAGGCGGGCCGGTCCGTCGTCGCCCCGCCGGAGCAACCAGGCGACGAAGTCGGCGCTCTCGGCGTACGCGAGGCTCACTTCGTGCGGGCGCCCGGGAAAGCCGTCGAGCTGATCGAGCGGGAGCAGCCGTCCTGCGACCGTCGCCTGCCAGAGCACCTCGACGCGCTCGATGCTCCGCTCGCCGGCGACGTGCACGGCGACCCCCTCGTCGAACCAGCGGGGCAGGGGCCGCTCGATGCCGCCGTCGCTCACGGCGCGGTGCAACGCGACGTGGGCGAGCTCGTGGGCGAAGACCTGCCGCAGCTCGGGGCGCTCCCAGGTCTCGGGCGCGGTGAGCGTGAGCAGCACCAGATCGGCCTCGGGGTAGGCCACGCCGACGGCGTAGTCCGGCGGGGGCGCCTCCGATGGCGCGAGCGCGGACATCTCCTCGGGGTTGCGTCCGACCCGCACGGTGAGCGGTCGCTCGAGCGGCGCGCCGAGCTCGCTCGCGATCCGCACCCACTCCGTCGCGGCCTCGTCGAGGAGCGGCTGCACCGCTGGCTCGGCGAGCGCCGGCAGCTCGAAGCGGATCGTCCCGGCGTCCCGCTGCACGAACCCCTCCGGCAGGGGCGGCACGCTGAGACGGATCGATCCGTCGAGGAGCACGTCGGCCGGCGCGTCGCGCAGCTGCGCAGCGGCCGGAGCAACCAGAGCGAGGAGGCCGATCAGAGCGACGGCCGAGGCGAGGACGGAGCGCACGGTCCATCGCCAACCCCGGTGCACACGCGGTTCATCCCGAAGAACGGTGAAGTCGTCGGGAGCTCGGGACTCAGCGCGCACCGGGAGTGAATCGTAGCATCGGCTGGCCGTCCCCCGGATCGGAGGCCACGACGCCGACGAACACGGCTCCCCCGGCGAGGAGCGCGCCCGCGGCGAGGTAGGCCCAGTTCTGCTCGAACCACGCGAGGACGGGGTCGGCCGGCTCGGCTGCGGGATCAGGACCCACGCGCTCGGGATCCACGGTCTCGGCGTCCCCGACCTCGGCGTCGACCGGCTCGACGGGCCCGTCGGCCCGCGCGGTGGGTTCGCTCGGGGCCGCCTCCGTGCGGGCGGTGCTCGCGCTCCCGGCGGCTCCCGCGGCCGCGGAAGCGCGCCGCTCGACGAAGCGCAGGATGTCGGCCTCGCTCGCCGGCAGCGCGAGCGCTCCGTCGAAGAACGCCTCGCGTCCGACGTCGAGCACGACGAGCTCGAAGTCGCGTGCCGCAGGTCGCACGATCAGCACCGCCGCCGCACCTGCGAGGCGGCCGAGGCGGACGAGCACCGGCAGGTCGCGCCGCTCGCTGAGGCCGAGGCCGCGTCGCTCGCGGCGCACGTCATCGAGCCCATCGTCTTCACCCGCCCCCGCGAGCGCCCGCACGAGCGCCGCGTCGGCCGGAAGACGCACCGCGCTGCTCGGTCGGAGCGCCGCGTCGAGCGCCTCGACGATGATCTCCGCGGCCGCGTCGGGATCGCCCATCAGGACGACCGCGACCTTCGGAGCGAGGGCATCGGACGCAGGCCGCAGCGGCGGGGCGTCTGCGGGCGGTGCCGTCCCGTCGGGGCCCGCCTCGGTGATGGGCGCTTCCGCCGGCGGCTCGACCTCCTCGCTGCGCGCGGCCGCGTCCGCGCGGGCCTCCGTCGCGGCGAGCCAGGCGAGCAGCACGACCACGACGCGCATCCCGGGTGCTAGCGCGCCCGGAGCATCTCGCCAGGATCGGGCCTTTCGCGTAGCCTCGCTCCCACGCGATGCGAGAGAGGCCCATCCGGCGCGCCGCGAACGCCGTCTTCACGTTCGGCTGGACGATGGGCCAGTCGGCGCTGGCGCTCGGCGACCACGCGATCCGGCACGACGCCACCTCGCTCCGCCGCTATCCGCGGCGCTGGGCCGACGGTCTGCTGCGAGCGTGGGGCATCCGGCTCGACGTGCAGGGGCTCGAGCGCGTCCCGACCGGAGAGCGGCTGGTCATCCTCTGCAACCACCAGAGCTACATCGACGTCGTCGCGCTCTTCCACGTGCTTCCCGAACTCCCGGTGTTCCTCGCGAAGAAGGAGCTGTCGCGGGTGCCGCTCTTCGGTCGGGTGATGGGGGAGCTCGGGCACGTCTTCGTGGACCGGGGCAAGCACGAGCAGGCCATCGCGTCGATCGAGGCCGCGGCCCGCACGCTGCGGCCGGGGATGCCGGTGGTGGTCTTCCCCGAAGGCACCCGCACCCGCAGGCCCGTGATCCAGCCCTTCAAGAAGGGCGCGTTTCACCTCGCGAAGGCCGCGCATGCGCCGATCCTGCCCATCGGGATCGTGGGCAGTCACGAGGCCTGGCCGCGCGGGACCGCGGCGCCGGTGCCGGCCGAGGTGAAGCTGCGCATCGGAGCGCCGATCCCGGCGCCCGAGGTCGACGCGCTGCCGCTCGACGAGCTCATCGCCCGCGCGCGCGCCGACATCGTCGCGCTCACCGGGCTGCCCGCGGCCGATCGCAGCGAGGGCCGCCGGCCGCGCTAGAACGCAGCATGCGCACGCTCTTCGTCGGCGATCACAACCTCTCCTCGTGGAGCCTGCGTCCCTTCATGGCGCTCGCCCACAGCGGCCTGCCCTTCGAGGTCGAAGTGGTGCGGCTCGATCGGCCCGAGACCGCGGCCCGCCTCGCCGCGGTCTCGCCGAGCGGCAAGGTGCCCTGCCTGCGCGATGGGGAGGTCGTGGTGTGGGAGTCGCTGGCCATCTGCGAGTACGTGGCCGAGCTCGCGCCGCAAGCGCGGCTCTGGCCCGAGGCGCCCGCAGGCCGGGCCCTCGCGCGCGCGGCGAGCTGCGAGATGCACGCGGGCTTCGTGCCGCTGCGGCGGGAGCACCCGATGCGCCTCGCCGAGCGCCTGCCCAAGGCTCCGAGCGCCGAGGTGCAGAAGGACCTCGCGCGCCTCGACGCGCTCTTCGGCGAGTGCCGCGCGCGCTTCGGCGAGGGTGGGCCTTTCCTCTTCGGGGCATTCTCGATCGCCGATTGCATGTTCACGCCCGTAGCGAGCCGGATCCGCACCTACGACCTGCCGGTCTCGGCCACGACCCAGGCCTGGTGCGAGGCGATCTTCGCGCACCCGGCGTTTCGTCGCTGGGAGGCCGCGGCGCAGCGCGAGCTCGGAACGTCCGCGCCGTAGCGGTCCGATCAGGGGAGCGGCCCGGCGAGGTAGTTGCCCCGCCCGGGGATCACGTGCCGCACGCCGCCGCGCGGATCGGAGACGTCGCCGAGAAAGCGCGGGATGACGTGCAGGTGCAGGTGCATCACCGTCTGCCCAGCGGCCGCGCCCGCGTTGAAGCCGACGTTGTAGCCGTCGGGGGCGAGCTCTGCGTCGAGGGCGCGCTTCACCTCGTCGAGAAGGTCGAGCATCGCGTGCTGCTCTTCGCGGCTCGCGTCGAACCAGGTCGCCACGATCCGCCGCGGGACGATCAGCGTGTGCCCGGGCGAGACCGGGAACGCGTCGCGCAGCGCGAAGGCGAGGGCGTTGGCGGCGACGTGCGCGCTCGCTGGCCGCGCGAGGAAGGGCGACGGGGCTGGGTCCAGGGAGCCGTCGTTCATGCGCGCGACCCTACCATCGGCCCGCGCGGCGCCGCATCCGTGGCGCGGCGTGACGGGGCCACCGCCCCGGCGTCCTTCTCAAGGATCGAGACCCCGCACCACCCGGCCGGTCACGTCGCGGCCCCAGCGCAGCGAGGTGCTCGCATGCGGCACGGGGTCGACGGCGAGCACGGTGCCGCGGGCCGCGTCGAGCGGCGGCGTCTCGCGGCGCTCGAGCACGGCGAGGCGGTGGTGCCCGCCCCCAGCGCACAGAAACAGCTCGCGCTTGCCCTTGCTCTTCACCGGTCCGCCCACGACCCGCGCCGCGCCCCCGAGCTGCGCCGCGAGCGAGGGCCCCTCGCGCAGCGTCAGGTACGCGTACGTGAGCCCCTCGAAGCGCAGCCCCGCGGCCTGCGCCAGCTCGGCGAGGCCCGGGGGCAGCCGGAGCGGCAGGTCCTCGTGGCACCAGTCGCGCTCGCGGGCGAGCATCGGGCAGCGCTCGGTTCCGGGCGGGCAGGGCGCGAAGACGGTGCGGCCCCGCTGTACGAGCGCGTCGCGCACCGCCATGAGCTGCCGGCTCACCTCGGCGAGGGCGGGTTCGAGCACGACCAGCGCGCCTCCGGGAGCGAGCGCACCGGCGAGCGCGTCGACGAAGTGCGCCCGCTTCTCGAGGGGATCGACCGCTTCGGCGTACAGCTCGTTGAGGCTGAGGCCGAGGAGGATGAGGTCGAAGGGCCCGCCCCGGGTGAGCGTGCCGAACGAGGTCGTCTCGAGATCGACCGCGCGCGTCTCGAGCGCGATCCTCGCGACGAGCTGCGCGGCGCCGGCCGCATCGACGAGTGCGCGCATCCCGTCGAGGAGGCTTGCTTCGCGTTCGAGCGCGACGACCTCCACGGCGGGCACGCCGAGGGCGCGGGCGACCACCGCCGCACCGAGGGTCGTCGTGCCCAGTCCGGCGCCCACGTCGAGGACGCGCCACGGCCGATCGACGGGCAGCGCTCCGACCGCCGCGAGCTCCGCCAGCGGCCCGCCGATCTTCGGCAGATCCCGCGGCACGAAGAAGCGGAGCCGCGCCGCCTGCTCCACCGCCGCCTCGCGCAGGGCCCCGCCCCGCCGCGTGTAGCGCTCGGACAAGCGCGCGATCTCGTCGGCCAGTGCCGGCCCGGTGCGGTCGTGCGGCCCGAGCGTGCGGCGCGCGACCGTGTCGAGGAGCGGGAGCCAGCGGGGATCGAGCGAGGGCGGCTGCACCCACGCGGTCTACCAGCGCCCCGCGCCAGGGGCCCGCCGTTGCGGAGCCGCGGGTTTGGTGCGAACCCTCGCCGCCGTGAGCGCTCCGGGCCCGTCTTTTTCCTCTGCACCCGTCGCCTGGATGAGGGCGCTCTCGCCGCGCACGCGCGGCTGGCTGCTCGCGCTGTGGGTGCTCGCGACGGCGCTGAACCTCGGCAAGCCCTTTCACGTCGACGACATCTACTACCTCGAGGAGGCGGTCTGGATCGCCGAGAACCCGACGAGGCCGATGTCGGGCGAGATGTACTGGATCACCGACCAGCCCGAGCCGTTCCACCTCTCGAACAACTCGCCGGTCCTCATCCCGTACCTGCAGGCCGCGGTGATCGCCGCGGTGGGGGTCTCGCCCCTCGCGCTCCATGGGCTCACTGCGCTCTTCGCGGCGCTCGCCATCGTCTTCTTCTACGCGCTCGCGGAGCGGCATGCGCGCGCGCACGCCCTCGTGCTGACGGGCGTCTTCGTGCTGAGCCCCTCGTTCGTGGCCGAGCAGAACATCATGCTCGACATTCCGCTGGTAGCCGCGTGGCTCCTGTTCTTCCTCCTCTTCGAGGACGGCTCGGAAGATCGCCACTGGTGGCGGGCGGCGTCGGTCGCGGCGGTCGCCGTGATGATCAAGTTCACCAGCTTCGCGCTGCTGTTCTTCCTCGTCATCGAGGCGCTCCGGACCCGACGCTGGCGCGGCCTCTACGCGCTCGCCGTCCCCGGCGCGGTGCTCGCTGCGTGGTCGACCTGGAACTACCTCGAGTACGGCGGCATCCAGATCCTCGCCCGGCCCCTCGAGTACGGTGCCCCGCAGGTCGCGAGCGGACGGCTCGAGGTCCCCGGCCTGCGCTACCTGACGATGCTGGGCATCGTCGCTGGCCGCGGCGCCCTCTGGATCGTCACGCTCGGCGGACTGCTCACCGGCTACTACGCGCTCGTTCCCCAGCTCTTCTCCGGTGCCGGCACGCGGAAGCTCGCGGTGGGCGCGGCGATCGGTTTCGCCGCGCTGTTCCCCATCGGCCGCTACCTCGTCGACATCGGCCCCGAGACGCTCGGCGCCCACCAGCTCGAGGGAGAGCCCCTCGTGCACACCGCGCTGCGCGGCCTCTTCTTCTTCGTCGGCCTCGTCTTCGCGGTGATCGCGGTCCGGCGGGCGCGAAGCGGCGAGGGAGACGACGTACGCTTCCTCACCTGGATCGGCTGCGCGCTCGTCTTCGTCGTCGGCCTCTCGCCCTTCGTCGCCGCCCGGCACGTGCTCGTGGCCTTCCCCGCGGTCCTGCTGCTCGTCGCCCGCAGCCCCGACGTCCGCATCGCCGGCCGTGAGCGCGGCATGGTCGGCATCGCCGCCGCCCTCGGGATCTGGCTGGCCATCAGCGATCACCGCGTCGCCGCGGTGTACCGCGACGCTGCCGAGCGCCTGCGCGTCGAGGTCGCCGAGCCGGCGCGCGAAGCTGGCCACACGACCTACTTCGTGGGCCACTGGGGCTGGCAGTTCTACGCCAAGGAGGCGGGCTTCACGCCCTACGTCCCCGACGAGGTCGTGCTCCTGCCCGGGGACGTACTCATCGAGCCCGAAGGCGTCGCGGCGCAGCCCATCACCGAGGCCGACCGCGAGCGCCTCGTCCTCGTGAGCACCCTCGAGGTGCCCTCCGGCCCCATCGACGTGCTCCGGAGCCTCGTCGACCGGGAAGGCCTCTACGTCGTGTGGGTGGGCCTGCCCTGGTCGCTTCGCACCGACCCCCTCGAGCGCTTCTTCGTCCACGAGGTCGGCGGCTCTCGCTTCGCGGAGCGCTGACGGATCGTTGACGCCCGGGGGTGTCGGGCGTCGGGATTCCGTCGCTCCGCGCCCCGCTGGACGGGGTGTCGCGCGCGATCCTCGGCAAATCGCGGCATCGGCACTTCGCTTGCAGACCTTGAGTCCGTCATGGTCGCGATGTTCGGTTCCATCGATCTCGGACGGCGCACGCTCGACTACCACCTCGAGCGCCACAACGTCCTCGCGAGCAACGTCGCGAACGTCGAGACCCCCGGCTTCACCCCCCACGAGCTGCTTCGGGCGCCGGAGGGGCCCGAGGCGGCGCGCCTCCGGACCACCGACGAGCGCCACCTCGGCGGCCCCGGGGCGAACGGACCGACCTGGATCGACGAGACCGAGCTGGTCGTCTCGCCGGGCAACGACGGCAACGGCGTGAGCATGGAGCGCGAGCTCTCGCGGGTCTCCGCGAACCACCTTCGCTACGAGGGCGTCGCGCGCCTCGTGCAGATGCACATCGGCGTCCTCCGGTACGCCGCGAACGACGGACAGGGCGGATGACGCGTAGCACCGCCACGGAAGGAGCGAGCCGATGACGACCTTGGGCTTCATGAGCGCGATGGAGATCACCGCCTCCGGCCTCACCGCCGAGCGGGTGCGCATGAACACCCTCGCCTCGAACCTCGCCAACGCGCGCACCACGCGCACCGAGGAGGGCGGCCCCTACCGCCGCACCGATCCGGTGTTCCGAGCGGTCGCGGCGAGCGAGCGGCTCGGCGTCGGGAGCGATCCGCACGCCCGCAACGTGTTCCTCGTCGAGGTGCCCGAGGTCCGGCAGGACACCACGCCGGGCCCCCTCGTCTACGACCCGAGCCATCCCGACGCGAACCCCGAAGGCTACGTCGAGATGCCCAACGTCAGCGTCGTCACCGAGATGGTGAACCTCGTCACCGCGACCCGCGCCTACGAGGCGGGCATCTCGATGATGGACAGCGTCAAGACGATGGCCCGCTCCGCCCTCTCGATCGGCAGCTGAAGGAGCGCACGATGACGACCCCGATCGGCTTCGGTTCCCTACCGCTCCCGCCCGAGCTCGCGACGCTGCGCGCTCCGACGCCGGGGCCTGCCCTGCCCACGCTTCCCACCGAGCTGGGCGGCGCGGCGGTCCCGGCACCCGGGCGCGTCGAGGGCCCCTCCTTCGAGGGGCGCGTCCACGACTTCCTCCGCAACGTGAACGACCTCGACGGCCGCGCCCACACCGCCGCGGACGGCTACATGCGGGGCACGCACGACGACGTGCACGGGACCCTCATCGCGATGCAGGAGGCCGACATCTCGCTCCGCTTCGCCACGAACGTGCGCAACCGCGTCATCGAGGCGTACCGCGAAGTCATGCGGATGGGGGCCTGAGTGATGGAACGTCTCCTCGCGCTGAGAACGGCGATGCTCGAGCGCTGGGCCGCGCTCGGGCTGGTGCAGCGGGTCGGCGCGCTCACCGCGCTCGCTGCCCTCGTCACCGCCGGCATCGTCTGGTGGGCCTCCGATCGCGGCCCGACGCTCTCGCCGCTCTTCTCTCGGCTCTCGCCCGAGGACGCAGGCGCGATCGTCGAGCGCCTGCGCGAGGACCGCGTGACCTACGAGCTCGACGCGGAGGGCACGACCGTCCTGGTGCCCGAGGAGCGGGTCCACGAGCTGCGGCTGGCCCTCGCGGCCGACGGCCTGCCGCGCGGCGGCGGGGTCGGCTTCGAGCTCTTCGACGAGACCCGCTTCGGCGAGAGCGAGTTCACCGAGCAGGTCCAGTACCGGCGGGCGCTCGAGGGCGAGCTCGCCCGCACCATCGCGCACATCGAGGGCGTCGAGCGGGCGCGCGTCCATCTCGTGCTCCCGCAGCGCACGCTGCTCACCTCCGAGGAGGCCCGCGCGAGCGCCTCGGTCGCGCTGCACCTGCGCGCCGGCCACCGCCTCGAGCCGGATCAGGTGCGCGGCCTCGTGCACCTCGTCGCCTCGAGCGTGCGCGGCCTGACCCCGGAGAACGTGACGCTGGTCGACGGCGACGGGCGCTCGCTCTCGGCGACCGAGGACGAGAGCGGACTCGCGGGCGCCGCCGGCGCCGAGGCGCTTCGCGAGCGCATCGCCCGGACGCGCGAGCGCGCCGCGCAGGAGCTGCTGGACGCGACGCTCGGGCCGAACGTGGCGGTGGTCCGCGTGACCGCCGAGGTCACGGTGGCGAACGAAGAGCACATCGAAGAGATTTACGACCCGGAGCGCACCGCGACCCGCAGCTTCGAGCTGACGAGCGAAGGGACGCCTCCGGGGGGCGAGGCCGCTGGCGGGATCCCCGGCGCGGTGAGCGCGCTGCCCGGTGGAGCGCCCCTCGAGCCGACGCCTGGCGATGCGGCGGGCGGCCGTCGCACCGAGGTCCGCAACTTCGAGGTCACCAAGGTCCTGCACCGATCGGTCGAGCCCGCGCTGCGTCTGTCGCGGCTCTCCGTCGCAGTGCTCGTCGACGGCACCTGGGAGGGTGAGGGCGACGCGCGCACGTTCGTGCCGCGCAGCGCCGAGGAGCTGGCCCGCATCCGCGAGATCGTCGCGTCGGCGACGGGCGTGGTCGACGAGCGTGACCGGATCAGCGTCGACTGCGTCTCCTTCGCCCCCTCCTCCGAACTCGAGCTCGGCTCGGACGGCACGGAGCGCGGCTTCGGATGGTACTGGGCCGCGGCTCTCGCGGCGCTGCTCCTCGTCGGCGCCGGAGGTGCGGCAGCGTTCTTCGTCCGCCGGCGGCGCCAGAGCCGCACCATCGCCCTCTCGGCCGATCCTCTCGCGGTGAGCCTGCCGGCGGAGCCGCCCGTCCCGTACGAGGATGCCGAGATCGTGCACACGCTCGCGCTCGATTACGCGCGGCGCGATCCCGAGCTCGCGGCGCGCGTCATCAAGGGTTGGCTCGCCGCGCCGGCCGAGGACGACGCCGAGGCGCCTGCCGCATCCGAGGCCGCCCCGGCCTGAGAGGAGCACGGCCAACGAGGCGCCCCGCCCGCCACAGCGCGCCACGACGCCTCGGTGAGGCTGGCCACCGAGACGACGCGTTCTTGAGCCCGCGCCGCGCATCTGCGAAGATCTCCGCCGTGAAGCTTCCGGAGGACGACACCCAGCGCTTCGCGCAAGGGGATTCGAGCTCGCGCTCGAGCCGGCGCGGCATCGCGATCCTCATCGTTCTCGAGGGACAGCAGGTCGGGCGCCGCTACGTCGTCGAGGACGTGGCCACCATCGGCCGCGTCGAGGGGGTGCACATCCAGATCGACGACGCGATGTCCTCCCGGCGGCACGCGATGGTTCGCTTCGACGGAACCTCGTGGCGCGCCATGGATCTCGGCAGCCGCAACGGCACCTGGGTGAACGGCAAGCGGATCGAGGAGCAGGTGATCCAGTACGGCGATCGCCTGCAGGTGGGGGAGACGCTGTTCCTGTTCAGCCACCGGGACCCGCTCGAGGAGCGGGTGCGGCAGCGGCAGAAGCTCGAGATGCTCGGCCGCCTCGGCGCGGGCGTGGCCCACGACATCAACAACCTCCTCGGGAGCATCCTCGCGAATGCGGACATGCTCGGGGCCTACGCCTCCGAGGGGTCGATCGGGATCGGGAGCGCGGAGCGGCGGCGGGAGGTGGAGGAGTGCCTCGCCGACATCCGCACCGCGGCCAAGCGCGGTGCCGAGCTCACGCGGCGGATCCTCGATCAGGCCAAGTACACCTCGTCGGCGGACTCGACCGTCGATTTCTCGATGGTCGTCAAGGAGGCGCTGACCCTCGTGCGGCGCACCTTCGACGGGACGATCCGGATCGAGGACCAGATCGCGGGCGGCGTGCTCGTGCGGGGCAACCGCGGCTCCTTGCACCAGGTCGTCATGAACCTCCTCGTCAACGCGCGCGATGCGCAGCTTCGGGGCGGACGGATCACCGTGCGCCTCGGGCCGGCCGCCACCGCGGTGGTCGAGCATCCTGACATCGGCGGCGAAGAGATCGGCTTTGCCGGCCAGCACGCGCTGCTCGAGGTCGAGGATGCCGGGCCGGGGATCCCCGAGGAGATCCGCGCGCGGGTCTTCGAGCCCTTCTTCACCACGAAGGGCTCCGACCGGGGCTCGGGCCTCGGGCTCGCGACCGTGGCGGAGGTCGTCGGCGAGCACGGCGGCCGCGTCACCTTCGAGACCGAGCTCGGCAAGGGGACGTGCTTTCGCGTGCTGCTGCCGTCGCTCACGACGCGATCGGAGCGCGTTCCGCAGCGGACTCCGCACATCGGCCTCACGGTGCCCCCGCGGGCCCGCTCGGAGCATGCCGGCGTGGTCCTCGTGGTCGACGACGACCCGCTCATCCGCCGCGGCGTCGCGCGGGTGCTCGGCCGTGACGGCCTGCGCGTGCTCGACGCAGCCGATGGGCGGGCGGCCCTCGAGATCTTCCGCGCGACCAAGCGCGAGATCGGTCTCGTCGTGCTCGACCTCGACATGCCCGACCTGGACGGCGAGCAGACCTTCTACGAGCTGCGCCGCATCGACCCGGCGGCGCAGGTCCTCTTCTTGACCGGCCTCTGCGACGATCAGCGCCGGACGCGTCTCCTCGACGCGGGCGCGCGCGCGCTCCTCACCAAGCCCTGCGACAGCGACGTCATCCGCCAGGCGGTCGGCGAGGCCTTCGGGGGCCGGAGCCGCAATCGGACGACCTCCCCCGGCTGAGCCGCGAAGGTCCGCCCGCAGCCCGCCCTCAGGCCGCGGTGGCGTCCTGGTCGGTGACGAGCTCGACGAGGCCGCTCTTCTGCGCCCACCACAGCGCGCCCACGATCAGGCTACGGCGGTCGCTGAGGAAGGCCGGGTCGTTGCCCTCGAACCAGTGGCCGAGGAACTGGAAGCCCCAGCCCACGGTGAAGAGCGTCGCGCCGACCGGGAACGCGACGATCGAGGCCATCGCGGGGAGCGAGGCGATGATCATCGGGATGCCGATCATGTGGGTGGCCTGGTTGCGCGGGTCGCGGTGGTCGCCCTTGTAGCGCTCGAGCAAGAGGGCCCACTCGCGGTTCATGCGGATCTTCATCGCGTGCCTCCGAGGAAGGTCGAGGATGACAGAGGGGCGGGCGGAGGAGAAGGCCCGTCCTGGGTCCTGGTCAGGGGTGCATGCGGTGGAGCATGCGGGGAAAGGGGATGGTCTCGCGCACGTGGGGCAGGCCGCAGAGCCAGGCCACGGTGCGCTCGATGCCGAGGCCGAAGCCGGCGTGGGGGAAGCTCCCGTAGCGGCGCAGATCGAGGTACCACTCGAAGGCCTCCATGGGCAGCTTGTGGTGCTCGATGGCGCGCACGAGCGTGTCGAGGTCGTCCTCGCGCTGGCCGCCGCCGATGATCTCGCCGTATCCCTCGGGCGCGAGCACGTCCATGTTCAGCGCGAGCGAGAGGTCGCTCGGGTCGCGCTTGAAGTAGAACGCCTTCAGGTCCATCGGGTAGCGGTGGCAGATGACCGGCCGGTCGAAGCCCTTGCTGA
>Ga0209985_10002192_pt1 | contig 18035 bp, 14 predicted proteins | sample NOAtaG_FD_187305 | JGI IMG/M metagenome (GOLD analysis project Ga0209985, IMG submission 187305) | Freshwater lake microbial communities from Lake Erie, under a cyanobacterial bloom - NOAA_Erie_Diel6S_1000h metaG (SPAdes) (version 2) | ecosystem: Environmental > Aquatic > Freshwater > Lake ...
ATGCCGGCACCGACTCGCCGGCTTCGTCGAACTCTCCGAGTTCCCCCGCAAGTTCGCCGTCGAGTCGGTGCCGGCATTGCTCAACTCCATCCGCGCCGGCGAGCCGGCCGACCCCGCCAAGCTCGCCGCCGACCTTGAACTCAAGCGCAAGCAGGAACTCGAGGCCGCGACGCCCCCGGGCGGCTCCGCCGAGGCGATCCCCGAGGAGCAGGTCCGCCGCATCATCGACGGCATGCTGGCCATGCGGATCGGTCGCTATCAGGAGCAAGCCCAGCGTCTGAACCTGTACGCCTCGCCGCTCTCGTTCGCCCTTCCGCAGATCGACGTGAACCAGCGGGCCACGCTAGAGAGGGCGTGGGACTGGCAGCAGATGCACTGGATTCATGAAGACTTGATCGCCTTCATTGCCCGTGCCAACGGCATCACGCCCGGCCAGCCCCCCAAGGGTGTCGCCTCTGTGCCGGTCAAGCGGCTCTCTTTGGTGCAGGTCTGGCCGCTGCCCGAGACTCCGGCTCCGACGGCCGGGGCTGATCCGAACGCCGCTGCCGCCGCCGCACCAACCGACCCCACCGCGCTGCCGCCGTTCAATCCGTACATGTCGGTCACCGGCCGCTGGTCCGGTCCGGGCTCAGGCAATGGGTTGTACGACATCCGTCGCGTGAACGTTGAACTGGTAGTGCGGACCTCCGACATTCCGGCGGTCCTCAATGCGGTCGGTCAGACCAACTTCATGTCGGTCATCGACTTTGATGTGAAGTCCGTTGACGTTTTCAAGGATCTCGGCGAGGGCTTCTACTACGGCCCCGAGCATGTCTCCTCGCTCAGCCTGACCATCGAAACCGTATGGCTTCGTGAGTGGACCAAGCCGTTTATGCCCTCCGGCGTTCGCACCGCGCTGGGCATCCCGCCCGAGGCCCCGGCCGACCCCGCGGCTGCGCCGGCTCCCGCAGGCAACCCGCCTCCGGGTTGAGTTGCTGCGCTGAAATTCGGTTGCGATGCAATGGGGACAGGGCGGGGTGGACGGCAGAGGGGTGATCGGGCGAGGGGGCAGTATCTTAGTGACAGAACCTGGGATCAGTCCCGGAGGTGGTTATGGCGGTTCAGAGGATCAAGCCCATCGAGCGGCATGTTGAGAAGATCGTCCTTGGCGCTTCGGCTGCCGGTCTGCTCGGCGTCATCGCCTGGCAGGTGGCCGGCACCCGAAACTCCATCACGGTGGACAAAAAAGCGCTCGACGTCGCGCAGGTCTACCCGGCCCTGCAGGGCATGGCTGAAAAGCTGCGGTCGGAGATGACGCGTACCCAATTCGCCGATCTGCCTTCCGCCCCAGTGCTCGCCCTGCAGGAGGAGTTCAAGGCTCGGATCACCAAGGGCGTCTCGCCGACATCCCAGCTGGCCTGGTCGCCGGCCGCCCCGAAGTTGCCCGGTGGAGTTTCCACCGGCACGGTGGTGACGGTCGCTCGCATCAACGTACCTGCCGTGCCGGCGCCCTCGCCCGCAGTGGCCTTCGCCTTCATGTCCACCGTCGCTGACCAGGAGGTCAGAAACGCCATCGCCCAGGAGCCGGACGCCGCAGGGCTTTTTTCGGGCGGTAATCCACATGACATGCCGGCGGTCAGTGTTGAAGTCGAGTTCAGCGGCAAGGACCTCCGCGCCGCCCTTGAGCGGGACCCCGACGGCCCCAACGGCCCCGTCCCGGCTATCCCCCGTGCCTGGTGGGATGCCACCGCCGCTCTGGGCGTTGAGCTGGTTCGCGAGCGTCGCCTGCCCGACGGCACCTGGGGCGAGCAGACCGCAGTGCCGCACCTCCCAGGCCGTCTCTCCCTCGCCAAGGACCTGGCCGCTGCGGACCTGACCGCCGAGCAGCTCACCGAGCTCAGCAAGCTCGCCGCCACCCGCGAGGAGGAGCTCCTCCGTCCGTCGTATTACGCCAACGCGGTGGTCATGAACAACATGATTGGTTCCCCCTGGGAGCCGCCCCGCGACGCCGTTGAGAGCGCCAAGGCCGGCGAAGGCAGCGCCGCGGAGCGCAAGCGCCGCGAGTACACCCGCGAACTTCGCAAGCTGCAGAACATGGAAGCCGCTCGTCAGACGCAGGGCGCCCCCGATCCCGGGGCCGGCGGCGGCGGTCGGGGCGTCGGTGGCCCCGGTGGTCGGGGCGTCGGCCCCGGTCGCGACACGCCCCCGCCCCAGCAGGCCCAGCGGTCCGAGCAGGAGATCCGCCTGGAGCGTCAGCGGGCGCTGGTCGCCCGATTGAAGCAGGAGCTTGAGGCACTCGGCGAGAAGGTCGCCGCCGACCCCAACGCCGGCCGACAGAATGTCGCCGACCGAGGCGTCGCCGCTCTGCTGGTGCAGGAGAAGTTCAACGTCTACGCGCACGACATCAGTGTCAAGCGGGGCGAGACCTACCGCTACCAGGTGCGACTGAAGTTCACCAACCCGCTGTATGGGCGTGCCGGCAACCTCGAAGAGAAGGATGCGGCCTTCGCCGCGAAGCCTTTCATGGCCAGCCCGCCCAGCGCATGGTCCGCTCCGGTTGAGGTGCCTCAGCAAACCTATGCCTTCATTGTCGGCGGTCGTCCCCGCGACATCACCGGCAGTTCCTCCTCCACCGGCCTGGGCGGCGGCGCGACCGCCTCCGCTGAACTCTTCGCCTTCACCTGGGGTCACTGGCGTTCGGCGCGTGTGCCGCTTGAGCCTGGCGACGCGTTGGAGGCGACGGTTGAGGTCCCGGACCTCGCCAAGGTGATTGAGGCAACCGGCGAGCAGATGCCGACCCCTCCGCCTGGCGGTCCTGTACCCGGCGGTCCCGGTCGGACGATCACCCCCGGCGCCCCAGTCCCGCCCCCGGGTGGTCCGACCGGCAACCAGCCCCAGCCCGGAGCCAAGATCGAGATCCCCCGCAAGCAGTTGGTCATCTCCAAGGACTCGTTCCTTCTCGATGTGACGGCCGCACCGGAGAGCGAGCCCCGCCGCACGCTCATCCAGGCCGTCCTTCGCGACTTGGGCGGTCGTATCGCCATCCGCCAACCCGACCGCGATCAGGCGGATGCTCTCTACCGCAGGCTGGTTGCCTCTGCCCGGTCCGGCGAGGACCAGTTCAATATGACCCCCGGTCAGCCGGGTGGTGGCGGCATGCTGCCGCCCCCTCCGTCTGAGCGCCCCGAAACCGAGCCGGCTCAGCCTCCCCCGCCCACGCCGGGCGGCGGTGGTGGTGGTGGCGGCGGTGGCGGCTGATTCCCATCGGCTGCGCAGGCTCGCCGTCATTGGGGTAACGGTGACGCCGCCGACCGGTTTGATGGCTCGTTTCGACCGCGCCCCGACGATCTCGCCAAGTTGGCCGGGCACGGACCGCCGAGGCGTTCTCATGTGTGCCCGTGGGACGGGACTCGACATCCTGCTGTGGTCTGAGATGCCGCCGATTTCGTCCGTTGCACGAGCCTCCCTCGATCCAGCTTTGACCTCTCTCTGGCCGTCAACTGTGCCAAACAGCTTCCTTCGGTCAGGCAGGGGCTGGCCGGTGGCGCTGAGATGCAGGCCTTCCGCAGTCGTCTCGATGAGGACGATCAGTCCCTGATGCTCCGATGCGGTACTCTGGGGGGCGCTCTCTGCCGCCTGGGTGTTGGCCAACGACGCCGAGCAGCCGGGGACCGAATCCCGCATGGTCGCAGCGTTCTCCCAGCCCCCCGTCGGAACGCTCAGCCTGCTGCCCTCTGGCGGCCTCATCGCCACAATGTCGCCCGCGTCCACCGGTTCAATGAGCTTCATGCGTGTCGCAACGGCGGAGATGACAGCCGGCCAACGGTCCACCTTGGTCGTCTGCACGAAGGCGGCCCTCCGCATCGCTTTCTGATCCGGTGGGCCGGGAAGTTGCTGCCAGCTCCGCAATGAGCGATTGCAGGTCAGCTCGACGCTGTTGCTGGAGATCGACGTCAGCGGTGATGTTCAGATTGCCTTCCGGTGGCGTTGCGATGAACACAAGTCCTGCCTGAGCGTGGCCTGTTCTGCGGCACCACCAGTTCATCGCCGATGATCCTCAACGCCGGCAACTGGGACGCAGGAATCGACGACTTGGTGATTGCATCATTTTGCGGCCACGTACGCAGCACACGGATCAATCTGTGCATCGTCGGTTGTTGGTCAGTTGCGGAAGGAGATCATCGTCAGTCGGTGGTGCATCTACAGAAGTGTCGGGACGTTCCCTTTCGACTTGGTGTCGGGTAGCGGTTGTGCCATGGCACGAATCCTCGCTTGCGGAATGTTCGGGTCAGCCCGATCGCCGCGTGAAGGTGGTGGCGAGGCAGTGTCCCTGCGAAGCACACTTCGCATGATCCTCACCTCGTCTTGACACTCCGCGAGCCCGCATGGTCTTGTATTGCCCGGTCAGAGCTGGCCGCCGCTGGCGCGTGCCAGGGCGGACCGGGCCGAGCAAGAGCCAACGAGGTGCAGTATGACGTACGGACGCGGTGCGGGCCGAGCCTTCACCCTTATTGAACTGCTGGTCGTGATCGCCATCATCGCCTTGCTGGTGGGCATTCTGCTGCCGGCTCTCGGTTCGGCTCGGCGCGAGGCCCAGGCCACCAAGTGCTCGGCTTCCATCCGTGCCGTCGCCCAAGGCGTCACGGCGTACACCATCGACAGCCGCTGGTTCCCGCTGTCCTACGTGTACTCCAGCGAGGGCGACCTCAACCGCTGGCGTATTGAAGACCAGCAGGGCTCCGGCTCGCCCCGGGGCTACATCCACTGGTCGTGGATGCTCTTCTCCGGCAACTCAATGACCGGCGAGCAGTTCGAGTGCCCCTCGGTGCTCAACGGCGGTGCCCCGGCCAGCAACCCCGGCGCCAACGCTGAGGATTGGGAGCCCGGCCAGACCAACGACCTGGGTGGAGGCGTCGGCTCACCCACCCCTGAGGACCGTCAGGTCAAGCGGGTCGCCTTCACCAGCAATGACGCGGTGATTTCTCGCAACAAGCTCGCCGGCTCCGGTCCGCAGCGGCGCAACCGCCTAGTGAACCCCGCTGAGATCGACCAGACCGCCAAGGGCGGCGCGGGCACCATCCTGGCGACGGAGTTCCTCTCTCGGCCGGGTTGGCGCTCGCTGATCCCCGGCAACGAGGGCTCCAACGCCATCAAGAGCCATCGCCCCGTCACGCCCTTCGTTCCCGGATCGGCCCCAGCCAACGACCCGTACAGCGAGCCCAACACCGGGAGCAACAACATCCCCCGGTTCTTCTACCCCTCGCTTGATCGCATCCGGTCCGACAACGAACTCGGCGACGGCATGATCACCGACGCCAACAGCACACTCAACGCCGTCGGTCGTCACCACGGCAACGCCAAGGTGAACTTCGTGTTCGTCGACGGCCACGTCGAGCGGGCCACCACCATCGAGACCATCGAGAAGCGGCAGTGGGGGGAGCGGTTCTTCTCCATCACCGGCAACAACCGCGTCTCGCTCACCGAGACCCGCTGAGGCCGACCGCCGAACGTCATCCAACGGGGGAGACGAGAGCCGCGGCACACCGGGGAACCGGTGATGACCGCGATTCACCGAACGCTCATGACAGTCCGGTGGCACCGGGCTGAGCCAGAGTGCATGGTGGTGCTCAGTTGAGAGAGTGAGAGTCTGCATCGTCCCGGGCGACGGCGTGTGGCCGTTGCACGGCTGTGATGGCGCCTCGCAAGGAGAGATCCATGAACCCGTCTTCCGCAACTCTGCGTCGGTTCGTCGCCTGTGGCCTGGTGGGTACGGCGGTGTCGGTGGCCGCGGCCCAGCCGACCGCCGTCAACATCACCGGCGCCACGCTGCTGCAGAACTTCGTCATCGCCCCGGCCTCCACCAACGACTTCATCGATGTGGACGCCAACGGCGTCGCCGGCTACCTTGCCTCGCCGACCGTCCAGCAGCTTGCCGCGTCGACCATCAACCCGCCCACCGGCGTCTGGGCCGTCTCCTATCGCAACGTCGGTTCCGTGAACGGGTTCGTCGAACTGGCCCGCTTCGGCCGCATCTTCGTCACCAACAACACCACCCTCTCCACCAACATCAACGGTGCCTGGTACAACCGCACCCGCTTCATCACCAGCAACGTCATCGGCTCTGCCGGCAACTCCGAGAACCCCGGGGCCCTGCCCACCCGAGCCAACCAGGCCACCCTCCGCGTCGCCCTTCCCGGCGGCCCGTCTGACGGTCTCCGCTTTGACGTCGCCCCCTGCGACGTCCCCTCCCGCTGGGCCGTCCAGACCAGCGGCACCGGCTTCTGGGCCCGCCTCCCCGGCACCCCTGGATACGGCGTCAACACCCGCTCCTCGCTGAACAAGCAGGGTGGCTCCACCGGCGCCAACCTCAGCAACAGCCTGCCGACCCTCTCGGTTGCCGGCCAGCCCGACTTGGAGTTCTTCAACCCCCAGAACCCCCAGCCCGCCACCAACGGCAACGTGCTGTTCGACAACAACCTTGCCTTCGCCCCCATTGGCGCCGTCACCAACTTCGGCACCGGCATGACGCAGATCCGCGTCACCGAGCTGCAGCACCTCTTCGGTTCCGGCCGCCTGCCCAGCGGCGAGAACCTCATGGCCGTGACCCGCGACGTCGGCTCCGGTACCCGCAACGGCTTCCAGAACTCCATCGGCCAGGATCCGGCATGGGGCGTGGGCGAGAACATCGGCGCCCTCTCCACTCAGTCGCTTCAGGACCTGCTCGGCCCGGACTTCATCCCCACCAACAAGTCCTCCAACGAGCGCGTCGAGGGTGCGGTCCTCAACCACCGTCTGGCCATCGGCTACGTCGGCGTCGAGCGCGGGGCCTCCTCCGCCCAGGGCTGGCTCTCCAGCGGTCGCTTTGAACTCCTCGCCGTCCAGAACGATCACATCGGCGGCACCGTTTTCGCCCGTCCAACCATCGACAACCTGCTGGACAACACCGCCAACGGCTTTGTCATCGGCGGCCCCGCCGTGCTGATCACCATCGGTGACCCCCGCGCCGCCGCCTCTGCAAAGGGTGGCCGCAACTGGCCCCAGTGGGCGTGGGATCGCGACACCCGGCCCACCCGTCCGGCTGGGCTTGATCCGTCCGACCCCTCCTTCTTCAGCTTCAAGGACCCCACCCGCCCCGCTGCTGAGACTGGCCCCGCCACCCCGGCGATGCGCAACGCTGAAGCGGCCGCCTACGTCAACAACGTGACCCGTTCCATCGAGGCCTTCATCCGCCTCCCCGGCGGCGACAACACCCTGTTCATGCCCGGCGAGCGTGCCGCCACCATCTTCGTCCTCTCCGGTGCGCTGGACCTCGTGCAGAACACCATCAACCCCACGCAGCTCCTGCCCAACCCGGCGTTCAATCAGTCGCTGCAGGACTTCACCCGTGCCAACAGCGTGATGGCCGATCCCATCTACGCATCCTTCCGGCTCTCCGGCACGGGCCTCGTTCCCGCCCGTACCGCCGGTCAGACCTACACCGACGGCGTCGTTGGTGGCGGCAACTACGTCAACCAGTCCGGCAATCCCGTGATCTACGGCACCGCCCTGTCGCTCCGCAACAAGATCGCCGGCGACTTCAGCGGCGACGGTCTCCGCAACATCAACGACGCCGCCGACATGGTCGCCGCCTTCCGTCAGCGTACCGGCGGCCCGGTCTGGAACGCCCCCTCGGGCACCGGTGCCGCTCAGTCTGCCGGCGGCATCGCCGGCGCCTCCGGTGGTGACGCTGTCATCGAGATCCTCGGCGACTTCAACGGCGACGGCAACTTCAACGCCGCCGACCTCCGCTACTGGGCCGACGGCCTGGCCATGACGGCCACCGGCCAGCGTCGCCTGGATCGCAAGGCGGGCTTCGTTGCTCTGGACACCGCCTTCGCGGGCAACATCTTCGCGACCGCGATTGCCACCGGCAAGGCCTACGTCGCCGGCGACAGCCGGGGTGACGTGGCCGCGCCAGGGGCGGCCCCGGGCACCGTCGGGCCCACCACCCCCGGCTTTGCCCCCATCGGCGCTGACGGCGTGATTAACGCCGCCGACATCGACTTTGTCACCGCCCAGTTCCGCCGCAACGCCTTCGTCACCGACGGCGCCGCCAACTGGTCCGACCTCAGCGAGGCCGTCCGATTTGATCTCTCGGCCGACATGACCGGCGACCTGATCGTGGACAACGCCGACGTGTGCGAGCTGGTGACCGTCATCCTCGGCACACGGTTCGGCGACGTGAACCTCGACGGCACCGTCGACGCCGCTGACCTCAGCATCGCCACTGTCAATTCAGGTGCCGCAGGCGGCTGGGCCAGGGGTGATATGGATGGCGATGGCCAGATCACGTCTTTCGACATCGGCATCATCCGTGCTGCCTTCGCCTGCCCGGCTGACATCGTCGGCATCGGCGGAGTGCCCGGGGCGGATGAATTGCTGACCGGCGACGACTTCAACGCCTACATCGGCGCCTTCGCCGCCGGCCAGGCGGCCTATGGCTGCGGTCTGCCCGCTGCGGATATCGTCGGCATCGGCGGTACCGCCGGGCCGGACGGTCTGGTCACCGGCGACGACTTCAACGCCTTCATCGCCGCCTTTGCCTCTGGCTGCCCGTAACTTCCGCTTCCATCTCGAGAAGCCTCAGCGTCCATCGCTTATCGGGGCCGGCTTCGGAGTTGACCCTCCGGATCCGGCCCCTTTCGTTGCCGGCTTATCCTCAGCCATGAGTGACACCGCCTCTGCCTCTCCTTCGCCCTCCCATTCCGCCCGGGCCGCGGTTCTGTCCGAGGCCGTGTCCGCCTGCAAACTGCTCACCGCCCGATATCTGGTTGGCTTCAACGATGTCACCCACGTCCGCCAGACTCCCGACCTGCCCAACCACCTTGCCTGGATCCTCGGTCACTGCGCCCTGACCATGCATCGGGTCGCCGGCATGATCGACGGCGGCGGCCTTCCTGTGGCACACTTTGTCGCCGGAGACGGCTTCAAGGGCTCTCGTGAGCGTGGTGTGTTCGACATCGAAGCTGTCGCTTACGGCTCCCGCCCTGAGGAGCGTCACGACCGCTTCCCCAAGCTCGACCGTTGCATCGACATCTTCAATGCCGCCGCCGATCGTCTGGCATCCGCCGTCGCGGCCCTTCCGGACACCGAGTTGGATCGTCCCATTCGCTGGGGCACTGCTGAGATGCCCCTGCGCATGCTCATTGTCCGCATGGTGTTCCACAACGGATTCCACACCGGCCAGATCGCCGACACCCGGCGTGCTCTGGGATTCAAGCCCGCTCTGGCCTGATGTCCGCACCCCCGCACCTTTCCGCTCATGGTTCTTGGAGTTGTTGAGATTCTGGTGAAGTACGATTTCTGGGCGAGCCGCCAGATTCTTCTGCGCTGCCGCACCCTGACTTCCGAGCAGTTCGGCCAGCGGTTTGCCATCGGCAAAGGGTCGCTGCACGACACGACCCTGCACATCGTCGGCTCCATGCAGCGATGGGCGGATCGTCTGGCCGAGCGTCCCCTCCGTCCTTCGCCGGAGAACCCCGACTATCCGTTGTCGCCCAACGGCGTCCTGCACCTGCTGGATCATGTCGGGCCTGATCTGGCCCAGTCCATCCGCCGTGTTCTGCAAGACCGTGCCGAGGACGCCGTGCTGGATTACCAGGTCGCACCCGACAGGCACGTTCGCTTCAGCAAGGCCTCAGCGATCGCTCACGTTCTGGCACACGGCACCCACCACCGCAGTCAGTGCCTGAACATGCTCCGGCAGTTGGGGGTCAATCATCCTCCGATGGAGATCGATCCCATCGACTGGTACATCGCCATGCACCCTGACACCTGACCGATCAGGCATCGGCCGTCGTGACGGCGTGGCTGGAGTTCCGTGCGGCCGCCGGATCGATCCGGAACCGGCCGACCACTTCCGCCAGAGCGTCGGCCTGCTGACGGAGCACGTCGCCCGCATGCGTGGCCTTTGATGCTGTCTCGGTGGCGGCGCCGACGCGTTTGGCCATCGACGCGATGTTCTGGCACACGTCGCCGATCGCCTTGTTCTGCTCGTTGGTTGCGTTGGCGATCGCCGAGATCACGTCGGTCATCGTGGTGGTCGACTGCATGATCCCTTCCAGCGCCGTGCCGGCCTTCTCCGCCATCTGGACGCCCGTGTCCACCGATGACGAGCATTGCTCCATCGTGCCGACGGCATGGTCCGTGTCCTGCTTGATTTCCCGAACGGTAGATGCGATTTCCTCGGTGGCCTTGGTTGTCCGATCGGCGAGTTTGCGCACCTCATCGGCCACCACGGCAAAGCCCCGGCCATGCTCCCCTGCGCGGGCCGCCTCGATGGCGGCGTTGAGAGCCAGCAGGTTGGTCTGCTCGGCGATGTCGTTAATGACCGTCACCAGGTCGCCGATTCGCTGCGACAGGCCGCCGAGCTTGATGATCGCCTTGGAAGAGCCCTTGACCATCTCCGAGATCGCACGGATCTCGTTCACGGTCACCGACACCACATCGCCGCCCGCCTGAGCCTGTTTGGCCGCGGTGTTGGTGCCGTCTGCCGCGTGCCTCGAGCTCTGAGCGACTTCGGAGACTGACGCCGACAACTCGTCAACAGCCGCCGACACCTGCACCGTCCGCGCGTTATTGTCCTCGATCATCGCCACCATCTGCTTCGTCGCGTCGCTCAGCGTGTTGGTCGATCGCAGCAGTGTGGAGCTGGTGCCGTTGATCGACACCACAATGTCATGGACGTTCACCAGGAAGCCGTTGGTCAGCCGCGAAACGTCAGCGAGCTCATCTGAGCCGTCTTCCGGCAGCCGCTTGGTCAGGTCGCCGTGTCCTTCGGCCAGGCCCGCCATCGCCGACCGCATCGTGGCAAGCCGACGCGTGATGCCCTGAGCAATCCACAGACCCAGGCAGCACGTCGTGGCGGCCGCTGTAAGGGCCAGTGTGATCAGCAGTGTCGTCTGCGAGCCGATGAAGCCGGCCGCGTTCTGCTCTTCGGTCGCAAGCGCGGTGTTGGCCAGTTTGACCGCTTCGTCGACGGCGCTGCGATGCTCTTCGTAGATGGGTTTGAACTGCTCGACCAGCAGAGTATTGAGCGTGTCCCATTCGCCGTTCTTTACCGCCGAAGCACCGCGCTGAGTCCAGACGGAGAAGAAGCGAGCCGCCGGCTCGTGCGCCGCGTTGAGCAGCGCGGGCCGAAGCGGATCACCCTCTGCCAACGCAGTCCGCCAGTGTTCATGACGGGCGGCATACTCCTCCTGCAGGGTCACCATTCTGTCCGAAAGTGCCTGAACGCGGGCAGGGTCGCTGCGTTCAGCCTGCATCCGCAGTACGGTCAGATAGCTCTCGATGATGTACAGCGGCGGGGGGAGGATGTCTGCGATGAGATCCTTCTTGCTGACCACTTTGCCGTACACCGGGCCGCCGACTTGCACTCGGCTGAGTGTCTGTTGTGACACGATCCCGAACGCCCCGAGGCCCACGAGCGGAACGCAGACCAGAATCAACAGCTTTGTGCGAATCTTCAAGGGTAACTCCGTGAACAACTTGGTCCGATATGCCGTCTTGTGACAGGCCGGGACGGTCAGCCGCGTATTGGTCGGTCGTTGGGTGATAGAAATGAAGCAAATGTGGCGAGGCACATACGCGATGACTTCCGGTGGGAGCCGTCGTGACGTCCTGCACCGATCAGTGTTGAGGGATTCGCCCGAGGATCAGCCAGCAATAGCCCGGCGTGAGTGTGCATGGCCGACCCCGATCATCCATGGTCATCCGTAGGTGCAGTCCAGCAGCCTTCACGCATCCCAGGAATCTCTCCGGGCTCCAGCACGCCAGCGTGTAGCGTCCCAGCGCAGTCTGCTCTCCGCAGAGCCGTGTGGTCATGGCCACTTCCCGACCATCGGGGAAGCGACGGGAAGGTGGGTGAGGCACGAACGTGGTGATCTGGCGGACCAAGAGCCGGCGATCCGCGTATCGCAGCCGGCCGGTTTCGATCGTCTCGCTTTCGACAAACTCATCGCTCCGCAGCAGCCCAATACCGACGACGTAGATGCCGCCTCTGCGGCTCTTGGTCTCCGGCGCCAGCAATCTCGCCATGTGACCCAGGTGTGTCCGCAACTGCCGGGCAGTGTGCAGGTGTCGGATGGTGTTGTCCAGACAGAACGCCACCTGCACTGTGCCCTCGATGGCTGCCGGATGGGCCAGCCGCTCTTGCGACAGGTCCGCCCGGAACAGTCGACGCCGGAGCAGCGGCTCGATGCTCACCGCCGCACGAAGCATCGCCTCGCTGCGGTCGTATCCGGCCACGCCGCCGACTCGGGGTCGCAGTGCCCGAAGCAGTGGGGCGGTGCCGCAGGCGGGCTCGAAGAACAAGCTCCGGGCTGGGTCATGACCCAGATGTCTCGCCGCTTTCAGCAGAGCTCTGGCCGCGGCGGAAACGAACGGCGCTGCCAGCGCGTCATACTGCATCGGATCGCCATAAGCCGGATCGCAGGTGCCGTTGGGGTGGTCGTCCGATCGCGTGAAAGGTATGTTCCGAGTCGTCATTGAGGTGGCAGGGTAACCCCGTCCGGCCATAGGCTGGGGTATGAGCAATGCGGAGCGGTGCGTGCTGATCACCAGCCTGTGGTGGATATGTGCGGCGATGTTCGCAGGCTGTGCCGGCCCGTCGCTGATTCCCGCTGCCGGTCCGCTTCCGCCGCCGGCGGACTGCTCAACCCAAGTGGTCCGCTTTCCGGGCGGTGATGGCATCACGCTTGAGGGGCGGCTCTTTGCTCCGCGTCATGCCGAAGGTCGAACGCCCCTGCCCGATCAGTTCCGCGACGTCACGGTGCTGTTCTGCCATGGGGTAGCCGACACCGCCGAGAGCCAAATGGCTGATATCTTTCGAGAGGCCGGCTGGCGGGTATTCGCATTCGATTATCGTGGTTTCGGGAACTCCGACGGCGGCCCTTTCACCAATCAGGCTCTCGCTGCCGACGCCGTCGCAGCGCTCAACGTTCTCCGCTCCCGTGAGGATGTGAACCCCGATCGCGTTCTTCTGTACGGACACTCCATGGGAGGTGTATACGCCATGGCCTGTGCGGCCGCCGCTCACGCCCAGGGCCGTCCGGTCGCAGGGGTCATTGCCGGATCGCCGTTCTCCCGATGGCGAGATGTCGCCAATGACCTTGTGCCGGTGGTCGGCTGGCTGTTCGGCGGGTCTGACCCTCCCGAGCCCGTGCAGTACGCCGAAGCTCTCGGTGCGACCCCGCTGCTTTTGCTGCATGCGGCCGATGACCATGACGTTCCACCATACCACTCGCTTCGGCTGTTCGCTGCGGCTCGTGCACGGAGGGTTCCCGTCACGCTGCACATCACCGCCACCGGCGGCCATGTCTGGGCCTACCAGCCCGGCGGCGAGATAGACGCGGTGATTGACCGCTGGCTGCAACGAGTGCTTCGGCCGACCAAAGGTGCGACCGGCCTCCCGCCCGGGCGGAGTCGATCTCAGCAGCGCTCCCCCGGTGCGTGAACCGCCCGAACGATGCAGCCCGCGGTTCACGCGGCACCTGATGCCGGGCCACGCCTGACTGGCGCGATCCGTCCGGGTGGTCGGATCACCCGTATGTCGAACTCTTCCTGATCAGCGTGCGTGAACTGATCCTTGCTCACGTCATGTCCCTCGGCCTCGACAATCGACAGATCGTCCCGCTTGAGAAGCTCGTAGGTTTCGCCCAGACAGTCCTCGTCGAGCATGTTGCTCGTTCCTGAATGCCGCACGTGGCGTACAACGGGCTTGCACGGATGGAACGGATCAAAGGTGAGCACTACTCCCCGTCGGCCATTGTTCAGTCGCACGATGCTGCCGGGCGAGTACGCTGGAACTGCCCACAGCAGCGCCTTGAACGCCACCGGGTCGATGATTCTGGAGCGAGCCATTGCCAGCATGCGTCGCAGCACTCGCACCACCGGCACGCGGTGATGCTCCTGCCATAGACCCTCCGGCGGATTGCGCAAATAGTCGAACGTGTCGGCGATCGCCAGCACTCGGGCGAACACGTGGATCTGCCCGGCTCGCATCGGCACAAGCTCTCCATCCTCTGTTTCCATGCAGCGAGGAAAGCCGCTTCCGTCGCACCGCTGGTGGTGCTGGAGAATGGCTGTAGCCGCCGTTGGCTCGATTCGTCCTTTGACCATTTCGTAGCCGACGCCCACATGGGCCTCGATCCGTGGATCCGCCCAGTCCATGGTCGCTCGCCACCGCTCCAGGGCATCTGATGGCACCCGCTGCATCCCGAGATCATGCAGCAGCGCACCCACGCCCAGATTCTCAACCTGGCGGGCAGCTGAGGGCGACACCTTCGGTCGCTGGTCAATCAAGCAGGCTTCGAGTTTCAAGCCCATCAGTAGGCTCAGGAAGCATACTGCGCCGCTGTGCAGTGCGAGCGGTGTCTCGCCGTTGACCACGTCGCTGATCAGCAGTGCCGCCGACTTCGCTTCGGCAAGTGTGCTGACCATCTGTCGTACTGAACAGGCATACGACCGGAAGTCCAACTCGGCGAACCGCCCGTCCCGCACCCGTTCCAGCAATCGCCCGACGAGCACGGCCACTTCGTGCTGCTGCATGACCACCTCCGGACTGATGTACCTCATCACCTGATCAAGTGCCGGGTAGCGGATCCACAACTGCTTGACTTGCAGTTCAGACAGGCGCCGCAGCGCCGGCTCATCCAGCACGAAGCCCGGGCGCAGCAGCACATGCCCGGGCGACATCGGGTGGAACACCGGAAGGGCCAGGGTCATCCCCGGCTTGGCGCTGGTTGTTCCCAGACGCAGCATCACCCGGGGGCATCGGCCCTTCTGTGTTGTCACTTTCTGCCTTGCGGCCTTTCACCGCAGCTGGTCCCACAACCCTCGCTGCATGCGCCGATTATCGGCCGATGTCACGCTGCGGGTCGGTCCGCCCGCGCTCGGTCCGTCTGCTCGCGGCCTGCGAGGATCCGCCGCCTGGCAACAACTGAAAAGTCGCGGGCGCTCTCGCAGAGAGGATCAGCACCACCGCTCGGTCTCCGGCTGCCCGGCGCTGCCGCAGCAGCGCTTCGCCGAAGGGGATGACATCCTCGGCAAACAGGCCACCAGGCCCGCTTTGAGGCCCCAGCCCGCTCTCGACGGTGTCCCTCCCGGTGGCCGACGGCAGCTCGCCTGCTCCGGTGGCGATGACCCGGCCCGTGGTGGCAGCAGGTTCCGACGCGTCGCTCACAGGACTGGAACTCTGCATAGCCGGGGTCAGATCAGGCCAGATGACCATCGACCAGCCCGCTGGAAGAGAGGTCGCCAGTCCCAGCCGAGAGAACACCAGCCCATGTTCCCGCCAGTTCTGTGCCCGACCGCTCATGGTTGGGCCGGTCTGATCCGTTGACGCACCGTCGGCTCGCCGGATCGCCGGTGCATCAGCCCACTGGAGGGCCAGTTGCACATCCAGTACGGCCGGAATGGTCCATGATGCCCCGTCAGGCGACCGATCTCCGCCGGGGGCGATCCACCCCCGTGCCATGAGCCGGGGCGAGCCGTCGCCGGCTCGCCAGCGTGAATCATGCAGCCCGATCGTCACCGGGCCGCCCGATCGTGGTCCGGTGAACACTGGTCTGAACACCGCCCCTGGATCCAGCCACAGCTCATCCACCCGCTGCAGCGACGGTGTTGTTGAGAGCACACGGGCTGGACCTGCCCCGGAGATATCCGACCGTCGCAGCCGCCTTTCCAACTCGGCCAGTTCGGCTGTTTGGACGACCGCTACCCGCAAACCGGCCCGCTGCCACACCGACACGCCATCACTCGGAACCACCGTCGGCGCGTCCGGCCGCGTCGCCAGTTTCGCAATCTCCATCAATACTGTGCTGGTTGCATCAGCCGGCGTGAGCCAACTGCGAACCTCCAAGCCCGATCGCTCCACCGAGAGCAGGGGTTCCGCCAGCGTGCGATCGGCGTCTTCCGACGTCTGCCCGCCCGCCCCGGACTTCAGGCCGGCCGCGTCAGCCCCGGTCCGCTGGCATCCGGCCAGCCCCACGAGAGCCAACGCCGCAGCCGCCAGCCAGACCCCGTTTCGAACGGTCGGTCTGGCGTGCACCCTAGCCCCGGTTATAAGGACCTTCCCCCGCCGTCTGACCAGATGGCTTGACGATCCGGCCATGCGCGGGCATCGTATCAGAACAGGGCGGGGCGGGCTGAAGGCGAAAGTGCAGAGAGGACCCAGTCATGATCCCCTGTTGGACGTTGGCCGTCGTGACATGCACTTGGATCACGGTCATGGCTTCTGCGGGCGTTGACGTTCCCGCCTCAACACCGCCGGCACCCTCGCCCGATGCAGCGGCTCCGTCTAGGCCGGTCCAGGCGTTTTCCGGCCCGATGGTGTCCGCCGCCATCGCCGTCCCCCAATCTGCGCGAGCCGGGCGTTCAGCCCAGCCTGAGGCCTCAACCGCTGCATCCCCGGCCGGTCCGGCGGTCCATGCACCCGCCACGCCCCAGCCCGCCGGCGTTCAGAGGCGGGTCATCGGCTGGATTGCCACCTTGAACCCTCCCGGGCTGGGCCCTCGCTTCGAGGGCGTCGTTGGCCCAATCTTCCCGACGTGCTCGAACCAAGCCGACCGGAGCAACGTCCCCGCCGCCGGACTTCACGCGGCCGGTGCTTACCCGCCTGGTCCTCAATCCCTCAGCCCTGCCGTGCAGCCCCCGGCTTTACCGGGGACGCGCCGATCCCACAGCCGGCTTCGGGGTGAAGGGATTGTCGCGCCCGCGGTCGGCCTGCCCGCCGGTCGCCCCCCGCTTACGCAGCTTTCCCAGCAGCGTACCCGGTCGCATCGGTGACGGCACGCTCGGTTCAAACTCTTCCGCCTCGGGCCGGATGTGCCGGCCATCGATCTGCTGGTCGCTGTCCGGCAGCAACGCCTCCGCTCCACCCCGCCGCAGTGCCCGGGCGGCCTTGGCATTGCTGGCGAGCATCGTCCGAATCCACCGCCGAACATGCTGCGCAGTGATCGGCGCTTCTCCGGACGCTTGCTTGGCCGCCTTGCTGATCTCCTCATGACTGAGCGTCGCTTCGGTCAGGCTGGCTATCAGCGGTTCAACAAGTTCCGACTTGAGCAGGTCGGCCATCTGGCGACTGGTGCGATGGATCAGCCAACTTCCCGTCCCAAGACCAGCCAACCCCGGAACCACTGTCAGCCAGATAGAGGACACGCCGCCCGCCAGGCCCACACAGAGCCAGATCAGTCCAGAGGTGCAGAGCGCAATCGCCACCCAGAAACCCACTTGTCGAACCTGCCCGCGAGAGAGCATCGCCCCGTGAGGCTCCACCCGCTTGATCAACTCGGCGGCAATCGCCTGACGGTCCTCCGGCCCCAGCCCCACGCCCGGGCCGCTCTCCAGGGCAGCCATCGCGCTGCATTCGTCGGTTAACTCCTGGGTCCGCTCGGCCGGTAGATCAGCCAGCGCCGCATCCAGTGTCGGTGGAGGCCCCATCACCACCACCGGCGAGCGGGGCTTCACCCATGCCGCCCGACCTTCGGGCGTCGCGGCATGAAACAGCACCTTGCACTGCAGGCAGCGGCACTCCACCAGTGCCGGCTTGGAACCACCGATCGGAATCAGGTTGATGTGCGGTGTTCGGGCGACGCCGACACGCAAGGACAATCGTGGTGCCCGGCATACCGGGCAGAACTCCACCCCCCAGCCGAGGGGTGTCCGGTTCAGGTAATGACCCGCGTGGATGAACATGGCAACGGGGCACCGCAGGAGCAGTTCAGGGCGATCGCAGTGGCAACCCGGCAAGCAGCAGCCGAACCGGAGGTGGTGGGGGGCGGGGGGACGGTTCGCTGCAGAATGTCAAGGGTGACCAACGGGACTCGAACCCGCGACGTCCGGGATCACAACCCGGTGCTCTACCAACTGAGCTATGGCCACCGTCCTATCGGGCGACGCCCCTTGCGGGACATGCCTCGAACGCGATGTTAGGGAGTTCAGATGCGGCGGGCAACGTCACCGGATCATCCCTTTCCACTCGGCCAGAGGCCAGTACTTGGTCGGGCGAGGGGGGCAGC
>Ga0209985_10002196_pt1 | contig 18012 bp, 10 predicted proteins | sample NOAtaG_FD_187305 | JGI IMG/M metagenome (GOLD analysis project Ga0209985, IMG submission 187305) | Freshwater lake microbial communities from Lake Erie, under a cyanobacterial bloom - NOAA_Erie_Diel6S_1000h metaG (SPAdes) (version 2) | ecosystem: Environmental > Aquatic > Freshwater > Lake ...
TTGGTAAGTCCGCCAAACTCTTTACTTCGCTGTATTTGCTTTTTAGGCTGGTCATCTTGTCCATCGAGCCCTTCAAGATATCTTCTTTGCCGGCAAAGTGATTGGTCGCTTCTTTCATCACCATTTCCTTGGCTTCTCCTTTAGCCATTGAGAGAGCGATTGAATCTGGGTTGGCCAACTGACTTTTGTATTTCTCTAACTCTCCTTTTTTTCCATCAATTTCTTTCAAGCCTTCCACATTTTTCAATTCGTCTGTTGCTTTCTTCCCCAGATTTTTTGCATCGGTCATATCTCCTTTCGATAGCTGTTGGATATCTGTAGCATAGCCGCCAGCTTCTTTGGTCAAGTCGGTGATTTCCTTTGTTCCCTTCGTGATATCGTCTATCGAGCCCAGTCCCGACAAGGCAGGCGCACTCGTGCTGAGGAGATTCGTACCACCTAGCGTTGGCGCGTTGACTCCGCCAGGCAAATTAACGCTCGGCAAGCCGCCCGATCCACCACCAATGTTTGGGATAGTACCATTTACAGTCGGAATTTGATATGAACTGAGCGACTGCCGCACCTTGTTAGTATGCTCTTTCACCTCTGGTGGAAGATCTAACGAGTTTAGACCATCCGTGGCCTTGCTCTTCAGCTTTTCTATTTCGCTTTTCATCTCACCCATCTTTTGGGCACTTAGATTTTTTACACTATCTAACTCTTTGGTTAACCCAACAGTCGGCAATTTCATGGCTTGAAGACTATCGATTTTCCTTTGAAGTAATCCTCTGGTTTCGTTGAGTTGATTAATTGGTTTCTGAAAAGTCAATTGCAGACTATCGGCTTTTAATTGGAATCCTGAACGAATCGAATCGACTTTGAGGTAGGATGCACGAACCGTGCTATCGCCTGGAAGTTGAAGGCTATCTAAATTAGCTGAAAGCTTGCCGTTTGCCGAATCGAGTTGTAGTGTTATGTTATCTATTCGCTTCGTTGGCAAGCGCAAACTATCATTGATGGATTGCGGAAATCCAGCTTGGTAGGATAACAAAATCAATATCGAAAGCAGTGCACTTTTCACATAGTAAAAATACGAAATCGAATGATGAGTTTCCTTAATAATTCGCGTAGAATCAGTTGTCCACTAGAGTGTTTTGAACGACAGTTTATTGTTGGTCTTTAGTAATTACTAGTCTTCCTTTGGTTAGCTCAAACTGGGAGATTGTTGGTCGGATACCAACAATAACAAAAAGGAAAGCAGAATACAGCCAAGCTATTTCACTAGGAAAAAAGATGTTTGTACCGTTGAAACTGATACTGCTCTACGTATTTGAACGCGTGCCCTGGCGCGAAACTCCGCTACGAAGGTGAAATGGGGCTACCTTCTTTTTCGCCTTCCATTGATATCATTCGTAACGTCCTCTAGTTTTTTTATTAATAAAGAATCAACATTTGCATTTTCCAACATTATTGTGTCTTTGTAAACACCTGAAACAATGTCGCCAGTATCAAAAAATTCTTCCTGTGTACCACGAATAATTTGGATCCCGAATCCCAACCGATCGATGTAGCCTGCAAAAACCTTGGAGTCTTTTGGAATTTTAATTGGATTTGGTATGCAAACGCTCACCTGAGAACCTTTCTTGCTTTTATCTAAATTTTCCACAAACCCAACTATTCCATTTTCTATAAGAATAGGAGAACTGGTTGTCAAATTTGACTCTTGCCTAAATTGCAATTTTATTTCATAACAATCTTTAGGACTGCATTTGCACAGAAAAAAACACACTAAACAAAATGATATCCAAGTTTTCTCCATTTTACTTTTTATAAATTACGTTCATAACTACATTATATCTATGATCGTTGAAAATAACATCAAATCTAAATCTAAAGGTTATATCACTAAAAGAATTGCCCCTGAAGTAATTTACTATTGCCCTGAACGGCTTGTCAGTCATAAAATAACCATTCCCACGTTCCATCATACGCCAAAAATCATTTGCGTAATCACCCATCGATTCAAACACGCTTGATTTTGCAAACTTACACGGCAACTGGGGTGGCTATTAGGTTTTGCTGTTATTCCCGAGGCAACTTTGGAAGATCGTTACCTCTTATTCTCCTAAGAGAATCTTCATGTCGTAAATAATAGTTCGCTTCACTGCTATCCATTTTAAAGTAAGTAAAACGGTAAGCATACTCTCCGACCTCGAATATCTTTTTGCCATCATGTTCGCTGTAAAAAAACAAGGTGTCCTGTGAAATCATTTTCAAGTAGCATGTATCCTTTTCATTGCACCTGAACTTCTTGCTATAACCATTAACATTTATTACTCCATCCTTATTCCCTTGCAAGAAGAATAGAACCTTTGATGTGTCATTATCAATTTTCTCAATCGTGTAGTTAGTATCCCATTCACTTTTAATCTCTTGGACTAACTTCCACCCACGATAGTCATTATTGTATAGTAATGGTTTATCAACCTGATCCAAAACGCCCTGCCATTTTTCTTTACAGCTAAAAAGAAAAAAAATAGACGCAATCGTAATAATCAATTTGTAGTTACTCATTTAGTCTAATGCTTTAAATAATTGTAGGTTTTGTTCCAAATATCTTTAGTAAGGAAATTAAAATAAATTAACCTATCACTTTCAGCACCATTCCATACAGTGATTTGATATATGGTACTTGGGGTTCCATCAATAAAGCTCCTACCTTGAAAACTTTGAGCACTCAAGAATAAATTCATATTTGCAGGTGACTTTTTCCAAGCATCATTGTTCGGATTTCCCGCAACGCCTACAAACCATTGAGCATGTCCTCCAAATATTTTAGCAAGCCCACCCGTAGAACCGCCTGCTCCAAATCCTGGTATCCAGCCTTTCCACCAAGGAACAGGCTCTTTAAAGCTTTTTACTATATCTCTCAAATTTGTTCGCACATCAGGATTATGACCCATAAAATGCAAATGTGATAATAGTGCATTTAAAACACCCGTCTTATCGGTACTCCAAATATCAACTGGGTCTGGCCTCTGTCCAGCCGAAAGTGGCGCATCCAATGAAGCTCTAGCCAACCTATAGTCAGGATTCTGTAAAGCCGAAAGATCATTGAATAAATTCACACTGCCTTGTGCGCTCCTAGTTAAAGTATTTCCCCAAGTGTTGTGTTCCTTGTTGTAAGCGTAGCCAGCGCTAAATGCCCCTTCCTTGTCTTTAAAAAAATCTGCCCTACCATTGCTCCAGCTGCCTCCAAAAGAATTACTACTACTGTTAATAGTTGCATTGAAAAAAGCACCTATGCTCATAACAGTGCCACTGCTACTTCCCCCACCTCCATAGGTGCTTAAACTCTGCCCAAAGCCTCGGGCACCAGCTCCCGATCTATCTATCGTTTGCTGCCAGCCATCATATCGCTCGGGCACAAAATCATCATAGGTATAGTAATTGCCCCAAAAATAATAGTCGGCTGGGTCGGCACCGCTAGGGTCGCTGAACGCAACCGGATCATTGAAACTAAAATTGTAAGGCGTAAGGCTTGCATACTTGGTGGCCATCGGGTCAACACCATTCATGCGGCCCAGTACGGGGTCATAGTTTCTGTACTCTAAATCATAAAGTGCAGAAGTGCTGTTCAACTCTGTTCCGCCATTGCCCAAAAAATTATTCGTTGTCACGTTCTCACGCGTCCACGAGTTGACCGTGTTCATATTGAACGGAGAAGGATTTGCTGATAAAGATTAACTAAATCAATCATCATACTGCCACTCTTTTTTAAAGCTATTGTATTTCGCTTCAACACCGAACGGAGCATTGAACCATAATTCAAAAAACTCCACTCTACTTGAATCACGCGTGAAGATGTGTTTTGCATATAAGAATTCATTATTTCTACCACTATAAAAAGTTGAAGGAATTTTTGGAAAATAATCTGGAATTAAAAGTTTAAGAGAATCTGGGTAAGTCCCAAATTTATTTTTGTAATCCTCAAGTTTGGAAATAATGTCGCTCGCGATCTCATTTGTCTTGTCTGCCTTTTCATTCCAATTACATGAAACCAGAAAAATCAATGCCAGTAACTTTAATTTGGTCATGGCGTTTACCTCTTTAAAAAGCCTATTCCGTCATAGACTAAGTCAGTCCTGTATTGATGATTAAAAATAGTGGGGGTTGCAAAAAAACCTGATAAATCCTGACTAAATCTATCAGGATAAAATATGTTGCCTAATCCTTTACTAACCCAAAAATTTGAACCTAAGTCATTAGAATAGAAATCCTGTGGATCCATTGCACTTCCACGTGAATTCTTATCAAACAATTGCAATATCTCTAACCCAGCACCCAATATCGATCCATATCTGTACCCTACTCCAAGCATATGCCTCATGTCTATTACATTTCCATCATGTGGGTTTCTTACATATCTCATTGAAGGCCCACCAGGTTGAGAGCCAAGTCCAGTCTTACTTCTGTCACCTAACTGATTGACTACTTCTGAAATTGTGCATCCATTGGTATAAGCTAAAAATTCACCTAAACTTCTACTTTCCCCAAGATGATTCCTTAGTGGCCCACCTTGCGTCTGCTGAAACGTTTCATCAACCCTTGTTTGCAGCCAACCTGCACTTGCACGGGTCTCCTCAATAGTCACCTCTCTTAGAAGTATATCACCCCCTGTACTCAAAGCATAGGAATTTGCAGCAGATTCAAAACTACTGGCAAACCCATTTGTGCCCCAAGCTTTAAACTGATCGAGATGTCGAGCACCAGCATAGAAAGCATCCATGCTTGAGCCGAACCTGCTATAACTTCCTTCACCCCCACTATTTGTCCAAGTACCGCCATAATCAGCCCCCCATCCACTGTTTCCGTTGTAATCAACAGCCGGGCCTTCGTAACTACTGCTATTAAATACATGCATTGCAAGATTATAAAGCCACGTAGGAATATAATCGTCCCCCAGCGGATCGTTGAAAAATACGGGGTCGTTGTTGGAATAACTATATGGGCTAAGGCTCGCGTACTTCGTGGCCATAGGGTCTATCTGATTCATTCGGCCAAGAACCGGATCGTAATTGCGGTAGAACAAGTCATACACAGAAGTGGTGGTATTAAGCTCGGTACCACCATTGCCTAAAAAATTATTCGTTGTAGTATTTTCCCGTGTCCACGAGTTGGCCGTGTTCATATTGAACGGGTAATATTCGTTGTACTGCAAAATATTGCCGGGCGTATAGGTCATGGTCACATCATCAAAATAACCTTCTACCAAGGTAGCACTTTCGTTGGAGAAATACACGTAGGCGAAGCCGGGCTCTCTGGCTGTGAGTTCGGCACTCAAATAATCGTGCGGCAGTTTGGTGGCATTGCCCACGGGCTGCTCTCCCCCATCTATCTGCTGCCAGGCGGCATCGATCAGCACGTAGTTTTTATCGAATAGTAAGATGTTTACAAAAAGTTTAGGGAAGCCGTTGTCATTATGGGCAGTGCCCGCTGCCACCAGGCCACCATAGTTATTCAGCCCGTTGTAGGCTTTCAATGCTTCGCCCGTGCTGGCAGCACTCACGCCAAAAGCACTTGCAAGGGCGGTGGCAAAGCCAGTCAAATTGCTGCTGGTGCTTTGTGGATTAAAATACTTAGCAAAAAGTTCAATCTTCACTTTGTCACCCGCCATCACGTTGTAGGTTTTTGCAAGACCCACTTGGGCATTGTTGCCACCCGTCAGCTTCTGTGAATACTGAAATACGGTACCTGCATCGGTGTGGTCAAACAGATCGAACCCTACCATGTTATTGTAGTTCTGAAAATTAGGGTTTGTACCTGCCTCCATGTTTGAGGCAGTGGGTTGGGCTGCCTGAGGTGCACTGGTAAACAACACCCTGGTGTTTCCCTGATGATCCGTGATCGCATATTCGTATTCAAAGGTACTTCCCTTCTTTACCACGCGCCCCTCTGGGCTGCTGAAGAAACTCAACGCATTGTTGGTATAAACAAAACCGCCAACATAGTCGGTGTTAGTGGTCACACTATTCACCAAGGTGGTCATCTTCAATTTGGTGCCGGCTGCATCGTAGGTGTAGGTGATTGTTTTGGTAGGTGTGCCGCTGAAGGTGATCACCTGTGGCTTGCCCAGCATATTGTAGGTAATGCTGCTGATGCCTTTGTTATCATCTTTCGTCAGGCTGCCATCCGTATTGTATAAATATTCTGTGGCAGTGTTTACGCCATTGGCAAAACCACCTACGGCAGTGGCGGCATCTTCTAGCTTGGTCAGCCTGTCGCGGTTGCTGGCATAGGTATAAGTAAGGTTGTCAAAAGTTTCGGGCGCGCTGGTAACCGTGAGGCCGGTAAGGCCACGAAGATTTCTGGCGCGTGTCAATGTTTTTATGGTTCCATTATGGTCGTAGGTGACGGCCTCGTTCAGTGTGCCCGCTTCTTTTAACCATGCTACACCATTGTTCGCCTGAAAGGTGGCCGTTTTGAGTCGGTCACTTTTGTCGTATAGATATTTGTAACTGCGCTGGTCTGCTGCGCCTGATGAAGCACCATACGCTTTCCACTTGGTGGCCGAGATGTTGCCATTGTAGTATTGGGTGTTGCCCATACCGGCTTCTGCGGTGTTGTAGATAAGTTCCATGCCAAAGTAGTCGTCCGCTTCATCGTTGGTGTTGTTCACATTGTCAACTGTCAATTGAGAATTATTGATAGACATAAGCCACCCCCTGATGTTGTAGCGCATATCCACGCTTTGCAAAAACGTCTGGCTACCTGCGATTTTTTCATGAAGTTTCTTATCTACTACTTGACCTAGCGCATTGTATTCATACTGTACCAGGAGTTGTTCTGCTCCGCCATTGATTTTGCGGTAGGTGCGCAGCACACGGCCGGTTGGGTCATACTCGTTGCGATCGTCCAGCACTACCGAAGTGGTAGCGTTTTGGAAATGAGTTGTTTTCGATTTTAGGCTTTTGACAAAATCATACACAACTGTATTTTTATCCAGTGTGGCAGCTGTCCAACTAGTGTGTAAGTGATTGTTGGTTTGGGTCTGTATCGGGCGATCGTACTTATCATAAAACACCACATTGGTAATCCAATTGGTTGTGACCGCGCCAGAGGCATTCAGCAACACACGCTTGCTACCCGTGACCTTTCCACGTGTAGAAAAGGAACGGGTGGCTTGTTGTCCGACCAGATGAGTCGCATCGTAGGTGTAGTCATCAACATTTGAAACATCGCGATCAAAATTATAATGATCATAATAGTTCACACTCAAGATGACGTTAGCAATAGTACCCGTTGTGGGGAAAACAACGTTGCTATAGCCATGGGTAGCTGATGCTTGCTCGGTCTCATAAAAGGCAATACTAGCATCTGCCAGACCTTGCACTGCTAGTCGGGTTGTTTGAGTGGTGTTGGTATAAATACCGGTGTATACCACCCGGTTGTAGATATCGTATTTTACAAATCGCCACTTTTTTGTGGCAAACAAATTTCCATCTTGGGTAAGTACAGGCCTGTCTAACTTGTCATACACGATGTACTGCCAGGCTGCGCTTGGCACTTTCTTTTCTACCAACCTCCCCAACGCGTCATAGTTAAAAATATGAACGAGTTCGTTTACAGAAGCTGCCTTTGCATCTAGCGAAACGCCCGTGCCCAATACTTTCATGGCCTTGGGTGGCACAATGTACTTTAGCCTACCCAATTGATCGTAGATATAATAGGTTTCCAACCAAGGTGTGCTCACGCCTTCCAGCGTTTCGTCCATTTGAACTTGCTTCAATACTGTTTGCCCCAGGGCATTCGTATAAGTTCGCACTTTGTTATTGTTCTCATCTGTGCCAATGGTCACCATTACAGAATTGTCGGGGTAGTTAGAATTAGTAGTACCATCCGGTTTCCAATAGCGCACTCGGTAGGTAGCATTGTTCAATGCAGTAACGCTTCGCACAGTATGCGTACTGCCTGGTTGCCAATCTAGCCCGGGCGCTCCTTGCTCGGTTACGCGCATGGTAGGATCGTTGGCATACAGCGTGCGCGCATACGGGTAGGTATCTTTCACCACTTTAGTAGTGCCTTGGTAAAACTGATATTGCTCACTTGTGTTGTAGCTGGTGTGGCTGCTGTTTCCGCGAATGGCATTGGGTCGATATAATCCACTTCTCGTACTGGTAGCATAGGGCAAAAAAGTGGAGTCGATTAATCCCTGCTTACTATGTGCTTCTACTGAAATCAAATCCCCTCCTTGTGGGCTTTGCCCGATGCCAATGGTTTGAAAATTGCGACCTAGCCCATCTTGGTAACTGATCGTTTGTATCACTTGATTTTGTGCCAAGGTATAGAGCGAGGCGTTTTCAGCAACTCCTTCTGTGAGTACGGCTGTTTGACTTACTGCGTTAAGTGTTTTTTCATAATAGCCGACTACGCTTTTTATAAGTGTAGGTGGCGAGTTAAAAAAAGGAGCCGTAGCCGATCCGCGTACTTGCACAAAATAATTGCCGGGTTCAGTAGCTGTATATTGTTGAGAGTTAGCCCCGGGAATAGGGTTGCTGTCTTTGTACCACTGGTAGAAAAAATAAGCAGAATTCACTGAAAGTAAAAAGCTTGTGCCTAGTTGAATAATTTGAGTAGCAGATGGGCTAATCGCTGCCGCTGGAAATAGGTACACATCATACTGAGTAGATGCAGCCACTGGGCATACGCCACTTTTTGTAATTGCTCTAAAGGATGTACTTTGACTGACGGAGTAATTATAGGCTGATGTTGTATTGGCAATGGCCACCCAGCCCGCGCCAGTATTCTTCTCCCATCGCACTACTGCGTGTGGGCTAGAGAGTGTAAGTGGTCCGCTTGCGTTGGCGGCATATACGTACCTACCACCGTCTGTGGGTGCTAATATTCCACCTTGCGTGACAGGGTCTATTGCAACGGTGGCAATGGTCGAATAAGCTTCATTGCAAGAACCGCTTTTAACAACTGCTCGGTACTGCCTTGATGTGGTTACGCCCGAATACGATAACGAACTCGTGGTGTTGTTGATGGTAAGCCATCCGTTTCCATCGAAGTATTCCCACCTTAGAACTGATCCAACATGGCCATTGAGTGTAAGCGAGCCACTCGCGGTGGCACAGAAAGTGCCACCTCCAGCTATATTACCTCCGACCGTCACGGGCGAAACGGCTATTGTGGCAATTGTTGAGTAAACTGGTGTACACGTGCCACTCCCCACCAACGCACGATATTGAGTGGTAACTGCTACATTACTATACGAAAATGTTGTTCCTACATTTGCGATATTTATCCATCCCCCACCATTATTTTGCTCCCATCTTTGTACTTCGCCAACATAACCAGTCAGTGGCAACGCGCCAGAGGCCGAACCACAAAAAGAGGCACTCGCAAGTGTTCCTCCAACGGGCGTAGGATAAACAAAAAGTGTAACGGGTGCTGAGGTAACTGGCGCACATGCTCCACTTCTTACGACCGCACGAACTTGCGTGTTTTCTGTAAAGCCAATTGGAAAAGAAGGTGAGTGCGAATCAACTTGCTCCCACCCCGAACCAGTCTCCAATCTCCAAAACTCCCAATACACGATGTAATCTAGATAACTATTCAGGGTGAGGGAACCATTGGCAGACCCACAATAAGAGGAAGCCGCTCCTGAAATAAAACCTGCCGCTGAGGCTGGTGAAACCATGACTGTAGCTGTAGTTGAGTAATTCATCCCGCAACTATTAGAAATAAGTACCCGGTAGTCCGCTGTGATCGTTGCGTTTGTATAGTTATAGGTTGATCCAGTGAAAGGAATATCCACCCAGACGCTTCCCTCTTTTTTCTCCCACCTGACAATCGCTCCGTTATAGCCAGTAAGAGTCAGAGATCCTGAAAGGGGGGTTTGGCAGGAATATGCCGATCCGTTTAATGTGCCGCTGGCAACGTCAGCGAAAATATATGCGGAATTACCAATCTGAATTGCATTGGAGCAACCGCTACGAGTAGCCATTACAGTGTACTGCCCCGTGGTTGTCAGGTTACTCCACGTTAGCTGTCCTCCGGTACCACTTACTGGTGAACCACTAGCGACACCATTGACCATCAATTGATAAGTTACGCCCGATTGGGAGCCACTTAAATAAAAATTACCACCTGATCCTCCGATACAATAATTTGTCGAAGACACCCAAAACCCTGTGATACCGGTGCTAGCACCTAAAACGTTAGACGTGTAATGGTAGTAATTGGTTGGGTTACATAGTAATGTCGGTGGGACGATATCGGGTTCATACCAGCACTCTCCTCCGTCTTGGCCTTCCCAACTTGCGGAAATCGAACCAAAACCGTTTGGCCATTGAACATTTACCGATGCCCCTCCTCCACCCACGACAACTCCGTCTGTGACGGCCCAATTGGGATCAGAAATTGAGGAAGTGTACGTATAGGTTACGCCCGCACAGACCGTAGTCGGACCTGTAATGGTGAAGTTGTAGTAATAATGATTTTGGGCGATACCTGACTGAGAAGCTAGAGTGAGCACAACACCCAACATAATAACTCTAACAAAATCGAGATTCACTTGGGTATAGAGGTGTTTCATTGCCAACGATTTATAATGCACTCACCGATTTTATTCGAAACTGTAACCGCGCTTCGCCACCTGAGTTGGGATAAATCAGTGTGATGAACAACCCTGACAAATTTCGCTCAAACCTGGCGCGAAGATTCTTGCCATTCCTCTCTACTAAAAAGGTTATCGTTCCAAGGTTGCTAACATTGGCCCAAATCCCGTCTATTGAAACAACTTTATAGTTAGCAGAAAGCTTCCCTCCCTTCTGAATCCAATCCAAAGATTGGCTGCCATTGGTTTTGAATGTGGCCAGATAAGGTTTAATCTCATTTGTTTGTAAATCAGTAGTTTGGTCACTCTCCCATACTAGGTTCGCAGAGGCCATATCCTGCGAAACAACCGTTCCACAGCAGAGTTGAAATAAAAAAATAATCGCTAAACATCTCATCTTTATGGGCAGTTTGTAAGTTGGACATAGGTAACCGAGGCACTCGCTGTGCTAAATTCTCCCAGTAGCGCTGGCAAAAAACAATCATCGAAAGCCGAACAGTCCCAATAATAGGAAGCGATATAATTTGTGACAGTAGATGTTGCGTAGGTATCAACAGTAGTTTTCCATTTCACAACTAGTTTACAGCCTTCCGGTAAGTTTGTCGGGCCGACCAGAAATTCATGTATCTGAGGGATGGGCGAAGTCAAGCAATTATACGAGCTAATAGGGTTCCCATTTTGGTCGCGTAACTCAACGCTGTAAGTGCCGCTGAATAAATACTGTACACAAATCGTTTCGGTATGGCTGCGCGAAATCCCCGCTGAATTTGTGACTGTCAACTTTATGTTGTGTACGCCCGCAGTCGTAAAAGTAAAATATAGCGTATTATTTGCTCCACTGCTTTGACCAATGCCATCAACTTGCCAAGAGAATGTAGTTGATGGGTCGCAGGGGTCTACCGTGCTGCTTGGAGCAAACGTTGCTTGAACATTAACAAAGAACTCTTCGGTACCAGGAATAAAGGAGGGAATCGGTTCGGGATTCTCTTCATTCTTCACAGCATAGTCATACTTTTCGACTAGATTTCGGAACCTATCAAGTGTTTGAGTTCTACGACCTTTATGGTCATACACCACTTTCGTTGAATTCCCAAGATCATCGCTGGTAGAACTGACACCACTAAACGGGCTAGTCGTTTGCAATGAAACTCGGGAAGCGGAAGGTACAAAAACAATATCATCGATCGTAACTTTTTCGGTCAGCGAAGCATTGGTCGTCACTTCTAACAGAAAGGGAGCTGAAATAGCAGATGTATTCATCTCTCCTTCTAAGTAATTCCACTTATTGGCAATCGGATTGGTAAGTATTATTGACGCGACACTAGCCATGCCCACCTTTGCAGTGAACGTAACAGTTTTGTTTTGCAGGCCATATACCCAACAGGAAACTCGATATCGATTACCATTCTTCTGGATCAGCTCAGTAGGTGACGAAACCAGTTTAGATGTATTATTAATAAAAGCAATTGATTTATCGCCAGTCCACCCTGATGCTTGGTGGAAATTCACATCACTTTTATAAAGCCCAAAACTAACTGGCATTTCAAAATTCTCAATAATGCATTGCCCTGCCCTAGCATTGGCAATGGAGGCGATAGGCGCAGAGATGTCTTTTGCATAGTGCACAGCAGACCAATTGCGTTTATCCCCTACCTGAGTAAGCACTCGCCCCTCAGAATCGTATTCTTTGAAAGTCATCGTGGGTGTTTGCCGATAATCAGTGTCAGCGGCAAAGTTTTGTCCGCTGGCAAATGCGGGAGTAATGACAACCCCTGGAGGCGATGCTTTGACGTAGTAAGGAAGGACTAGACCATTTTCAAAGACACGATGAGTTATAAGATTGGCGTTTATTACTGTCTGAGCCGAGCCAGGCACAGTTAAATAGCTGATCTCTTCAACCAACTCGCTCCCACGGTTTGCATCATTTAGTGCCTTTAAAGCGATAGCTGCCGTGTCAGCAGGTGCTGTGAAAACGAAGTCCTTGGCATAGGTAAGGTACTTTGACATTATTGTGCCGTTGGGAAGCGAGGTAGTGACAGAACGAAGCATATTATTCGCCCCATAGGCATACGAAGTTGTTGTCTGAATCCATTTCGTAGGATCTTCTTGAGAGGCTTCCTTAACCACCTCTTGACTTACAACATCCGATCGACCTGTTAAAATCTCGTACAAACCAAAGTGGTAAATATCAGCCATCTTTTCAAATCGTAGCCCCTTAATAATCGAAGGATTTTTTGTCAATGTTGTATACGTGTTCACTCGCTCAGCAATCAATGTACCCGCTTCTGAATAAGTTGTCACGCGGGCAATCGTGCCCCGTCTAAACTCATAATTAGACGATGGCGCGTAGGGGTAGAGGTAAAAACCAGTTCTTAAATATCCGCCATTTAAACAGGGCACTTGTGGCTTTCTCGCAATTCTTGTTTTGGTCGCTTTCCATTCACCGTTTGCCGTCTCAGGAAACATTCCCGGGAGGTTATACTCATAAATCATATACCCTTTGCCGGTAATCTTCTCCTTTACCCGAGAATAAAGGACTACTGGATGCTCGCCCATATTGTCGATAGCTTGTTTGATCGAATCATGGAGTATGTAACCCAATTTAATTGGCGAAAGAAGACGGCCACTTGACGTAGTACCGGATGCATCTTTGTATTCGTACTCTTTTACGATTGATCGATACTGTGAAGTGGTCTCAATTGTTTTGCCAAAAGCCGCCTCTCCTCCGTTGGTCGTTATTTTTTTCACTCTGGCACCTCCACCGAAAAGCTCCGAATTCACGGAGCTATCAAAGTAAAAATTCTTCTCATAACCAATTTCAGTAACACCACCGGTAGGGTAAACAATTTTCTTTAGTACACCAAAAATAGTTGCGGAGAAAGCACTCCGGTCGTCTCCCGATATAAATTGATAGCCGGGCGTAATACCATCAACTCTCAGTCTATTTTCATTGTTGGCGGCTGAATAAAAATAAAGTCTTGGTAGATTTTTATTAGGGCTTGAAGTAACATTTGGGTAACCAAAATAGTCTTGCTGCCAGTTATTCTTCCAATTGATATAATTGGGGACATTATTTGTCCCTGCAAAATAATCGACATCCAAATATTCAAAACGATATGTTTCCCTAGGGAGACAGTAGCCAGCACCCAAGATAATTCTTTGCAAGAATGACTTATTTGTTTGCGACACACTATTTGTAGCAGAAGCGTAGTCAAAATTTATCTTGCGGGAAACAAGAGAATTCGATTCCATAAACTCTACCTGACTGAGTAATGAACCTGCCCAACTGAAATTCACCGAATAGGATTTCAATGCGATATTGGCCAGCCTAGTGGCATAGTAGTACTGAAGAAGAAAGTGCAAACTATCTGAGCTGTGGTATTTTTTGGCACCTCCTTCATAGGCTGTAGGTAAATAGGAAAAAGCTGCATTAGTACCGGTTTTACTCGATGTTATTGAAACAAGATTCCACTTGAATGTCATAGATGTAACTTGATCTTGCCCATATTTTTTAAAATACATACATTCTGCTTGGACCCTATTTCCGTTCTTTGAGATCCACGATGATAGCTTCAATTGATCTTGTTGATTGGCAAAACTGTATACCAGCCCGTTGTTTGTCTTCACGGTAAAACCATCAGGAAAATTTGGAACGATAATTAAATCTTGCGCAGACAGTACTTGTGGTGTTCCGTTTGCATCAAAAACAAATTTTGCCGAAAGGCCGGGTGCATCAATCAAGAAAATATCCGGTTCAGTATCGTTTACATAGGCAGAATCTAAGTGTGCCTCCAGGAAATTCCAATCCGCAATTTCATCGTCACAGCTACCTGCAACTGCATCATCAGAAGAGGGAACGAAAGACTGAATTCGGCCCGCATTGCTTTTATTGTCTGAGGTATGAACATACAACCAGCCCCGTTTCGAACTTGTATTTACTTCGTCAGGTAGCCCTTTCAAGAGTCTTGTTATACCCCCTCCTGCTGAAAGATTCCAACCCATCCCACAATCCCCCTCTCCTTCAGCAACTCTTAAGCTGCCACCGCTATGATAAACTGAAATTGGAATGGAGATATCGTTAGCTTCTAATTTCCCAAGTGGAATAGACATCTCTAGGCGCCCGGTTAACATATCTACGCTTTGTGCTTTTATAGCTAAAGTGGTGCTGCAAAAAATGATAAAAAAAATAATAGCAATAATTTGAGTACTTCTAGCTCTCGAAAATTCTGGCTTCATCCGTTCAAAATTTGTTTATCTCAAATATAAGGTGGCAATAGAACCCCCGCAACGTGGAAAACCACGTATTTTTTACGTGGTTTTCCACGGTTGACTTTGTCAGAAATTTTACAGGTAGCACAACATAACTAAAACCTGGATAGCTTTACTTCTTTTCAGCGGAGACTATGTCTATCAATTTGCGACAGTTCAATCTTCTAAAACGATCTAAGCTGCACGGCAAACCTGCCAGTTAGTTGATTCCGTGTGAGGGCTGAACCATGACTTCTACAACAACAATTGACGACATTTTCAATTGATCTCAGAAGTATTTTGATAAAGGTGCGAAATGAGATGGAGCAAAACTTGCTCCTGACGAGTGTTTCAAATAAGAGTAAGAGATACAAAGTGAACTGTCTTAATCTTGACCATAGCCTTGACCACTTAATTAAAAAAGGCTCAAATTATTATTTATTTGAGGCTTTTAAGCGGTCTGGACGGGACTCGAACCCGCGACCTCCTGCGTGACAGGCAGGCATTCTAACCAGCTGAACTACCAGACCATCCTGTTTAGGAGGCGCAAAGATAACTGTGTGTTTGATTAATCCAAAGAAAATAACTTCTCCTTCACCCTTTTCGACCAACAAAAACGCGTTATCTACTTTTTGGCTTGATCATTTCCAAGGCTCTCAGTTTTAGAAATCCCACTTCTCGAAATCGATAGCCGAAGATAAGCCGAAACGTATCAGCGCGATTGATAAAGTCAGCATCCGAATAACTGATCTGTAGTGTTTGAAACGTGTAGGTGATGCCGGTGAAAAAGCGATCACTGTTGAAGCCAATAGTTGTGCGTCCATTGACGTAAGGAACGACTGCCATAGAATAATTCTTATCAACACCTAACCGATAGTTGAAAAACTGGAAACTGGCTCCAATATTTAATGATGCACCAACAAAAAAATTTCGCAGAACCAGGTTGTATGCATACCCCGGTGCAATGGAAATGGTTCTGTAGTCTATATCTTTAAAGTCGCCAATATCATTCGCGTTGAATTGGGTTGACCGATAAAGGGCGGAATCCGAGCGCAATGAAAACTGGGTAAAATTTGCCAATAGCATAGGTGAACCTGCGCTCTTTTTCTGCCGTTCGTAAAAGTTATATGTAGCACGAATTGAAAATCTTCTTTTGTTGAAAAAATAGGCTCCGGTGAAGCCTGAATTAACGGTCTCAATATCCCTTCGCTGAAGTTTTGGAACTCCGCTCGGAATCGGGTTCCGAGAATCATCCGCAAAATATCCTTTGTAGTTTTCATGGAATGCGTCTATCTCCCAATTATTGCCTATGATATTAGCTTGTAAATCAAGAGAGTTCGACTCACCAAACTCATTAATGCTCTTTTGGGATGGGGGGATTGCTACGATGAATTGAAAGCCAATCTCAAAAACATAAAATCCCAAACCAGCATGATTGGTAATATTCGGGCTAAATGTCAATCGATCACCCGCGTTCCTTGAGTTTTGAATGATAAAAGAAGAAGCTCTTTGCCGAAGTACCGGCCAAATGAAGAAGTAGTCAGGAAATCGTTCAATATATTTTGCCCGCGCGAGGGAGTCAAAATACTTGCTTTGACCCAGAAGGGAGTTACTTGTGAATGCCAAACAGAAAATGATAACGATCGGGCGCAACATAGACGACATGGACTCCTAATGGGCAAAATGAAATGGCCACAAAACCATTAGCCCACTCTTCTTTTCGCTGCACCTCGATTTGCTTGTTTCTCTTTGCTGCTGGTTCCGGTTGCCTTTTCCATTGGCTTCTTCTTGGCTTCAATACTGGCCTTCAAAGCAGTCATAATGTCCACCACCTTTGGTTCTTCTTCGGTCACCATCACTACTTCCTTTCCTTCCACTTTTGCGTCTATTATCGACTTCATTGCCTCATAGTAGTGGTCTTTCATCTCAATCTTGGAGAAGGTGGTTGACATCGAATCAACAAGAGTTTTTGCTAGTTTCAATTGTTCTTGATCTGCCTTGACTTCCAATAAACTGGGCACTTCATTGATATTGCGAACTTCGTTTGGAAAACGTAGTCGATAGAGCAACATGCCCCGCTCATGAGGGGTGATCAGCACTGGCGTTTCGCGATCGCGCAGCACCACTTTGCCCACTCCTACTTTTCCTGACTCCTTTAATGTGGCGCAAAGTAGTCCGTATGTCTTTGCTGCTACGTCTCCATCTGGTACAATAAAATAGGGCGACTCAAAAAGTGTAGGGTGTACTTCTGCAGAGTCCACAAACCCTTCTATCTCGATCACCTTTTCGCTTTTTAACTTCACTTTTTCCAAATCCTCCGGCTCGATAATAACAAACTGGCCGGGCTCATATTCATACCCCTTTACGATATCTTCAGCTCGCAGTGGTTGGCCTGTAACTTTGTCTTTTTTTTCATAGCCCACGGGATGATGACCCTCTTTACTCAACAGGTTGAATCCAATCGTTTGCCCGATGTCGATGGCATTGTAAAGACGGATTGGGATGGTTACCAAAGAGAATTGAATGTGCCCTTTCCAAATAGATCTCATGGCATTTTCAGTTAGTTTAAAAAATGAGATAGATGGCAATAAAGTATTGATAATGAAATACTTTTCAAAATCAATCCTATGCACACAAAAAACCAACTAAAATAGCCCGGTTGCAGAACACCTAGAAAGGCACCCACGAATTGGTGTTAACCTTTGCCTTTATGTTGTGGAGTAAATTGTAGAGGCCGAAATAAGTGCGGTTGATATAAATTGCATGTTTTACTCCCCTGGCTTTTTTCGAGTCTCGCAGCTCCTTCATGCTGGTCAATCGTTCACCAAATAAATAGATGGACTCAAAGTAGGATTTGTTATCAAAGTCAAACTCAGCTGTTCGGAAGGGGCGCCCCAAAAGCTCAACTAGCTCAGAAAATAGATCAATAAAAAACCTCCGTTCGCTAGCTGTGTCATCGTCAAAAATAAATCGCAACTCAAAAAAAGCCTTTTCAAGTTTTGCTTTATCGGACAAAATATCCTTTTCTAACAGTTGAAAATATTGAGGATAGAAATCCGCAGGGATAACCTTCACGCAGCCAAAATCGATGATGCCTAGTTTCTTGTCTTTTGTGATAATAAAGTTGCCGGGATGTGGATCAGCGTGCAGTTCCTTCAGTTGGT
>Ga0209985_10002197_pt1:0-5000 | contig 18011 bp, 11 predicted proteins | sample NOAtaG_FD_187305 | JGI IMG/M metagenome (GOLD analysis project Ga0209985, IMG submission 187305) | Freshwater lake microbial communities from Lake Erie, under a cyanobacterial bloom - NOAA_Erie_Diel6S_1000h metaG (SPAdes) (version 2) | ecosystem: Environmental > Aquatic > Freshwater >...
TCATAGCATAGCCAAGTCAGCTCAGTGACTTGCTTTAAGATCAGAGGCTTAGAATACATCACAACACAAGTAAAGCTAAAGGTTTTAAAGCCTATGATCAAGGTTTGACACCTATACAGTGCCTAACTTTATATGCATCACCAAAGATGCCTGTATTTTGTTCGTACTCCATCTGTAACACAACAAACACAAGTCTAACATAACCAAGTTAGCTCAATAACTTGGTTTATGATCATTGGCTTAAAATACATCACAGCACAAGTAAAGCTAAAGGTATTTATGCCTATGATCAAGGTTTGACGCCTTTAGAGTACCTAACCTTGATATGCATCAGCAAAGAAGCCTGTATTTTTTTCGTAACCTATCTGTAACAAAACAAACACAAGTCAAAGCATAACCAAGTCAGCTTAGTGACTTGGTTTATGATCAGGTGCTGAAAATACCTCACAGCACAAGTAAAGTTAAAGGTATTGAAGCCTCTGATCAAGGTTTGATGCCTATACAGTGCCAAACCTTGATATGCATCAGCAAAGATGCCTTTATTTTTTTGTAACCTATCTGTAACAAACAAACACAAATCATAGCATAACCAAGTCAGCTCAGTGACTTGGTTAATGATCAGTGGCTTAAAATACCTCATAGCACAAGTAAAGCTAAAGGTATTTCTGCCTCTGATCAAGGTTTGATGCCTATACAGTGCCTTACCTTGATATGCATCAGCAAAGATGCCTGTATTTTGTTTGTAACCTATCTGTAACAAAACAAACGCAAGTTATAGCATAACCAAGTTAGTTCAGTGACTTGGTTTATGATCAGAGGCTGAAAATGGTGAAGACACATTGGGCATTTGAATGGATGCACATGACTTATGAGGATTCATGAATTTGAATGATCTCACAGAAGGAAGTAGAGAAGGCGGAATATGGCATCTAACAGGCTGGGTGTATCCTGTATCCTTGCAGGCGCATGCATGTCTGGGAGGTCTCGTACGCACCCAATCTCATGCGACCTGTCGTATGCCTAGCAACTTCGTAATAATATTTAGATACAATGAGATACTACACTGTAGGTAGAGTACCGGTAGATAAGATTATTTTGGCGCGTTCTACGAAACACTATTTATTATGACATCATCATCATCACAATCAATTCACACGCCCCCCCCCCTCGAAAACTAAATATCTCACGGCCGTGAACACTCATCAAATCAACAAACCCCGTGATGTATCTGTTGGAAAACAGCGATAATCTGACTACTTGCTCCAATGCAGAATTTCCTGGAGAATCAGTGACTGAGGGATCGCCCTCGGAGTTATGTGTGACAGAGTGAGAGACAATAAGTAATATTTGAGAGAGAGAGAGACATAGACAGATTTTTGTGGTAAAGAACAATTGATTAGTCGCGAACGAACTTGAATGGATGAGCTCATAATTTGTTTCTTATCCGATACTATAGTGAACTAAAATAAACTGAGTAGAAAAGGATTCCTTCTAATATCAAATACAATTTCGATTAGCCAAGAGAACATTAGCTTCAGAGCTTTGAGGGCTGTGGAGATTGTTATTTTACAACAGTATCACTACTTGCATCTGACGGCAAATTAGGAGCCGATGTTGCGAATGCTGGAATTAGTTGTATATATAACTACACCAATAATTTACCCCATAGGGTACAGAAGTGACGCCTACAAATTGTTAGGCAAACGTCATATCTACAATATTGCTATATTTTTAAATGGGCTGATCGCATACTACTTTTGAGTCTTGTAAGTGTCGCCATCAACTAATAAGTTGAAGTGACGCTTGGGGATCACAGTTATCCGCGCGATGAATTCACAAACAGTAGCGAGATTAACTACACGTCGCAATCTGAAACAAAAAATATAAGAGCATGATTAGTAGTAAACAGCTATATTCGGAAAACAACTGGTGAACAACCAAAATGAGTACACGCTGTACTAGACCTGTTCCATATAATCAATATTGTAAAGTCTTTGACAAATTAATTTTTGTAATACATAAGCCGTACTAGCCGTTGGAGAGGAACATTTGAATAATGCATTATAAAATTTCTAATCGTACCCGGTCCATAATTCCAAAACACCCCAGTAGGTAGAATCCGGTACTCAACCTAGAAGTAATATGGCAAGAATCTTGCCATATTACTTCGTCATACCATTAGGGTTAAGATACCTTTTTCCACTCCGTAATAATTCATCCCAATTGATTTAACAATCTATTCCTAGAATACTTGAGCGAAACATAGATTTTAATCAGTTTATCAGACCCAAGAGGCTAAGGTAATTACTCAATTTGTCATCGTTGTTATTGTATTTACCGATGATTAGTTCATTTGCGCTTTGATGCGATGATTAGTTGCAGCCATATGTGTTTGCCTTAACGCGTATAACCAGTACGCGTGGCATCACATAGGTAACAGGGTCTGCTATTGCGCCTGCTACAATGGATAAAAGAACAAACGGTTTTTGAAACAGCTTGTGACATCCCGCTGCATACCATCTGGGGATGATATCACGATGGGGACGCCCATAAAAAGCATAGACACCTGGTCTGGTACAGGTCATGAGTATGGATTGCAGCCATCTCATAGGTATTCTGTTTGCTTGTTGCTCTTATTCTTATACAGATGGCACAAGTTGTTGCTTTTAACGCAGCATTAACCCGCATAGGGTTTAACGCTCAAGCGGTTGCAAGCCTAAATGCCAATGGTCTAACGTTAGTACCAGACCTTATTAACTTGAATGAAAAAGATATTGCTCAAGTATTGAAGATTGTGAGAGCAGGGCCGCCCGCACTAGTAGTGCCATATCTAGCACAGAAGAAGTTAGAAATATTTTGTTTCTGGGCCTCAAGGCAAAACAGATTGAATGAGCCTTTAGATCCTGCTCTATTTACTCAACCGGCTATAAATACTTATGGTGCCATGATGGCCTTATCGACGCAAGAAGAAGACCTTGTAGTCAAACCACACCACCAGGGGAATTCAAGAAAGATACCAAATGGAAAAGCTTTAAGGAAGGCGCTATTGCCTATTTGAATGCAGTAAAAGGCAAAGATGACATACCTTTAGCATTTGTCATTCGTGAAGATGCAGTTCCACAACCAAACCAAGTGTTCCAGTCTGAACACCATCGCCTCATTGCGATAACACCTCTACAAGGCCTGGAATATGAAGAAGACAATGGCCGGGTGTTTGACCTCCTTAAGTCATGGACCGTTAACAGTCATGCATGGACTTGGATGCGGGCATATAATAATGTCCGTAATGGTAGACAGGCATGGTTAGCCCTTGTGCAGCATTTTGAGGGTGATGCTCAGCGTGATAGAGTCAAGGATCAAGCTTACACTTCGATTGCATCTGCTAAGTATTATGGCGAAAAGAAACGTTTCACTTTTGAAACATATGTAACGATTCATCAAGATGCCTATGCTGATCTAGAGCAATCTGGTGAAATTATATTGGAAGAGAAGAGAGTGAGAGATCTATTAAGTAATATCAAAGATAACTCTCCTGCTGCCAATGCAGCGAAAGGTACTATACTCACCACACCCACTCTACGGAATAGCTTTGCAAATGCCGTGACTCACTTATCCACCACGTTGCAATTAGGACAAGCAATGCAAGATAATCATAATATCTCATCTACTAAGACTCAAGGTCAAGGTAGTTCATATGTTCATATGCTCGTGGTAACTGTGGAGGCAGGGGTGGTAGAGGTAGAGACCGAGGTAGGAACATCTACCTTGGTAATTATACCCCGGAGCAATGGAGAAAGCTATCTCCAGAAGATAAAGAGCGCGTGTATGATGGGAGACAAAAGTCCGCTGAAGATATCCCAAGCTCAAGATGGAAGGCAAACAGCAGCCGTTACTACTGATGGACAATAAAAAATATTTTCAAATAAGACTGTGATACTGTCATCTTGTATTTTTGCTAAGGTGAGTTCGTTATGAAGATGCATGGCTCTGGAGTAAAAGGTGCGGATGGACTCAATTGGTGTTATAGTTAGATCATGTATTTGTTTTCGATAGTCAATGAGTTTTCCTTCTAGTTGGGGACTACGAAGAAATATGAAATGTTGTAGGAGCAGGAAGCCATCTTGTTCATGCTTCAAGGACAGTAATTGTAGATATGATTCCGGTGATGTAGTATTGGATATGGTTTTTGGGTTGATGATGAATTGACGTAGTCCGGTGCCAAAAGTTGTGTAGTTTATGTTTGCTTGATGTAGATCTGCAGGAGACAAAGTTGGGTTCTTCTCGGCAGAACATAGGTGTTCATGAAATCGAAAGGTAGGGTTGAGGTTTCGATAAGTAGGTATAGGTGGCTTTGAAGGGTAACAGTGGACAGATGCAAAATAATTGTGTCATAAAAGATTTCTAGATCTTGAAGGGATTCACCAGTGATTGTATGAGTATCAAGAAGCTTCAGCAGTTTACTAACATGGAACTCTTTGGATTCCTGTTGATGAAAGCCGCTTAATTTCTTGGTTTTGGGTAGTACTTGAGAAATACTGGCTGCTTGAATTTCGTTCTTGACTAGTACGGGTAGGCTCCTTAGTTTGGTATCGATGTTCATGTTGATGGATTGAAGCAATGTTGGGCTTGGGGTCATGCTTAGGGGAATGTTTTCAAGTTCTCTTGTAATGGACTGGGTTTTCTGCTGGAGCTGATCAAGCTCAACAGCGATAGTGTCCGTCTGAAGACTGAGTTTATCGACTTTTTCGGTACAATTTGTCTCAATCGACTCTAGTTTTTCTTCAATATCAGTTGTCTTCTGGTGAAGAAGTAACGTGTTTTCTTGGACATTCTGAATAGTGGATTTCACTAGGGTCAAATCGTCATTGATTTTCTTGACAGCATCTTGAAGAAGGGTTATTGCATGTAGCAATGTTTCATTGGCTTGCAGTAGAGCCTCATTTGTTGTTGAGGTAGCGTGGGTGGTTGGTGTCATCGTTGAAACTGGATTTGACTTTTGA
>Ga0209985_10002197_pt1:15000-18011 | contig 18011 bp, 11 predicted proteins | sample NOAtaG_FD_187305 | JGI IMG/M metagenome (GOLD analysis project Ga0209985, IMG submission 187305) | Freshwater lake microbial communities from Lake Erie, under a cyanobacterial bloom - NOAA_Erie_Diel6S_1000h metaG (SPAdes) (version 2) | ecosystem: Environmental > Aquatic > Freshwater...
AGTAAACATATTTTGAGCCTACCAATACCCAGGCACACGGGGTTGGTGAGAAATTAGCCAAAAAAACTGTGAAAGAAATGCTATTTCAAACAAATGGATTTTTTTTCCTGCACTATACCATGGAGATTTTTGGCACATTCAAAAAAATTTTACTAATAGAGGTAGTTAAGGTATTTTATGCCTCCCATTACCCAGGAACATAGGGTTGGTGGGGGTAGTAAGCCCAAATTGTTATTAAAAAATGAAATTTCAAACCAATGGATTTAACTTGTTGCCTTCAATAGACCAAGGAAATTTTTTGCATAGTAAAAAAATCTTAACAAGTCAAGGTAGTAAAGATGTTTTGTGCCTCTTATGACTAAGGCATACAGGGTTGGTGGGCAGTAAGCCCACATGTTTTTCCAAACAAATGGATTTTATTTTTTATGTGCAATAGACCATGGATGTTATAAGCATGGCCATAATATCTACACTACCACTACAAAGCTTATCATTACTTCTTGAAGGATTAAACATATTTTACCTATTGTCTAAAGCATAAAGCCACCTTAAAACATTTTTGATAGTTGTCCAAACAAAGGTTTTTGACGGGAAAAATTCAACTCCTTTATGGACAGGCCTAAAAACAATTATGCAGACATGACCAGCGGGGGTAGTTAGCCATGGCAGTTATTACCTATGCCAAATTAATAAAATGGCTGTACTTATGGTCTAAAGCATAGACCCGCCTCGTAATATGATTAGAAAGTAGGGATAGGATTCGCTTCGTGTTCGGTTTTTTTTTCCAAATACGAATATTCGACTTTTTAAATTTAACAATAACGAATACGAAACGAATATTTTATATACGTACGTACTACGTAGAGTGTACTTAGTACTTAGTACTTACTACTTACTACATACTACATGCGTAAGTAATGCGTAGAGTCATCTGCGTATCTCGTAGCTACGCTCAGTAGTACAGGTAATCTACCTACGTGCTATTAAGAATTAAGAGAAGAACGAATCGCCTGCATCTTGCGCCTCTTGTCAGGGCCCACTGGGTCTGGCCCTCCAATCCGGGATCACACGGTCCCAGAATTTAGACTAGATAGGTTAAAAACTAAATGTATAGTTTTGTTCTCCAACAGGTTTGAGCCCCTTTACGTCAAATAATTCTTCCACAACATAACGAGCTTCATCAATACTTTCTTTATTTATTGATCTTTACTTCTATCCTATCATGTCATCCAACCGTTCCACCTTGGCATCAGATCCATCTACTCCGGATCAGCTTCGCGGTCAGGAAGTAACTGATTCCATTCGCCATATCACTCAACGCATGACTGATGACAATGACGGGGACGAACCAGCTTCGAAACGTTCCCAATACCTAAAGTTCACACCGGAACAGTTATCCCAATTGATTGTCGCTTGCTCTACACCAGGCAGTGGAACAACACATACATTGACCACCAGTCCTACTTCTACTGCCGTCATTGCTTCTTCGGCTCCGGCATACGCCACCAATGCTAAATACGAAGAAATCAGTTGCAAGCCCATCAAACCGGCCTCACAGCACAAGTAAAGCTAAAGGTATTTAAGCCTCTGATCAAGGTTTGACGCCTATACAGTGCCTAACCTTAATATGCATCAGCAAAGAAGCCTGTATTTTTTTTCGTAACCTATCTGTAACAAACATTCACAAGTTATAGCATAGCCAAGTCAGCTCAGTGACTTGGTTTATGATCAGAGGCTTAAAAGACCTCATAGCACAAGTAAAGTTAAAGGTTTTTAAGCCTCTGATCAAGGTGTGATGCCTATACAGTGCCTAACCCTTATATGAATCAGCAAAGATGCCTGTATTTTTTTGTAACCTATCTGTAACAAAACAAACACAAGTCAAAGCATAACCAAGTCAGCTCAGTGACTTGGTTTATGATCAGAGGCTTAAAATACATCACAACACAAGTAAAGCTAAAGGTATTTAAGCCTCTGATCAAGGTTTTAAGCCTATACAGTGCCAAACCTTAATATGCATCAGCAAAGAAGCCTGTATTTTTTTTCGTAACCTATCTGTAACAAAACATTCACAAGTCAAAGCATAACCAAGTCAGCTCAGTGACTTGGTTTATGATCAGAGGCTTAAAAGACCTCATAGCACAAGTAAAGCTAAAGGGCTTTAGGCCTCTGATCAAGGTTTAACGCCTATACAGTGCCTAACCTTAATATGCATCAGCAAAGAAGCCTGTATATTTTTTCGTAACCTATCTGTAACAAACATTCACAAGTCATAGCATAGCCAAGTCAGCTCAGTGACTTGGTTTATGATCAGAGGCTTAAAAGACCTCATAGCACAAGTAAAGCTAAAGGTATTTAAGACTCTGATCAAGGTGTGACGCCTATACAGTGCCTAACCCTTATATGCATCAGCAAAAATGCCTGTATTTTATTGTAACCTATCTGTAACAAAACAAACACAAGTCAAAGCATTACCAAGTCAGCTCAGTGACTTGGTTTATGATCAGAGGCATAAAATACATCACAACACATGTAAAGCTAAAGGTATTTAAGCCTATGATCAAGGTTTGACGCCTATACAGTGCCTAACCTTAATATGCATCAGCAAAGAAGCCTGTATTTTTTTTCGTAACCTATCTGTAACAAAACATTCACAAGTCAAAGCATAACCAAATCAGCTCAGTGACTTGGTTTATGATCAGAGGCTTAAAATACCTCAAAGCACAAGTAAAGCTAAAGGGATTTAGGCCTCTGATCAAGGTTTGACGCCTATACAGTGCCAAACCTTAATATGCATCAGCAAAGATGCCTGTATTTTTTTGTAACCTATCTGTAACAAAACAAACACAAGTCAAAGCATAACCAAGTCAGCTTAGTAACTTGGTTTATGATCAGAGGCTTAAAATACCTCATGGCACAAGTAAAGCTTAAGGTATTTAAGCCTCTAATCAAGGTTTGAAGCCTATACAGTGCCAAACCTTAATATGCATCAGCAAAGTAGCCTGTATTTT
>Ga0209985_10002198_pt1 | contig 18009 bp, 20 predicted proteins | sample NOAtaG_FD_187305 | JGI IMG/M metagenome (GOLD analysis project Ga0209985, IMG submission 187305) | Freshwater lake microbial communities from Lake Erie, under a cyanobacterial bloom - NOAA_Erie_Diel6S_1000h metaG (SPAdes) (version 2) | ecosystem: Environmental > Aquatic > Freshwater > Lake ...
CTCCAAACCCATTTCGTGCGCATGTCGGCGCACAGCAACAGACTCTGGTCCGGCGATAAAACCACGCCATGGGAGAAGTCGAGCCCCTCATGGACGGCGCGGCGGTTGCCTTTGCCGTCGACAAACCAGATCTTGCGCTACGCCGGTTCGGTGAAATAAACCTCGTTGCGGAAATTTACGGCGAGATCGTTCGAGCCAACATCCTTGGCCAGCACATCGATGCCCTGATCGGGCCGGATGGCAATAATTTGCCGTTTCTTGTTCTGGCAGGCATAAAGCCGTCCATCCGGGCCGAACATCATGCCATTGGCGCCGCCCGATTGATCGAGAAACAGGGAAACCTTCCGCGTGGCGTGCTCGATTTTGTGAATCCGGTCTTGGCGGACATCGGCGAAGTGCACGTTGCCCTCGGAGTCGACTGCCGGCCCCTCGGTGAATCCATGCCCCGCGGACAGTTCCTCCCAGTCGGCGGCGGGGTCCAGGATCTCGGTCACGAAGTGCCGCTCGGACTTTGCCGCGCCCCGCGAGGCGGTAATCGGCTGCCGCCAGTTGGACCAGAGCCACTCCAGGCTTTGGGCAAAAACCCGCGAGGAGTGATTCGCATTGAGCCCATCCGTGCCGCGCTCGAAGGTGAAATCGTAGCCCGCATACTCAAGCGAGGCCGCCAGAGTTTGATTCGCCATCCACCACGAGCCCGAGTAGATATTCAGATCGCCCGATCCGTCCTGTAGATAGATCCGCGGCAGCTTGGGCTCCACCTTGCGCACCAGATCGCCATACCAGTCCCCGCCACACAGATTGACATAGGAGTCATCTTAGGTAAGCACTCGGCGGAAGAGATCCGGCCGCTGCCTGGCAGCGGTAAAGGCGCAGATCGCCCCAGAACTCGACCCGCCTATGGCGCGCAGGTTCGGATCGGCCGTAAGCGGCGCCACGCGCGACACCTCCGGCAACAGCTCCTCGGCCAGAAAGCGTACATAACGGTCCCCGAGCGCGTCGTACTCGTAGCTTCGGTTATAGCGCGCCTGTTGCGAATCGGAGCTTTGCGCTGGAACGACACCCGGATTGACAAATACGCCCACCGGCGGCGGCATCGCCCCGGAGGCGATCAGACGGTCAAAATACCGCCGCAGCTTTGAATCGCCCGGTTTCGTTAATGAACCCGGCGCCATCCTGAAAAACCATCAGCGCATAGCCGGTAGCCGGTGGGGCTGCCGCCGGCGTGTTGACCCAATAATCGCGGACCGTGCCCGGATGGTGCTTCTCGGAGCGAAAGGAATTCTTTGTTACCGTGCCCCGGCCAGCGGAAGTCTGCGACAGCGCGGCAGTGGCCGCAAGCGATTGCAAAAGGAAACGACGGGAATCGCAGCTGCGATTTTGTCTCCAAATGGAACACGAACGTTTCGTTCCGGGATGCGAAAGCGCCCCAATCCAGTCACAACGCGTTTGGCAAACGTATTGCAAGGAAAGGAATTGCAAACATGACCGAAAGGCTCCCACAGCATAGGGTTGATCTCCTCAATTTACCCTCCTCGCAATCCCACCTGTCGGAAACCTACCTGTATTTCTTACCAATACGCCCCACCCAACCAGCTAATTGGAGCCTTTTCGCGTCATGGATGCCCGGTGGAGTCAAAATTAACTCTCAGGTTTTCTATTTTCCAGCCGATCACTCTCTAAGAAGGACTAAAGAGATGACATCGGAAACTACCGTCGAGTCCCTGGATCGGATTCGCTTTCAAATCGATCTTCTGAACATGTGTTCCGCACCCATTGAATTGACCGGTCCGAGCGTAATGCAAGGACAGGCAATGCAGAAAGAAGCCGTTCGCGTAGTGGCGGAACTCAAGAAAACAGTCGAAAGCCTGCAGCATGTTCGCTAAACAGGGTTGACTGATAATGGGAGTACCTGAGGGGTACTTCTTTGCTAGAAAAATTGTTGAGTAGTCGCACCCGTCTCCTTGAATTGTGCACCGATCTGCCGCTGGAGCGCATTGAACAGAAACCGCAACCCAATCTTTGGGCCGTTGGCGAAATCGTCGAACACTTGGCCACAGTCGAGATTTGGGCAACCTCTTCCATAAAGAAACGTCTTCTCGAACCGGAATCTCCGACTGAGGCCATCGACTCGACTAGAGCCCTGAATGACATCATTCAGATTGCAGTCGGCCAGCGTACTCATAAAGTCAAGGCTCCCGAATCCGCCAGCCCCCGTGGCGCCTTCGGCCCCTGGCCCGGATCTCTCGAAAACTTTCTTAAATCCCGTGATAGCAGTCTCGCACTGGCTACAGCCGACTCGGCGGCCTTAGAGTCCAGAATTCTTGTTCATCCCATTCTCGGCAATATGACTCTGCGCCAGTGGCTGGAGTTCCTCGCTGCCCACACCGAAAGGCATTGCCTGCAGATCGAAGAGCATTTGCGCCTCAATCATTGATGCGACATCCCGTCCGCATCCTGTTGGCCGCGGTTGTGATGCTGATGGTGCATGCAACCCTCTATCCTTACCGGTTCTCCAATGTTTCCGTGGGCTTCCTGCATTGGGGGCTTCCTGCATTGGGGGCTTCCTGCATTGGGGGCTGCCAGCGTTGGGGGCTGCCAGCCAACCGGGCCGATTGGCTGGACGTCTTGTTGAATCTGTGTCTGTTCCTCCCTTTGGGTCTGCTGCCGGGCATACAGTGCCGGGATGGGCGGGACAGAAGAATCAGCCTCCTTCTTACCACCTTCTTCTCTCTGGTCCTCGAACTGGTTCAAGCATACATCCGTGGCCGCGATTCCTCCCTGCGAGACCTCGCCCTAAACAGTATGAGTGCCGCATTCGGCATCGCCGCGGTCAACCTCCCCGGTTTCAACTCCGAGCGAATCCGGCAACGCATTCAGTCAGCGATCGAAGAACGAGGTGTCCTGCTTCTCGGCATCCTCTGGGCCACACCGCAGTTCTTCCCCTTTTTCCCTCGCCTGCGGCTGAGCGTGCTTGCCTATGCCCTTCAGATCGGCCTTGCCAGTTCCTGGATCAGTTGGACTTTAGTCGAAAATGCCATCATTTATTGGATGCTGGTCTGCCTGATCGGCTGCTGCCCCGGACCCAAGGCGGGATTGTGGGCTTCGGTACTCCTGCTCAGTTTGAGCCCGTTGTCGCTGTTTATCGAGCCGGGAAAAGAAAGCTTGACTCTGCTCGCGTGGGCCGCGGCAGGGACCCTAGCCGGCGCGGCATGCATCGCGGCGGACAAAATCCCCACGAATCGATTGCTGGCCGGGTTGAGCCTCGCGCTGATTGCCTATCGGCAACTCGAACCGTTTTACTGGCGCCAAGTGCGATTCCACGATTTCTCCTGGCTGCCCTTGCTGCCCGAATTTGAGCCGGCTCGCCATGCGGCCATTCGCACTCTTGCCCTGAAGTGCTTCTTTTACTGGCAAGCCATTCGCCAGCTTTGCCTGGGCTGGAGTTTGCCGGCGCCCCGTGTAGTCCCCACTCTGGCTGGCCTCATCCTGCTCGCCGAGTACGCGCAGCAATATCAGCCCTCACAAACACCCGAATTGACTGACCCGCTCCTCTGCCTGACAGGAATCTGGCCCGCTTGGCGTCTGGTCAAGGCTTATAGCGAGCCGCTAGATAATCGATGAGGTTCGCTTTCTGCTCGGCAGGAACCTGAGCCCCCCAACGCATCATCTTCTCTACTTCCCTCTCCCACTGCGCGCGAGTCAGTTTCTGACCGCGGATGAGATCTTCGTTATGGCAACCCAGACAGGAAGACCGGTATGATGTCATCTGCAGTGGCAGCACCTCGGCCCGGACCGTCTGGACTGCGTTCCAAAGGTATCCGCTGGGATTCCACTCCTGCTCGCTGGGCTGCGTATAGCCGCTGGCGTCCGTCGCGCGGGCTTGAACGCGATAGGAGCCCGGCGTGGCGTTCCAGGCATAATCCCAGGTCTGCCAGCCCCAACGTCCGTTCGATGAAGTCAGGCGGGCAGGATTCCAACTGCGGCCACCGTCGAGAGAAACTTCCACCTTGGCCAGCGGCACTTCGCCCGACCAAGCCGCGCCGGCAACGCGCGACATCCCCTGAGGAAACACAATGCTGTCCTTCGGCGTGGCGATTACGCTCTTGACCCGCATCGATTCGACCGGTTTCATCTGCGCCGGATCAACAGCCGTACCCGGCGGAACCCCCTTGCCCGGGTGGCGGTATCCGGTCTTCATGAAAAACCCCTCAAATTCTTTGTCGAGCGCCTGAATCCCCGTAAGCCACTTCACCCAGCAGTCCCCACCCCATCCCGGAACCACCACACGCAACGGAGCCCCGTGAGATTGCGGCAACGGTTGGCCGTTCATCTCAAAGGCGAGCATCGTGTCGGGATCGAGTGCCTTCTTGATGGGGATCGTGCGCTGAAACTTGGGCATCGTTCCCACCGGCACATCGGCCCCATCAAAAAGAATGTGCTTGGCCGATGCCTTCACTCCAGCCTTCTTCAGTACATCGGCCAGGCGCACACCGGCCCAGCGCGCGTTGCCCACTCCGCCATGCGACCACTGCAAACCAGGAAGCCGCGGAGAATAAAAACTGCGGCCGTTGCCAGCACATTCCATCACACCGACCAGTTCAATCCGCGGCATCTTCTTCAGATCCTTCAGCGACAGCGCCACAGGCGTACCCACCTCGCCGGACACCTTCAGGCTGAAGCTCTCGGCCTCCACCGTCGGCGTGTAATGATGACTGCGCACGTAGAAGAGATCAATCGGCGTGATGGCTTGTAGAAAACCATCCAGCGGCATCTCGAGATCCTCCGGCTTGCGCGAGTGAAAAATCATGCTGGGATGCTTGGCTTCAGGCCCGGCCCCTTCCGCGGTCAATAGTGTTGCTGCGGAAGCACCAAGAAAACCGCGGCGTGTAAAGGTGTGAGAGGAAGACATGTGAGTCGAATCAGTTCCACTGGATGGCGAGAGTCTGCACCACTCCTTGCCGGATCACGACAGTTTGTGATTGGGGACTTAAACCATTTTTAACTACTTCTAATGTATATTGTCCGGGCGCAAGTTTCAGCATCGCCGGCGTGCTCAGCCCGGTATCCTTGCCATCCACGCGGATCATGGCCCCGGGAGGCGTCGAGTTTACGGCAATGGTCCCCTCGGCCTTCTCAAAGTTCGCAACCCAGCGGGACTCAGCCGGAACACGCAGCCTTCGCTCCATATCCGGGAAGCCGGTCAGCTTGGCACGGATGCGGTATTCCCCGGCCGGCAACTCCAGCGTGCAGGGCGTGGCGGGACATCGATCCTGGGTTCCCTCGTTGACGAGAATCTCAGCGCGCTCGGGATTGGTAAGAAACACAACGGAATGCGCGGTCGGCTCCCCCGTTGTCGCCGACCCCTGCTCCGAAGCCGCCGTTTTTTTCCCTAGGACCTGCCCGTCAGCCGTCGGGGAGGCATCCGGCGGCGCCGGTGCGGCAACCTCAGCGGCGGCGCTGGACGCCGCCTCGCCGATCGGGCTTGGTTTCGTTTCCGCCGGAGCAGACTCAACAACGGCCGGGGTGGCAGGCGGAGCCGCCGTCCGCGGCCACATCGCGAACCACAATACTCCGATCACCAATCCCGCTCCCCCCAGCAACCCCGCCAGGATTCCTGGCCGCGAGCGGCGCTCCGGCGCAGCTACCGGTTTCGCGCGCGGCGGCAGATCAACCGCCGCCTGCGGAGGTTGTAGCTCCTTCGCAATCAGCGTTGGCGCGTCCCCGGACTCGATCCGCTGCGGCGTGTAGTGCGGAGCCACAATCCCCAGAGCCTGCTTGAGGGCAGCAACAAATTCCACGCAGCACGCATACCGGTTCTCCGGCTTCTTCGCCAGCGCCCGCGCCAGCACCTGATTGGTAGCCGCATTCAGCGTCAGAACCGGCGGAACCGGCTGCTGCGTGATCCGAAACAGAAGATTCGCAAGATTGTCATTGTCGAAGGGCCGCGAACCGGAAAGGTATTCGTAGGCAATCACCGCCAGCGCATATTGATCGGCCGCCCCGGTCACCACATTCCCCGCAATCTGCTCCGGGCTCATGTAGCTCGGCGTACCCAACAAAGCACCCGATTGCGTTGAATCGCGGTGATTCAACCGGGCAATGCCAAAGTCGGTGATCTTTAACTGACGGCCGCTCAGCATCAGATTTCCCGGCTTGATGTCGCGGTGCACAATCCCGCGCTGGTGCGCGTAATCGAGCGCCGCCGCCGCCTGCTCGAGCAACGCTAGCAGTTCCGATACCGGCAGGCCCCGCGAGTATTGCTCGAGCGTCGCCCCTTCCACATACTCCATGAAGATGTAGGCGTTCGTTTCATCCTCGCTGATGTCGTAGATCGTGACAATGTTCGGATGCGAAAGTATCCCAGCCGATTGCGCTTCCCGCAAAAGCCGTTCCCGCAATTGCGCGTGCGACTGCGCATCGCCAAACTGGTCGAGCCGGATCGTCTTGATCGCAATGCGCCGCCCAATCGCCGGATCAAAGGCCCGGTATACGATGCCCATGGCCCCGCGGCCGAGTTCCTGCTCTACCTGGTATCGACCAATTTTGTGCATCAGCCCGTGAAATGAGTTTGCCATAATCACCGGGATGTCAAAATAAGATGTTTCATGATGGAAGACCGTTGGAAGCGTTGGAGCTGGCTTTTGTTTCCCCTACTGCTGACTGCCTATCTGTACCGGCGGAGCTTTCGCATCTGGTTTCTCAACGATGACTTCGCCTGGCTCGGTCTCAGCCTGAGCGTGCACGACGCCAGCTCGCTAGCCCATGCCTTGTTCGCCCCAATGGCCCAAGGTACGATCCGCACCCTCAGTGAAAGGTTGTTTTTTCTCGTCTTTGAACGCTGCTTCGGCCTGGAATCCCTACCCATGCGCCTCGCGATGTTTCTCACCTTCGCCGCCTGCTTCCTGCTCCTGGCCCTCACCGTCCGGCGCCTCACCGGCAACCGCGCCGCCGGCGCCATCGCCGCCTTGGCCTGGAGCCTCAATTTCGGCACTACCGTCGCCATGGCCTGGCTGTCGAGCTATAACCAGATCCTGCTGTCCGCCCTCCTCATGGGTGCGTTTTACTGCTTCCTCCAGCGCGAGCAAGGCGGCCCACCCCGCTGGACCTTCGGCATGTGGGCTTGCTACCTCCTCGGATTTGGCGCCCTCGAAAGCATGATCGTCTTCCCCGCCCTCGTGCTGGCCTGGCTCCTGCTCTTCCGCCCCGGCCGCTGGCGCCTCGCCCCGCCGCTGGCCGCGCCAGCCTTGCTGTTCGCCGCCGCGCACCTGTTTCTCATCCCCAAGGCACAAAACGCTCCCGCCTATCGCATGTTCTTCGACGCCAGCATCCTCGAAAGCCTCGCAATTTATTGGAATTGGTTTCTCGGTGCGCCCCGCCTGACCAATTTCTCTCCCGACTGGCAATGGCTCGCCCGCACCGCACAATGGATCCTCACCCCGGGCCTGCTCGGCTGGATCCTTTTCCGCGCCACCCGCCGCGACTGGCTGCCTCTCTTCGGCCTCCTCATGAGCTTGCTCCTGCTCAGCCCCATGCTGCCCCTCCGCGACCACCGCACCGATTACTACCTCGCCAGCGCCTCCCTCGGTCTCGCTCTCAGCCTCGGCACGATGGTCGCCCGCGGACCCGCCTACCTCGTCTATCCGCTCCTCCTGCTTTACGCCGCCCCCAGCTTCATCCTCCAACAATCCACCTTCGAGTGGTACCTCGAGCGCACCGGCCCGCTGCGCCCACTTCTGCGCGGCCTCCAACAAGCCGGCAATCTCCACCCCAATAAGCAGATTCTCCTCGATGGCATCAACGACGCCGTCTACGATAGCGCCCTCAGTGATGATGCCCTCCGCCTGTTTCCCAATATCAACGTGCGCCTGGTCCCGCGCGGCGGCGGCCTGCCTCTCCGCACCTGGGATCTGAGTGAGTCGATTATCCGCTCCGGCTTTGCAAAAGAAGCCATCATCGTCTACCACTTCGATGGCGTCCGCCTTCGTGATGTAACCCGCCAATGGGAGCGCGGGCGCGCCCTCTCGCTTGCAAGCGGTCTTGCCAATGAACTCCGCGCTGGCGACCATCTCATTGCCCCACAATTCCTCGATGGTTGGTTCGAAATCGAGCAGGGTCGCCGCTGGATGGGGCAAAACGCACGCGTCCGCCTTGGCTACCCCACCCCCACCACCGGAATAGCGGCCGTCCAAGCCTACTGCCCAGAACCGCTGCGAAATGTCACTTTAGAAATCTGGCAGGCAAATACCCGCCTCCACCGCCAAACACTACAGCCCGGAGCCGTCGACTTCACTTTTGCGTTGCCCCCTGCTCAAAGCCACACAGAAGAAATCACACTCGAACTCCGGCTCAACCGCACGGTAACGATCCCGGGTGATGGCCGCAAACTCGGCCTGCTTTTCGGCACCATCCGCTTGCAGTAATTACTATCTTTTCGTCAAACTTAATTCGATTCGAATGGATTCTCAGATTTCGCAAAAATTTACCGATACCTTATGACGGGTTGTTAGAACTCTTTCCCATAGCGAGCCAACTGTACACTGGGGCGCAAGCCTAAATTTTTTTAAAAATCGACGAGATTCCCCTTGACATGCGTGTTAACATCTTACGGGTGAATTGTTAGGATGATTGTCGCTCTGGAGCTCACGCTTCCTACGACTTCAGTCCGGGCGATGAATCAACAAAGACTTGACATTAGTGTTAATTCATCGAAGATGAGTAGACAGTGCTAATATTTTTTTGAAACTTTCGCCTCGTTTTCTCGTCTTACCAGTTGCAAGCTGTGTTGCAGGCTAGTGAAAAACAGAAAACAGCCGATAAGGATCCTCAAGGCAAACCCGCTTGGAGGGTGACGGACTAAAATGGGGGCGCAACCAAGCCCTCGGGATCGTGAAACGAAGAAGGAAAAAACAATGACAAAACAAGAACTCAACAAACTGAAAGACACTCTCGAGAAGAAGCAGGCGGAATTGCTCCGCGTTATCGTTAATCGCGAAGGCATCGAAATTGAAAAAAGCCCGGACGCGCTCGACGAAGTTCAGCATGCCGCGGAACGCGAACTGGCGATCCGGAATCTCGACCGCGACAGTGCTCTGTTGCGCAATGTCCGGGCCGCGCTCGCCCGCTTTGAAGACGGTAGCTACGGTACCTGCCTTCACTGCGAAGAAGAAATCAGCGCCAAGCGCCTGAATGCCGTCCCCTGGGCCGCCTTCTGCATCCAGTGCCAGGAGATTGCCGACCGCAATCAAGCCATGGGCCAGGAAAGCTTCGACGACATGCTCGTCACGGCCTAATCTACAAGATCCCCGGGGAGGTGGAACCGGCAATTGGTTCCCTGCCCCGATCCCGCAAGCACAATTGCAAGAAACGCCGCTTGGCCTCCACCAAGCGGCGTTTCTTTTGTTACAGAGGCTGATCAGGGCCGCAGCAATTCGAGCAGCGAAATCAATTGCGAGACCTGCTCCTGCGTCAGGTTCCGCATCTGGTGATTGTGCAACTCGAGCAGAGGCTGATCGATCAGGCCAAGCAGTTCCAGACCTGCCGGCGAGATTGTTGCCTTCACCACCCGCCGGTCCGAGGGCAAGCGCACGCGCTCAATCAGCCCCCGGCTTTCCAGACGGTCAAAAAGCCGCGTGATGTCCGGGTCGTGCGAAATCATACGGCGTGAGGCCTCACTGCAGCTCAACCCTTCACTCCCCGCTCCCCGCAAAATTCGCAACACATTGTATTGAGTAGAGGAAAGATTGTGAACGCGGAAAAGATCGGAGATCTCCTGATGGAGAAATTCGTAGCTCCGGGCCAGATTGATGAAGGCTTCCTCCCCGGGACAGGAAAAAGGTTTCTTTTGCCGGATTTCGCTGGCGACTTTGCCGGACATTCTCTCCAGTATGTCAGACTCTAGAGACGTTCTTCGGTCGCCGCCTGCAGCATCACCTTCAGCTTCAAAAGCTTCCCATTGCGAATCAACTCCACCTCGATCGTGTCCCCCGCGCGCTTGCCCCGCAAAGCCCGCGGGATCGAATTCGCATCCTCCGCCCGGCGCCCGTTGATCGACACCAGCATATCGCCGCCAATCGCCACTTCATAGCGGCCAATCACCACGGCGCGGTTGCCGCCGCGAATGCCGGCATTCGCCGCCGAGGAACCGCGGCGAATGCTTTGTACCAGCAGTCCGCCCTCGGCCGGATAGCCCAGTTCCTCGGCCAGATCCCCGCCTATCGGCAGCACCGTCACCCCGAGAACCGGCGGCGCATACTTCCGCCCACTCGCAAACGAATCGAGCATCTCCCGCGCACGGTTCACCGGCATCGCAAAGCCGATGCCAATCGATCCCCCCTTGCCATATATCGCCGTATTGATACCAATCACATTACCTTGACTGTCAAGCAGCGGTCCACCTGAATTTCCCGGGTTGATGCTGGCATCGGTCTGGATCAGCCCCTCGAGCGTCCGCCCGTTTTCATCACCAATCGAACGCGCAAGCGAACTGACGATTCCCGTCGTCAGCGTCCCCTCGAGCCCAAACGGGTTCCCGATCGCCAGCACCTTCTGCCCAATCTGCACCTTATCGCTGTCCCCGAGCTTCAGACTCGGCAGCTTGGCGCCCTTCGGATCAATCTGAATCAGTGCCAGATCGTTATCGGGGTCCTTGTCCAGCAGCATCGCCCGGTAATTCTTCTTGTCCGTCGTGGTGACGGTCAACTCCTGCGACCCCGACACGACATGCCAGTTCGTCAGAATCTGGCCGCGGTCGTTGATCAAGAAGCCCGAGCCCGTGCTATTGGCCGGATACACCTGCAAAAACCAGTCCTGGCGCAGCGTTGTCGAAGTGATGAACACCGTCGCCGGGTGCGCCATCTTGTAGATGTCCACATTGTTGACTTCATCAGCGCTCAGCCCGGCCCCTTGCGCCACGGCCGGCCCGGACCAGATTGGCGCACTCACCGTGCTCGCCGGCCCCGGCAGGCTCGAAAACAGGGCGCGAGGATTCCAGTGCGCGACTGTCGTGGCGTACACAAAGCCGCCTACGAGAATGGCAACCAAGGCAAAAACGCGATTTTTCATGTCATTTGACTCCGTAAGGCGGCATACACCGCGCGGGTTTGTTCAAGTGTGGATTCCAAAGACCCGGACGTATCGATCAAAAAGTCCGCGTACTTCTTCTTTTCCTCTATCGGCAACTGTTTAGCAAGCCGCCGCCGGGCCTCCTCGGCCGGAATGCCATTGCGGGCCACGGCGCGGGCAATCATCTGCTCTTCCGGGCAATAGGTGACGATCAGCTTGTCAAAGTTCTTGTAATTGCCTGTTTCAATCAGAATCGCCGCCTCGACGACGGCAATCGCCGCCGCGTCACCAGCTTCGATCTCGCGCAGCCACTGCGCCTCATATCTAAAGACGGCCGGATGCACGATTGAGTTCAGTTTTTCGAGCATCCCCGGCTCTCCAAACACTATCGCCGCCAGCCGCCGCCGGTCGATCCGGCCGGCCAAATCGACAATCCCCCGCCCAAACGCCGCAATCACGGGCTCGTAGCAAGCCGCCCCCGGCGTCAGCAACAGATGGCCCAGCTCATCCGCCTTCAACAAATGACAACCCAAGCGCACCAGTTCCGCCCCAACCGTCGATTTGCCCGAGGCCATGCCCCCGGTCAGTCCCACCTCGAGCACTAGCGGTGGCTTCCTTCCGCCGCCTGCACCGTATTGGACAGCAACATAGCGATCGTCAGCGGCCCCACGCCCCCGGGCACTGGCGTATATGCACTCGCCAGCCGCCGCATCGCAGCCGGCTCGACATCCCCCGTCAGCCGGCCCTCAACACGGTTCATACCCACGTCGATCACCACCGCCCCGGGTTTGATATGGTCTTCTCCGATCATTTCCGCTCGGCCGATCGCCGCCACCAGGATATCCGCCCGTCGGCACTCCTCCGCCACATTGGACGTGCGCGAGTGGCAAATGGTCACGGTTGCATTCGCGGCCAGCAAGAGAATCGCCATCGGCTTTCCCACAATGTCGCTTCGGCCCACGATCACCGCTTTCCTGCCTTCAATCGGGATCCGGTAGCGCAGCAGCAACTGCATCACCCCCGAAGGCGTGCACGGCCGCAGCCCGGGCGCCCCGGCCAGCAGTTTCCCCGCGTTCAGCGGATGAAACCCGTCCACATCCTTGTCCGGATCGATCGCATCGAGCACTCGCGAGGCGTCAATCTGCGGCGGCAATGGCAGTTGCACCAGGATGCCGCTCACGGCCGGATCACGGTTCAGCGAATCGATCAACGCCAGCAACGCCTCGGTCGACAGCGTCGCCTCCGGCGTAATCTTCCGGCTCTCAATGCCGGTCTTCTCGCAGGCGGCGATCTTATTGCGGACGTAAACCTCACTGGCCGCATTGTTCCCCACCAGCACCACGGCGAGTTGCGGCCGCCTCCCTGCCCCGCTCAGCGCGGCCACGCGCGGAGCCAACTCCGCCAATATCTGGTCACGTATTAATTTGCCGTCGAGGATGTCTGCCAAGTACGGCCTCCTTTCAGGAAACGGTCATAGAGATAGGCGCCCCCGCCGATCAGCAGGCAGGCCCCCAGCGCCATGCGCGGCTCAAGCGTTAGCCCGAACAGCGTCATCCAGACTCCCGGCAGGATGAATCCCACCGGCAACAGCGGCCAAAGCCAACTCACCGGCTTGAGCCGCTTCCAACCCGGCCGCCCGCGAAAACGAAACAGGCTCGCCACGCTCAGCACCGAAAAGAAATTCAGCGTAAACCCAATAAAGAAAAATAGCCCGGGCAGTGTCGTGAAGGTCAGCAACATCGCCGTCAAAGCCTGCATCAGAATCGCCGGAGCCGGCGTACGCCACTGCGGATCAACCCGCGCGGCCACCCGAAAGAATGCCCCATTTCGCGCCATCGCATAGGCCACCCGCGGACCCACCGTCATCAGCGCTTGGATCATCGCCAGCAACGCAATCGCGATCAGCGCACTGAACAAACCACCAAGCGGAGCGCCAAACAACCGTGTCGCCGCCAGCGATCCAATCGCCACCACCCCCTTCATCGCTCCCAGCGGCGCCGCGTACACAAAGGCGAGATTCAGCAACAGGAACAGAACCGTCACCAGCGCCGTACCGAGGGCGAGCGCCCGCGGCAGATTCCGCACCGGATCTTCCAACTCCTCGGCAACATAGGTGGCCGCATTCCAACCCGAATAACTCACATAGACGTAGAATAGGCTGATCGCAAATTGGCCCGGTAACGGAACCGTTGAATCCCGCAGCGCCGCCAGCGTAAAATTCCCCACACTGCCCGAGCCCACCGTGAACCCCAACACCAGAAACGCACCAATCACCGCCAGCTTTAAACCCGTCAATAGCTTCTGCACCGCCGCCGCCCTCTGCACCCCAAACAGGTTCGCCACCGTTACCGCCCCCAACGCCGCGCAAGCCAGCACCTGCGCCCCACCGCACTGCACGCTGAACACCCCCGAACCGATCCGCCAGTAAATCGCCGATTGCGAAAAGGCCGGAAAGAACGTCGACGTGTAATCGGCAAACGCCAAGGCCGTCGCCGCCGCCGGCGCGGCGAACCCCGCCAGAAAGCTCGTCCAGCCCGTCATGAATCCCCAAACCGGCCCGTAGGCCTGCGTCAGGAACACATACTCTCCGCCCGAAGACGGAAAGTTAATCCCTAACTCGGCATAGCATAGCGCCCCGATCATCGCGATCAGGCCCCCCACCAGCCAGATCGAAAAGTAGAGCCCCGGCTCGCCCAAATCCCTCGCCAAAAAGCCCGGCGTCGTAAAAATCCCGGTACCCACCATGTTCGATACCACCAGTGCGACCGCCGCGCTTAGGCTGATTTGTCGTGCAAGGGTGGCGCTGGTCACGGGCTTTCTCTCAGGATAACGGGCCGGGCAGCCCCACCAGAGAAAAAAAAGGAGGCCGCGGGGAACAGTTCGCCCAGCGGCCTTTCTGCTTCTGACCTGGGGAGGATCAGATAAGCTACAAAGTTTATGCCTTTGGCTCCTCCCCGTCAACTGCAACCACTTTTGCGTGGTGCAATTCCGGCAGACCCAAGGCCCACAACCAGCGAATCAGCAGCACCACAGCCACCAGCGCCAGCCCGAGGCTCAGTCCGATCCAAAGGCCTGTTACCCCTTGGCCGCGCCAAAAACACAGCCAGGCGCCAACCGGCAGCCCAATCACCCAATACCCCAGTAGGCTCGCCGCAAAAGGCGCCCGCGTATCCCCCCGCCCCCGCAAGGCCCCCGTGGCCACCACTTGTATGCCATCAAACAATTGAAAGGCAGCTGCCCAGAATAGCAACGGCACCGCATAGGCGATCACAAGGGCGTCATTGGTGTAAATCGCCAGAATCTCTCGAGGAAACAAAAACATCAACAACGCCGACAAACTCATGAACGCCGCCCCGCTCAGCAGCGCGGCATGACCCGCCCGCCGCGAGCCTCCCAGGTCCCGCGCTCCAATGGCATTTCCCACCCGCACCGCCGCCGCGCTCGAGATACCCAGCGGCACCATATAAGCCAGGGAAGCATGGTTCAGCGTCACTTCGTGTGCCGCGAGCGCAATTGCCGGAAATCGTCCAGCCAGCGCCGTAGCCGCTCCGAAAACAGCGATCTCCGAGAAAATGTGCCCCGCCGCCGGTAAACCCAGGCGCAACAGTTGCGCAATGCGTCCCCAGTCTGGCGCCTCCCACCGCGGAGCGTCCTCATCAAAACGGCGCAGCACCACATACAGAAACCCCGCCAGATAAATCCGCGCCCCCACCGTTGCCCAAGCCGAACCGCTCACCCCATGGCGCGGTATCAGCAACGCATTAAGGCCGAAGTTCACCAGATTCGCCGTCAACAGCGCAACCGAAACCGGCCGCACCAGATGCAGACATTGCAGATAGCGCCGCTGCGCCGTGTAAAACGCAATCGGCAGAACACTGAGACTCAGGATGTAGCTGAAAGGTACCGCCAGGTCATACACCTTCGCGTCCAACCCCCAAAGCCCCATCAGCGGCACGCAGCCCGCCATCAGCAAACTCAGCGGCGGCGCCGTCAACAGCGCTACCCAAAAGCCCTGCCGCAGGCTGTGCCGCGCATCGGCATGGTGCCCCGCCCCCACCGCCTGGCTGATCAGCGTATCGAGGCCCAGCAATAGGCTAAAGGCCAGCAAGCCAATCGTGTTGAACAGGATGTTTCCGATCGCCACGGCCCCGATCGCCTCCGGGCTGATCCGGCCCACCATGATCGTGTCCACCACCCCCATCCCCATCCATCCCAACTCAGCCAGAATCACTGGAAAAGCCAGCCGCAGAAGTGCCCGGAGTTCTTTGCCCATACTTGTCATAATCGCAATATGCGTTGCATCACTTTTCTACTCATGGCTGGCGCACTATGGCCCGCCGTGGTGATTGAAGAATACAAGCTTGTAACCGACGACGGCGTTCTGCTCCTCCGTCCCAAGGAAACTGTTGGTGTACAGGTGCGCGCCTACGGCCGCATCGAACAGGACGGCGAACAGACTCGCCGCGGGCGTGTCGAGCCCGGAGCCTGGTCCGCCCGCGTACTCGAGGAAAAAGGTGGGTGGTTCTCCAAGCCCTACAAATTTCAGGGCAAGGACGACGAGCGCATCGAGCGCGAACAGACCAGCGGATGGAAAGCCGCGCTCGGACAGGCCGCCCGGCCCTTTCTCGTCAAAGACACCGTTCTCTATACGGCCCCGGACACCCCCGGCACCTACACCGTCGAGGTCTCCAGCACCGTCGCCGGCCGCATCGTCAGCGCTCAGCTCAAGCTCGAGGTCAGCGCGCGCGCCGTCTCCCGCTGGGCCCAACCACAGCGCAACTTCACTCCCGAGTCCCGCGACAATTACGCCTATCGCAAACTCGCCGAACACTACGCCCCTTTTATCGCTCAGGAAACCTGGTTTCAGCCCCGCGCCGACTACCTCCACCGCTTCGACTTCGACGGAGACTGGCACGGAGACAACAACTGGGACAACCTCGATAAGGGCTCTCCCCAGGCCTACGTCTACTACGCCGCCATGGAAACACAAACTCACTGGTTTCTGCACTACAACTTCTTTCATCCCCGCGATTACTCCGATAACTGTGTCGTTGGCACCTGCCATGAGAACGACAACGAAGGCGTGATCCTCACCGTGCGTAAGGACGGCAGCGAGTTCGGCCAACTCGAATTGCTCGAAACCCTCGCCCACAACAACGTCTACACTTACACCAACCGCCGTGATTTGCGCGCCCGCCTCCACAACATCGATGGCCCGCTCGATCTGGTCGACGGCAGTCATCCCGTCGTCTTTCTCGAAGCGGGTGGCCATGGCGCCCTCGGCGGAGGAGACCGAAAAAGTTTCTTCGACGGTAAGCGGCTGCGTTGGAAGCAGAATACCGGCATCACCTATCGCTATAAAGGGGTGGCCGAGACCCCCGCGGGCGGCATCGACTCCGGGATCGGCTACGATTTGCTCTCCATCTACGATCACTGGTGGCTCAAGCATGAGCAGCGGGAAACCTGGAAAGAAAATACCTTTGCCGATTTCAACGAATACCAGCCTTACGGCAACCGCCCCCGGCCCAAAAATCCGGTTATCTCAAGCGCCTTCCGCGGTATTAAGCACGAGTCGAACAAGGCACGTCCCTTCTGGGGTTGGTTCGATGCCAAAGGCAGAAAACAAAAGGTGCTCGCCCCCGGGCAATGGGCCCTCGATCCGGCTTATTCCGTCATGCAAAGTCTCACTTGGCCGCGCAATGAAGCCTGGGCCACTGACTATCTCTACAACCCCTACCTGGGCGTCGAAGGGCCGGCACAGTAAGTGGAAGCCTGGCAGTACGCCGCTGGCGCGGCGTGCGCGTTCATGGTCGGCATGGCCAAAACAGGCATGCCTGGCATGGGCATTCTCGCCATCCCACTGATGGTGCTCACCGTCGGCGACGCTCGCCTCGCGGCAGGTTGGCTCCTGCCGATCCTGTGCATGGCCGACGTCTTCGCCGTCTATTACTGGCGCAAACATGCCGCTGCCGCACGCCTCTTTCAGCTATTCCCCTGGGTAGCCGTCGGCATCGTTTTCGGTGCATTCACGCTCTTCCTGCCCGAGAAAACCCTGCGCCCGCTCGTCGCCGCGGTCATCCTCGTCATGCTCCTGCTTTATCTCTGGCGCCGCTACCGCTCCCACGAGATCCCCCAGGCCCATCCCGTCCCCTATGGCGTCGCCGCCGGCTTCTCCACCACGGTCGCCAATGCCGCCGGGCCCGTCATGAGCCTCTACCTGCTGTCCATGCGCCTGCCCAAGGAAGACTTCGTCGCCACCGGCGCCTGGTTCTTCTTCTTCATCAATCTCATCAAGCTGCCCATCTATGTCTGGCAGGGAATGATCAATGGCCAAAGCCTCCGCTTTGACGCCTTCATGCTGCCCGCCGTGCTCTGCGGCGCCTTGGCCGGCCGCTGGCTGATTCACCGCATTCCCGCCCACGTCTTCGAAGCTTCCGTACTCGTCCTCACGGCAATCTCCACTCTGCTGCTCCTGCGATAGCATTCGGCAATGAAGCTCAACCGGAGACAGTGGGCCCAATCGGCCGTCGCCGCCGCTGGCGCACAAGCCCAGACTGCCGTGATTACGCACGGCCCCTTTCTGGGCCCCATCGCCGAACGCGATGTTTGGTTCTGAGCCCGCGCCCAGGCAGCTTCCGGATTCACTATGGCACGCATCGTGACGCCATGACCGGGTTGATCGGCCCCGTGCCGGCCCATGCCGAAAACGACTGCGCCGCCTGGCGCCGCCTCGAAGGCCTCACCCCTGGCGCCCGCTACTTCCATTCCGCCGAAGCCTCGGGTATCGTCGGCACCTTCGCCACCTTACCCGACCCCCAGGCCTTCCTCGACCGCGACACCCCCAGCCAATCGGCCAACTGCCGGGCCAGGCGCTCCTCGAACTGGGCCAGGGACTCGTCTGCGTTCTGGGCGAGCACTTCGGACCTCCGCTGGATGAAGGCTCCATTG
>Ga0209985_10002199_pt1 | contig 18004 bp, 18 predicted proteins | sample NOAtaG_FD_187305 | JGI IMG/M metagenome (GOLD analysis project Ga0209985, IMG submission 187305) | Freshwater lake microbial communities from Lake Erie, under a cyanobacterial bloom - NOAA_Erie_Diel6S_1000h metaG (SPAdes) (version 2) | ecosystem: Environmental > Aquatic > Freshwater > Lake ...
GCCGGCGGCATCTAATATTGAAGTTCCGCCTAGGGAACCCCCTAATGCGCACCTGCCGGCGGCATTATTTGAGATTACAAATACATTGGAGGGAAAGTGGAAGGGAGGCATGGAATCCTTCTCTCGTGCAAAAGCTTGTAACCCGTGGAATATAACGATCTCAGGTCTTTTATCCACGGTAAGCTCATCTAATTTGGTATAAATTGTACTTGACAAAGATTTCTGAATAGGGTAATCAAATCGCCATAGCACCGTCCCGCACTGCCAGTACCCAGACTTAGCCGCTGCTACCTCTGTATAATTTATAATTAGCCTTAGTCTCACTGTTGTTGATGAAAATTAATGAGGAAATAGCTCATGGGTAAAGGTTTTGCTCCCGTTCTCCCCACCGGAAATAAAGCTCAACTAAAACCTGAGCTTCCTTTAACATCAATAAATGAAATTCAAGCTAGTTTATTGACTTATCTTCAAGATATTCCTGACCCAAGAGTGTCCCGAACCCAAAAACATTTATTAACTGATATTTTAGTCATTGCTGTTTTAGCAGTTATAGCAGGAGCCAAAGGTTGGGAAGACATGGAAAATTATGGACTCAGTAAGCAGTCTTGGTTATCTGAGTTTTTAGAATTACCTAATGGCATTCCTTCTGATGACACTTTTCGGCGGGTTTTTGAACGGATTAACCCGGAAGTTTTGGCCAAAGTTTTGTCTCAATGGCTGCCCCATTTAATCGGTTCTCTTTCGGGGGAAATAGTTCCCATAGACGGGAAAAGTCTCAGAGGTTCTTACGACCGTAATCAAGGAATTAAAGCCTTGCATTTAGTGACGGCTTGGGCGGGGGAGCAGAAATTAGTTTTAGGACAAGTCAAGGTGGAAGATAAATCCAATGAGATTACTGCTATTCCCGCTTTACTAGAACTGTTAGACCTTCAAGGGGCAATTATCACCCTAGATGCTATGGGAACTCAAACGGCGATTATTAATCATATTCAAGCCAAAAAAGCTGACTACGTTGTCGCCCTTAAAGCTAATCATCCGACTCTTTATACTCAGGTCAAAAACTGGTTTGAGCAAGCTCAAGCACATCAATTTGATGGTATTCAATTTAGTTATGATTACCGTCTGGAAAAAGGTCATCATCGCCTCGAAAAACGTTGGTGTTGGGCTGTACCTTTAGAAGCTTTCGGCGGTCTTTATCAACAGGCTCAATGGCAAGGACTTCAAAGTATTATCATGGTTAAACGAGTTCGTCATCTTTGGAATAAAACCACTTGTGAAGTCCAATTTTATCTCAGTTCTCTCCCTGCTGATGCTCAAAAAATAGGTAATGCTATTCGTAAACATTGGGGCATTGAAAATCAGGCTCATTGGATTTTAGATGTTACTTTTAATGAGGATCAATGTCGGATTCGCTCTGGTCACAGCCCTCGTAATGGGAGCCTTCTTGAGACGAGTAGCACTTAACGCTCTTAACCAGGAATCCACTTACCGACGTAGTCTGGCACAAAAAAGTAAACGGGCGGCCATGGATAATAACTATATGATGGCTGTGCTGAAAGCCTTTTGTCAAGCCTAATTGAGATGCTCTTACCCTGGTCTTTTATCAAGTCTAATTTTAGGGGTTTTGCTCACGGAAACATCAGCTTTTCACAGAACTCGATTTTTATCTTAAAATTGATACAATCAACCATAAAGAGATAATGACAATGATCAACCTAGAAACGATTCAAGAAGATATTGCGTCCCTTCCCCTCGACGCACAACAGACTATTCTTGAACTTGTAGATATTCTCAAAAAACGATATTCTCTCAAGCAACAGGAAATGAAAGAGCAGCGAACAGAAGATTGGTCTGACTTTATCGGTTGTATAGAGGCTGAACCAGACCTTTCGCAAAACTATAAAACCTATTTAACAAGTGAACTTAAGCAAAAATATGATCATTGTTGATACTGGTTTCTGGCTGGCCCTTGCTAATAAAAACGACTCACTTCACCCATTAGCAAAAAAACAATTCCAAAAATTAATCAATCAACAATTTATTACAACCTGGTGCGTTGTTACTGAAACTTGCTACTTACTACAAAAACGAGTAGGAATAGATGTCCCAAAAACCCTTATTCATAAAATCTCCACAGGAGAACTACAGGTATTCAACCTCAAAACTAAGCACTGCCAACCCATTGAAGAACTGATGCAAAAATATAGAGATTTGCCAATGGACTTAGCCGATGCTTCGTTAGTAGTGTTAGCTGAAACAATTAAGGAGAACAGAATATTAACCACAGATAGGCGAGATTTTAGTGTTTATCGTTGGCTAAATAATCAAACATTTGATATTCTAATTTAACAGTCCGTAGTCCGTAGATTGAACCCTCGGAACGAAACCCAACACCCAACACCTAAATCTGTCTGAATGGGCGATCGCCGCTTTGGTAGGCTGCATTAACGAAGTGTAAGGCGGCAATCTCGCTGCCAACCCTGATAATAAAGCTGATCGTGGCTTGGGAGCAATTCAGTTATAATAGGGGTCAACTTAATATCTTTAGCAACGCAGAATGAGGATTTCACCATGAAGATTCCATATACATATTGGAAAGAATCAGATGGGATGTTCTTGGGCTATTTGAATGAATTTCCAGATCATTGGACCCAAGGTGTTGACTTAGAAGAATTAATCGGAAACTTGGTCGATCTCTACAAAACATTTACTACTGAAGAAATCCCCGGAATCAAGAGAGTTGCAGAGTTTGAACTCGCATGAAAAGACATGATTTAATTGCACAATTAGAGCAAGCGGGCTGCTATTTGATTAGACGTGGAGGGAAACACGATATTTACCATAATCCAGATACTGGAAAAACAGAACCAATTCCCAGACATCGAGAAATTAATGAGCGATTGGCTAAAAAGATTATCAAAAGTCTTACAGGCGACAGATAAATTCACAGTGCCAATTAGGGTCTGCTGAAAAAGTTTTTCGTGGGGCAGGGTGTGGGGTGTGGGGTGTAGGGTTTTACCCATTTTCAGGGGGTCAATTACCTAATTTTCAGGGAAAAAGTGCCTTAATTTTCCCCCCGATTCCTCCAATGGCTGGCACTTTTTGATTTCAAAAAAGCCTAAAGATATTATCCAACAAGGTTTTTAGATTTATTCAGTAAACCCCAATTAAACAACACTACAAGGAAGCAAAGGAGCTATGGAAAAATGATTACTGTAGGATTTAAAAAAGGACGATCACTCTTACAGCAAGATTTCTAGGGCCAAAGTGAACCCCAGAACCATATCCTCCCCGCTTAAAATCGCATTGGCAGGATAATGATTCGCCAAAAAGCGCTAGACTACAATTTTGGCAATAATCGGTCGTAGGATTGGATCATTCTTTCGTAAGTAAAGCGAGTGGCATTGATAAAACCTTTTTGCCTCAAATCTTCCAGGCGATCGGGAGCGAGAAGATTTTCTGCAATAATAGTAGCGGCGGCCTCGTGTTCGGTGGGATCGAAGTAAACGGCTGCATCATCAGCGATAACAGTCATGGGGAGACGATTGGAGGTAAAGACGGGACAACCACAGGATTGAGCTTCAATAACGGGAACACCGAATCCTTCCTGAAAGGAGGGAAAAATTAAAGCAGTTGCTAGGCAATAAAAGGCGCGTAAGTCATCATCAGAGACGGTTCCTAATTCGATTACTTGTGCGGACAAGTTATTCTGATTAACAAATTCTCGCATATCCGGCAGCAAAGGTTTTCCCATCAGGATCAATCGGCAATTTTCCAGACCGGGGAAAGTGATTAACCTCTTGAATATTTTCAGCAATCCCAATCGATTTTTATACCATTGGCCGCCTCCGACATGAATTAACCAGGGATAATCACGGTTGATATTAAATTTGCCCACCAGAGCTACTGCTGCTTCTTTTGTCATCGGACCGTATCCCTGATTCAAGCAATCCTCAATTACTTCCGTTTGTTCGGGAGCAATTTTAGTTAAACGGAGAACATCGGCACGAGTAGCTTCGGAAGAACAGACAACATATTTAGCCTGTTTTAGTCCTCGCAAAATCATAGCCTGATACTGTTTTCCCGTCCAACTGGTGGGATTTTCAGGAATTTCTCCTAGGGCGGAACGAATGGCCAGCATATCGTGACAGATGACAAAATATTTGCGATCTTTTAGATAGGGAGTTAAATAGGATAAAGCTTGATCACAAATGCAGACGATATCAGCCCAATCAAGCTGCTGACGTAACTGCACTGGGAAAATAATTAACTTATCGATGTACCCTAACCACTTGCCGATTCCCTGGGGAGAAGGCTTCAGTTGACCGAAAATAGGCGGTGCTTGCACTCGCAGAATTTCGTGTCCTTTTTGTCTGAGTCCTTTCTCCACTAAACCGACAAAACGATTGATACTGATCTGCCGATCATTGACGTAATTTCCTACTATTAAAACTTTCATGATTAGGCTCCAAAAAATCAATTTTTATGGCGGTAAAACTCTCAAACAGTCTCGAGGGAAATTTCGGGGTTAAGAACAATATTAGTCCCGCAAAATTTCCTCGTACCTTTGTCCCGCTCGCTCCCAGGTGTACTCCGATTCCACCATCGCCCGGGCATTATGGGACAGTTGTTCTCGCACAGAAGGATCATCGAACAACCTAGCGATCGCTGTAACGTACTCAGCAACGCTATTGGCGCGCAACGCCCTAGGGGGAATTCCCGCTGCTGCCACCGTTAAACCCTCTAAACCGCGATCGCTGGCGACAATCGGAATCCCAGCGGCCATGGATTCTAGGGTTTTGGTCTTGATTCCCAATCCCACCCGCAGGGGAACCACACAAACGGTTCCTCGGTGTAAATATTCCACTGTCGAGGGAACGGTCCCCGTCACCTTCACACCGGGATACTTGGCGAGTTCGAGAACTTCCAGTGCTGGGTTTGCCCCCACTAGGGTTAAAGTGGTGTCGGGATATCGCTGTTGAATGACTGGCAGGACTTCTAAAACAAAAAAACGGGCGGCATCGATATTATGGGTAGAACTCATGGCCCCGACAAAGACCAAATTATGACCGCCGGGATCCCGAGGACGATAGGGAAACAGGGCTAAATCCACGCCATTAGGCACGATATCCACCCGTGCATCCGGGAGGATTTTTAACAATTGTTCGCGATCGTAATCGGTAGTAGCCACTAATTGCGAAAACTTGGCACAGTAACGTTTTTCGTACTGATAGAGTAAGGGCAGATAGAGAAAATCCCGCAGCGGATAGGCGGAGGCTCCTCTATCTAAATGATTGCGTGTCCAACCGTACACGGAACTGTGAATATCCACTACTGTTTTGACTCGCTGACGGTATTCCGGCCGGACAAAAATCTCGCTGATACTCTGAGCGCAGAGAATCACATCACATTTTTGCTGCTCGACGTATTCATCTACTCGCTCTTGAATGAGCGGCGAACGATAACTAAGAACACTAGCAGGGGTCATCTGTACTATTCCCTCCAGAAAGCGCCCTGTTTGACCGATTAGTTTTGTCAGTCCCTTGCCTTGAGCGGGAATTTGCCGGGGCGGAAATAAGACAAGATCATCGGTAAAGGTTTTGAGTTCTTCGATCTGAGTTTCCGTGACATTCTCCCCCCGACGGGCGAACAGGGTGACATCGTGGTTTTGATGAAGACATTTGATCAGGTTAAAAGTTCTCCCCTCCGTTGCCCCGCGACTAGGTGGATAGGGAAAGTTATTGCAAAAAAGGACTAATATTCTCATAATTCTATCTCGGCAGCGGTTTTTGACAATAATTCTACCGTTTCCTTTAGTTGGCCATACACGGGAATCTGAACTGGGTATTTCTCGATCTCCCCAAGGGTGACTTTTCCTCGCCCTGTTAAGAGCAATACGGGCTGACAACCAGCTTCTAGGGCGCATTCTAGATCACTGGGCGCATCGCCGATAAACAACGAGCGGGCTAAATCGATTCCGTATTGGTGGGCGGCGGCCAGCAGCAGATAGGGGGAGGGTTTGCGGCACAGACAACCTTCGTCGGGATGGTGCGGGCAGATGGCAAGATCGTGAAAATGCACCCCCAATTGTCGGTATTCCTCAATCATGCGCCCGTGAATCGCCGCCAGATCGTCCCAAGTGAAATAGCCCCTAGCAAGTCCCGATTGATTGGTAATGATGATCAGCAGATAGCCGGCATCCTGCCACTGTTTTAAGGCAGCCGCTGCCCCGGCGGGAATGCTCACCTGTTCTGGTTTACTCAGGTAGGGGATATAGTCGATAACTACCCCATCTCGATCGAGAAATAAGGCTTTGTTCTTTTTTGCTCTATCTTCGCTTTCGCGGTCAGAATTGCCAGGAGGTGGCGGATACGGGTATTTTTGGTCGCCGTCATTGACAGAAATTGCGGGGAAAGGATTCATTATGTTGGACTTTTTCGAGTCGGGGACTAGAATTCTCAGTTCTTCTGTCAGAGACGAGAGCTTGAACTGATGCACAGACAAAATTCGAGGGATTGTAGCGATTTGTGCTAGTTTTCTCGGCTAAATTGCTTCTCTTTACTATCTAGGTGTCAGAGTATAGCAATCACGGCATATTATACGCCTTCAAGCCTTTCGGCTTTTGATTATATCAGCAATATTGTCATGAATTGTTAACATTTTTGTCCAGCCAAACAAAAGGCCAAGACTCGCAAGGGTTGAATCCCCCGCTCAGAAATCCCCCGTCTCGGCCAGAATACATCAAAAATTTATTTACAAACAAAACAAATTGTGCTAGAGTTGGCTGCGTTTGTCGTATATTCCGAGAATAACCGGCAAAAGATCACTCTTTTGACTCGATCGCTCTAGGTTTCTCTAGAACTATCATCGGCCTGTTTTTCTTGTCCCGTGATCAATTCTACCATGCTAGGGGTTTTGTACCCAATTAATGGACAGCGATTCTGGTCTTTTGATACTATTCAATGTAATGACAGGATGATTGAGAGTTAAATTTATTCAACTAATAAAAATTGGAAAATCAAACCTATGCGAATGGTGGAAAAATCAAACAAAAAATTGGATAGTTTCCAGAGCGATCCCTCTCTGTCAATTTTAATCAAGACTGAATTGGAAGAAGCTTATAACCTGAAGAAAAAACTACTAACCGAGACAAAATATCTAGAGAAAATCCAAGAGATTTGCCAAGTATGCATCCATGCTTATCGCAACAACCACAAAGTATTAGTCGCCGGTAATGGGGGCAGTGCCGCCGATGCTATCCATTTTGGCGGTGAGCTGCACGGCCGATTTCTGAAAGAAAGACAGTCTTTGCCAGTTCGCGTCCTCAATAGCGATATCGCCAGTTTAACAGCGATCGCTAACGATTATGGTTACGAATATATTTTTAGCCGCCAGATAGAAGCGGAAGGAAACCCTGGTGATGTGTTTATCGGTATTTCCACTTCGGGAAATTCCGCCAATATCCATCAAGCTCTCAAAGTTTGTCAAGTAAAAGGTCTCACTAGCATCGGTTTAACTGGGGCGAAGGGATTAGCTCTAGAGGAAAAAACCGATTATTGTTTGATGATTCCTAGCACCAGTACCCCGCGCATTCAAGAAGGTCATGGTTTTGTTCTTCATACTATTTGTTTAGCGATCGAAGAAGCGCTCTTTCCCAACTAAAATCCCCTAGCAAAAAATCAACCTAAACAGCATACCCATGATCATCAGAACCAAAGCTCCTTTAAGATTAGGTTTAGGTGGTGGCGGCACCGATGTCGAGCCTTACTGTAGTCTTTATGGGGGTTACGTTCTCAACGCTACTATCGATCTCTATGCCTACTGTACAGTCACGGAAATTACTGACAAACAAGTCATTTTTGTTGCCGCTGATCGAGGAGAACAACAAATAGAAACCCTCCAGTTTCCTCTACCTTATAACGGCGTTCTCGATCTGCATAAAGCGGTCTATAATCGTTTGATTAAAGACTTTAATCAAGGGCAACCTTTGCCGCTGCAAATCACCACTTTTTCCGATGCGCCAGCCGGTTCGGGATTGGGTTCTTCTTCTACCCTAGCCGTGGCCATAGTTAAAGCCTTTGTGGAACTGTTAAAATTACCCCTAGGTGAGTATGATATCGCTCATTTAGCCTACGAGATCGAACGAATTGACCTCGGCTGGTTAGGGGGCAAACAGGATCAGTACGCTGCTACTTTTGGCGGTTTTAATTTTATGGAATTTTATGAACAAGATCGAGTCATAGTTAATCCTTTGAGAATTAAAAATTGGGTGATCAATGAATTGGAAGTTTCTCTGATCCTCTACTATACAGGCATTTCTCGCTACTCATCTCAAGTAATTGAGGATCAAATTCAGAATGTCCAAGAAAAAAATGAGCAGGCGATCGCTGCTACCCATCAACTCAAAAAAGAGGCAATTCTCTTTAAAGAAGCACTGCTTAAATCAGATTTTATGGGGATAGCAGAAATTCTGAGAACTTCTTGGGAAGCGAAAAAGAAATTATCCAAATTAATTAGTAATCCGCAAATTGATCGCATTTATCAGGTAGCTAGGGAAACCGGGGCCTATTCAGGTAAAATATCGGGAGCCGGTGGCGGTGGTTTTATTATCTTTATGGTCGATCCTACCAAGAAAATCGAAGTAACTAAAGCTTTGAAAGCAGCAGGAGGCCAAGTGATTAATTTTCACTTTACCAAATACGGAACCCAAGCATGGACATTATAGCAAGCAAAGGATCGACGGGGGAGGATTATCCCTATAAGCCTACAAATAGTTTTTAAAAGATTGGCAATAATTCAGATTTTTGAGGTGTATCTATGGACGTAATTATTCTGGCAGGTGGGTTAGGAACTAGGTTGCGATCAGTCATCAACAGTTTACCAAAACCTATGGCTCCCGTTGCCGACAGACCTTTTTTAGAATATCTATTAGATTACTTAATATCTCAAAAAATTACCAACAAATTTTTAGTTTCTGTGGGCTATGAACATCAGAAAATTATCGATCATTTTGGCGATAATTACAAGGAATACGAACTGACTTATCTGATAGAAGATACACCCTTGGGAACTGGAGGAGCGATCCAGTTGGCACTAAATAAAATTCAAACCGAACAAGCATTAATTGTTAACGGAGATACCTTGTTTAATGTCAATTTATCCGCCTTAATTAATTTACATAATCAAAAAAAATCCCTGATAACTGTTGCTCTGAAGCCACTAACTGAATTCGAGCGTTATAATAATGTTATGCTAGACGATGATCAAAAAATTATCGGGTTTGAATCCAAAAAATATCAAGATAAGGGCTATATTAATGGCGGCATATATTGTGTATGGAAAAAAATATTGTCTGGCTTTGATCTGCCATCAAAATTTTCTTTTGAGGACGACTTTCTCAAAGTTTATACCGAGAAAATTCCTATGTATGGCTTTATTTCTGACGAATATTTTATTGACATAGGCATCCCCCAAGATTACGAAAAAAGTCAGATTGAATTACCTGAACTTTTTAATTTCCGAAATCAGGTTTAACCTCGTGATTAAGAGACTTTTTGTTAAGAAATAATGAAGCAGAGAGTAGTTAAAGAGGAAACCCTGACAGCATATACGCTTATACAGCCAACTTGGTTCTTCGGTTTGTGCTATGCAATGGACGGAGTTATAAGGGATGAAACCCTTATAGAGAAGGACATTGATGCGATTTTTGTCAATTGTTTTCGATCTAGAACGAACTAATCAATAGAACTCTTGCCAGATAAGGATTTAGTCGATTTATGCCACCCTATTGAACCATACCAAGTAACGAAGAACCGCCAACTTCAATTGAGCCTAGTAATGGATAAAGCCTATCTCGGTGACTTGAGTGATTGGGAAATAAAAACAGATTAGTAAAGTATCACAGAATAATTAGTCATGCTTTCCAGAGACTTTTGATTTTGGTCTTGATGCCATTGTATAACTCCTCGAAGAAAAGATTCCAGAAATAACCATACTGGGGAAATCTTTTGACCAGTAAAGCATCGGAAGGAAAAAGAATTCTTAGGCTTTTCATGGAGTAGGGTTTGACTATATATCTTATTTGATTGGGTTCGGGCATCCAATGACCGATATATATATCTTTTTGAAAAAACTTCGCTTGCAGAAATAATCCTAAAGCTCTATCAAATCCCCAGAGAGGCAACCAAGTTAAAATTTCTCCTATCCTCATGTTGCGGACAAAATCATCTAAGGCTTCTTTCACTAAGGCAGTCTTCCAAATATTATTATTGAAAGGTTCTAGATGGCAGCCATGAATATCTTTTCTTTTGCCGTAGGGCCATAAAGCTAGTCTTAACTCGAAAGGATTATCTAGGGGAGCGATGGGAACTTCCACTAAATCTTGGTATTTATCTTGTCTTTTTCTAGAGACATTTAACTGATTGATAGCGGGTAGCTCCGGCCAGGGAGCTTTAATTTTTTCCTCATCGAGATAATCAATTTTCTCCTTATAAAGACGTAATAGCCAACTTTGGGGAAAATTATGAAAGTAATCTTTCGCTAAGGCAACCACCTGGGGATGCAAGAAATCATCATCATCGAGAGCCAACACATATTGACCAGAAGCATTGAGAAGACCGACGGCCCTCTGGGCCGTTTCTCCCTGATAAAGACTATGAAAAATTTTGACTCTGGGGTCTTCTACGGAAGGGGTAACTGCTCCGGGAGGATAAACCCAAATAAATTCTACTTCCCCTTGAATTGCCAGAAGTTGTTGCAACCAATATTCGGAAAATTTGCCCAGAGTTGGAGTAACGATTGATAGAATTGGTGAGTTGATCATGATTAGCTGACTATCCCTCTTTTCCTAGTCGATAAAGTACATATTTTTTGGGAACTTCCCTGAGATTGGTAATCACCAGATTCCACATATATCCATACTGAGGAAAACACTTGACTAGGAAAATTTCTGATAAAATGCCATAGCGATTTAGTCTTCTATATTCGGGGGGATTGTTTTCCATGCGTAACTGTTCTGGAGATGGCATGAGATGACCGATGATTTTCCCTTGGCCTTGCTCGAAAAACTTAGCTTGAATAAATAAACCCAAAAGACGATCTAAACACCAAAAGGGAATATACTTAAACGGACCCATTAATGGTAACAAACTAACGATATCTTTGCAGGTTGCCTGTACCATTTGAGTGAGCCAGACTTTTTTATCAAAATTTTCAGTATGAGGGCCGTGATGATCTTTTCTTTCGCGCACAAAGCACATCAAATCTAACTTTCTTTTGTCAAAAGGAACGATGGGAATTTCCTTTAAGTAGCCACTTCGATCTGAGCCATCCTGATTTTTGGAGCTTTTATCCCACACCAGTAGTTCTTCTATCTGGGGCAGCGGTTGCCAAGGAGCGGTCAGTTCTTTTGTTTCCCCATACTGAAATCGCTTAGTACAGAGTCTCATCACCCAGCTATCTGGAAATCGCTGGAAATACTGTAGAACCATGGTCAAGATATCGGGATGAAGAAACTCATCACAATTAATGGTTAGTGTGTAAGGTGCTGTCGCATTCATCAATCCACTAATTCTTTGAATAATTTCTCCCCGCAAGGGACTGACTATTTGCTGTACCCTGGGGTCGGACGTGGGATACTTAGGTGCTCCTGGTGGATGAACCAAGATAAATTCTACTTCTCCCTTGACCTCGGTCAGCGCATTAAACCAGTGGTCAGCGAATCCTTCTCGGGTCGGAATAACAATTGATAGGCTTGGTGTTGACACCTTGTCCATGATAAAAAAATTTTTCCTCTATTTTTTGATGCCATTGTATCATAGTTCTCCGGCAACAAGGAAAATTTCTGGAAGATCAGAAGGCTGAGAGGTCAAGAGTGGGAATTCAAGAGAAGTAAAATCGATATTCAACTTGTTTCCCATCCTAAAAACTGATTTCTAGGTTTTTTATCCTTGAGAAATTAATCATGCCCAAAATCCGAAGTATTGGTAGTCTGATAAGCTTAGATAGCAAGCATAAGGGCAAATATTAACTAATATAAAATCGTGCCAAATTTCCCCCACTAAATCAGCATTTCCATGACTACCCTTTTTCCATTCCTCTTTTTCTACTTGACTCAATTGGCTGTAGAAGGGCAATTAATAGACAAATATTATCCTCCAACCACTCACTCTAGCCTTCCTTTCCTAGCGGTGGGCTTATATACTTGCCATGTAAACGTTTTATCTAGGATTTGCTGAAGTTGATGAGCAGGTATTAGTGTCTGTGCTTCACCTTGACGAGAAAGGCTGTAAATAGCAGTTTCCTACTGTCTTTTCACTGATTACTGCTCACTGATTACTGCTCCCTGAAAAAGGCTGACGGCTATAAAACGGGGACAGGCAATTGACGCTCCCGTCGCGCTCATGGGAGGGATTCTTGATTCACCGAGTCCACTTAGACTAAGTACCTTGCGATTCTCAACCCAGAGGTGGTTCTCTCCTCAAGCGTTAACTTTGGGTGCGCCCCACCCTAGTTGTATTTCTACAAAATTTGCTTGAATTGAAGTGTTAGCTTCAAATACTGCTTTGTCTAGTTCCTGCAAAGATTTTACCTACCTACAGGTAGAAACTAGAACATTAGGTAGGGCTTGCTGAATAAATCTAAAAACTTTGTTGGATAAGGCTTTTAGACTTTTTTTCCCTCAAAAAGTGCCGACCATTGGAGGGATCGGGGGTAAAATTCCTGGACTTTTTCCCTGAAAATTAGGTAACTGACTACCTCAAAATCGGTAAAACCCTACACCCTACACCCCACACCCCACACCCTGCCCCCAGGAAAAACTTTTTGCCGCAAACCCTAGGTAGAACCCCATATCTTTGATTGTCAAGGTGCAGATAGCGTAGTGATTAGACTACAGGGGTTTTTCAAGCGGTTGTTTACCCTAGCCGCTATACTTATATGGTAGCTATTTTTCGTGAGTACTTCCAGACCTTTAAAGGAAAAAAGACTGCCAAGGCTAATGACCCCAAAAGAAGAGCAAGCGCACTTCGGAATACGCAACTAGAATGCCATTAACAATGTCAGAAGTCATTCGAGATTTCGCTCTTGAGACTAGACAATTATTTTTAGCTGTGGTTCGCTGTTCTATACTGGCCTTTGTTTCATCCCATCGGTAAAACCGAGGGTCTTCACCCGACATTGCAGATAAACCTTTTCTACCCTGGGAGAAAAACCGAGCCATTGACGAGATAAACGAGCAAAAGTGTCAGGATCACCGCTAACTGCGAAGTTAGTAGGTAGGGGTGTTTCGGGATTTTTTAGACCTAATAATTCTAGCTCTTTTTCCGCCGCTCGGACAACGGAAGCGGCGGGATCTACCAAGCGCACGGAACTAGGTAAAAGACGACGTAAAACCGGGGAAAGATGGCGATAATGGGTACAACCATAGACCAGAGTATCAATATTTTCTGCGAGTAAAGGCTGAAGATATTCCCTGGCCACTTGCGTGGTGTAGGGGTCAAAAATGCGGTTAGCCTCGATCAAAGGGACAAATTCAGGACAGGGAATTTGCCAAACTTGGGCAGTAGGATCGATTTCTTGAATCGCTTGTTTATAGGCATTACTTTTAGCCGTAGCGGGAGTAGAAATCACCCCAATGCGCTTTCCTTTTTGCACGGCAGTTTTTGCCCCGGGTAAAATTACCCCCAAAATTGGTAAATCTTTAAATTCGGCCTGTACTTCTTCTAAAGCCAAGGCGGAACTGGTATTACAAGCCATAATCACCATTTTCACCCGGCGCTCGCTCATCCAAGTGAGAATTTCCAGGACAAATTCGATAATTTCCCCTTTAGAACGGGTTCCGTAGGGAAGTCTAGCGGTATCAGCGAAATAGAGAATCGATTCTTGGGGCAGTTGTCGATACAACTCCCTTAAAACGGTCAGTCCACCCACGCCACTATCAAACACACCAATCGGACTAAGTTGTGATTCTCTCATAGATAATATCGAGGAAAACGCTGATCTAAAATAGCTTTATTTGATGATATTAAAACACGGATTTTTTGATCAGTAAACTAATGCTCCAATCATTTAATCATTAACGGAGATTTCGTTGAATATATTCAATAATCCCCCCAGCGATCGCCGCCGCCATTTGTCGTTGAAAGTTGACATTGGCTAATTTAGCAGCATCCTCAGCGCCGGTAACGAAACCCACTTCCACGAGGGTAGAGGGCATTCTGGAGGTTCTCAGCACATAGAAACGGGCCCGACGCACCCCCCGATCGCGCATATCGACACTGCGGACAATATTGCGATGGATGGTATCCGACAAACGGCGATCACCGAAGTAATACACCTCTAGGCCATTGACATCCGGTCGTGCTTTACCCATAGAGTTAGCGTGGATACTGACAAATAGATCGGCATCGATCCGGTTAGCCAGATCCGTGCGACCTTGCAGGGTGACAAAAAAATCACTATCTCTGGTGAGACGCACATCGATGCCCTGTTGTTGCAGAATGCGGGTAACTTCTAGGGAAATGGGCAGAATTACGTTTTTTTCCTGAAGGCCACCAATTCCGATCGCCCCCGGATCCTTACCACCGTGGCCCGGATCGATCACCACTAGAAAGCGGCTATTGCGTTGTTGGGGGGGATTAGGAGTGGGGTTAGAAGGGCGCGGCGGTGGGTTAAATTGCCCCGTATTGGGGGGTAAAGGAACAGGGATAGTAGTGGAGTCAGGAACCTGAGAAAGGGGGCTAGAATTGCGGGAGGAAAGCAATTCTAGGGCTAGGGTTTGACTGTCCGATTGAGTTAATTGTCCCAGTTGAAAACCCACGGCCGTCTGTACCAAAATCAGCACCTTATTGGCGCTTTCCTGACGTACCCGCAATTGATAGATAGGACTATAGCGGCCGAAGCGCGGACCGCGAAAAGACTCGGCTAACTTAGCATTTTCGATGCGTAGTTCATAGACACCATCCCGGTTAACAATGCCGTTAGCTTTCAGGGGTAAATCCGCGCGAATTAAGAGGCGATCGTTATTACCCGCCAGATCGATCGAGGAGATCGTGGCCAAACGATTGCTCGAAGGGGGATTATTGGCAGTTTTCGGGGGGGGATTGTTGGGGCGAGGATTGGGATTAGTGGCGCTAGTGGGGGGGGGAGAGGAGATATTATCCACGGAACCCAGACCACCCCTAGGCAGTAAAACCAAACCACCAAAACGACTATAGAGAGCTTGCCAATCGGGACTATCTTTATTAACACTTAGGGAAATCTTAGCCCGTTGATTGGCAGTCTGACTGAATTGAATATCGCCGACCCCATAGCGATTGACGGGGATAGTTTGACCGGTGAGACTACTGGGTAAAGTGGCCCCGGGTAATTCAAATTCGATTTTTTTGCCGTCCCGGCTGCGTTGACTGCGGATCGATCGCTCATCACCATTTTGCTCTAAACGGACAAAAAGACCATTGCGAGTTACCTGAAAATCATCGTTGTTGTCCGTCTGGCTAACTGGAGGTGGGGGAGTGGGACGGGTGGAACCGCGATCGGGGGGAGGTGTGGGGTCAGGGGTGACGGGTGGTTGCGTTTCCTCCCTAATTGGTTGGGGTTCTGGCAATTCCACTGTCCATTGGGTGGGCGAAATTCCGCGAATTTTTACCTGTTGAGGATCAAAGGTGTAGCCTGGGGCCAATTCAATCACTAAACGGGTAGTTTCCGCATCAAATTGACCGATACGGACACTTCTGACGATATTGCCAATGGGCCGGTTAATATTGGGTTGCCCTAACTTGATCCCGGGCAGATCGATCACGATCCTGGTGGGGTTAGTGATCATTTGCGCTCGCGGTTGCACTCGATTGTCGGTGGTGAACACCAGACGATTCTCATTGGTGTCGAATCGCCAAAAGACGAGCTTGCCTGCCCAAGCAGGGGCTGCCACCAGCAACCAAGTTAATGCGCTTAGGAATAACCAATGAAATCTCACGATCGATGCTCCCGTTGCTCAGTTATCAATTACCTTTTTTCGGTAAAAATGGACAATTTTGTCGATTTTTGGCCATCCATAGCTCCGTTAATGCTCTGAGAATGACTATCAATAAAAACAAGCTTATGGGACGTTGGCATGGTCTGCTATGTTTCTGATCAGTTATCAGGGATTGGTTGTTGGGGTGTTGGGGTTTTGGGGTTTTAGTTGAAATTACCCTATCTCCCTATCTCCCTATCCTCTAGCTCCTAACTCACTGCTCACTGCTCACTGATTGAGGACTGGTGGTGGGTTCTTTAAATACTAACCTTAACAGGGGCGGAGCGATAAAGGTAGTCAAGATCACCATCATAATAACGGCCGCATCGGCAGCGGGGGATAAAGCGCCACTAGCAGCCCCGACTCCGGCAAAGACTAAACCCACTTCACCCCGGGGAATCATGCCAACTCCGATCGCCAAGCGATTGAGTTTTTCCTTGCTGAAAACGGCTAACCCCGTCACCACTTTACCCAAAATAGCGACGACAATTAAGAAAGCGGCCAAGACTAATCCTTCTCGATTAGTGGGAATAGCGGGATTAAGGACACTTAAATCGGTTTTTGCCCCCACACAGACGAAAAATATCGGTACAAATAAATCGGCGATCGGGAACACTTGTTCTGCCAATTCCGATCGCTTTTCCGTTTCCCCGAGGACCAGGCCCGCAGCAAAGGAACCGAGAATCGCTTCTAATTGGATAACTTGGGCAATATAAGCAAGAATAAAGGCGAAAATCAGGGAAACTAAGAGCAATTGTCCCCTAGTTTTCATGCTATTAACTAATTGAACGTAAAAGGGGCTTAAAAAACGACCGATCAGGATCGCCCCGATTACAAAAGCGCTAGAACTAATAACTAGATAAATTACTTTGCTAATTTGCACTTCTCCAGTCTTCACCAAAGAAGCAACGACAGCGAGGACGATAATACCGAGAATATCATCGAGAACCGCAGCCCCGATGATAATTTGACCTTCTTTCGCCGATAACTGCCCTATTTCTGCTAAAACCTTGGCGGTAATGCCGATACTGGTAGCGGTTAAAGCTGCCCCGGCAAAAATAGCGGGAATGGTGGCCAGATGAAAGATATAGATTAAACCCAAAGTACCCACCAAAAAGGGAACCGCAACCCCTACCACTGCGACAGCAGCTGCCTGTGGACCGACGCGAATTAATTCCTGCAAGTCTGACTCTAAACCAATCTCGAACAGCAGGATAATTACCCCCAATTCCGAGAGGACGGAAATCACCTCACTGGCAGCACTAAAAACGGCGGGAGATTCCTCCGGGGTGAGGGGAGAAGTGGATTGTAGGAAATGAATGAGGAGAGAATCCTCGAATCCCGCCCCTCCTTCCGGAAAAACCAGTAATTTTAGGGCAGAAACCCCGATAATCACGCCACCGACTAATTCTCCTAACACGGGGGGCAAGTTGAATCGGACGCATATTTCTCCCCCCAGTTTACAGGCGAAATAAATAACGGTCAAACTCAGCAGCACGCAGGCTAAAACTAAGGCACTATCGGCAGTTTCGGCTGTAGCTGCCGAGGCTAACAGGGAAATGTTAAAACTCCAAGCGGAAGAAAGAAAAGGCTGTAGTATCATCGCTCGCTCAAAATTACTCTCAATACTCTAACAAGCTTGCGGCCTATTCAATCATCCCTGATCAAAGTTCGCCGTTCTATTAAACTTACTCAAATCTACTCATGAGCAAATTTGAAGCTAATTTCCTGCTTCAAGGTAGCAGTGTCGGCACTATCTACTCCCCAGGCTGACACGGTGGAACTCACCGCCAAAGAAGCTAGATTGAGACTAGCGTTCAAGTCTCTATCACAAACAAAAGAGCATTGTTCACAATCAAAAACTCGGGAGCATCTCACTTGTGCAATGAGTATTAATGCTTATAGCAGTCAAAAACTAGAAAATCTTGAACCTGATCACAAAGAGAAATGAGATTATAATAGTTATAACTTACGATTCAGAATATATCTCGA
>Ga0209985_10002201_pt1 | contig 17978 bp, 13 predicted proteins | sample NOAtaG_FD_187305 | JGI IMG/M metagenome (GOLD analysis project Ga0209985, IMG submission 187305) | Freshwater lake microbial communities from Lake Erie, under a cyanobacterial bloom - NOAA_Erie_Diel6S_1000h metaG (SPAdes) (version 2) | ecosystem: Environmental > Aquatic > Freshwater > Lake ...
GTCGACGCCAAAGAAGCCGGGAACCACGACGACCGCGTGTCGGTGCAGGAGCGCGCGCAGCGCCGCCTCGTCGACCGCCACGGGTCGCGCATCGGTCGCGGGTCCGTCGACTCGCAGCCCGATCTCGCGCGGATCGGCCGAAACCGCGTCGATTCCCGCACGGTCGCAGCCAAGCCAAAGGTGCGCGGCGCTCACCGTCTCGCCCGTCGCGACGAGTGCGGCGGCCGCGTGCGACGACGGGTCGTGTCCGTACGACGACGCAGCGGCCACGAGGCGATCGGTCGTGTCGCCGATCGCACTGACGACGGCGACGACAGACCAGCCCTCGCGTACCCATCGGTAGCACTCGTGCACGGCGGTGGCGATGTCGTCCTCGCGTGCGAGCACCGAGCCGCCGAACTTGAGCACGACCGTGCGGCGTTCCGGCGGGTGAGTCGAGAAAGTCGAGATTTCAACCGACATTCGCCACCTCCCCCGCCGCCGTCGACGCGGCCCCATATACAGCATCGTGTTCGACATCGTGCGCGATATCGAGCGCGCCGACGATGTCGTCGACCAGATCTTCGGGGTCTTCAAGTCCGATCGAAAGCCGCACGAGCCCCGGCGTGATGCCCGTCGCGGCGCGCTGCGCGGGCGGCACATCGCCGTGCGTCATCGTCTCGGGGTGAGTCGCGAGCGTCTCGACGCCGCCGAGGCTTTCGGCGAGCGTGGCGACGCGGAGCGCGCGCGCGAAGGCCGTCGCCGCGGCACGCCCGCCTGCGAGATCCACGGTCACGATTCCGCCATGCCCACCGCGATGCTGCCGAAGCGCGAGCGCGCGCTGCGGAAAACCGTCAAGCCCGGGATAGATGACGCGCACGAGCGCCGGATGCCCTTCCACCGCGCGCGCAACGCGCAGCGCCGCCTCGCTGTGCGCCTCCATGCGGAGTGCGAGCGTCTTGAGCCCCTGCAGCGTCAGCCACGCATCGAACGGCGCCTGGATGCAGCCGAGGCTCTTGCGCAGGAACGCAAGCCGCGTGCGCAGCGCCTCGTCGCGCGTCACGAGCGCGCCGCCGATCGTCGCGTGATGGCCCTCGATCCACTTGGTGGTCGAGTACAGCGTCACATCTGCGCCGAGATCGAGCGGCCGCTGGATCGCTGCGGTGAGGAAGGTGTTGTCGACCGCAAGCAGCGCGCCCGAGCCGCGCGTGATGGCCGCAATCGCCGCGATATCCGCGAGCGACAGCGCGGGGTTCGCGGGCGTCTCGATCAGCACGAGGCGCGTGCGCGGCTCGATCGCGGCCGCGACCGCGCGCGCATCGGACGCATCGACGAAACTCGTTCGGATCCCAAGCGGCGCGAGGATCTGCGCGAACAGGCGCACCGTGCCGCCATAGCTCGCCGCGCCGACGACCGCGTGATCGCCCGCCGAAAGACACGCGAGCGCAAGCACCTGCGTCGCCGCGAGCCCCGACGCAAACGCGAGCGCCGGCAGCGCGTCCTCGAACGCGCCGAGGCGATCCTCGAGCTCGGCGACGGTCGGGTTCGACGCGCGCGAATAGGTATGCGCGCACGCAGCGCCGGGCTCCTCCTGCACGAAGGTGGCGCCCTGCACGATCGGCGCGAGAAGCGGTGCGCCGTGCCCGCGGCGGGGTACGCGGCCGTGCACTGCGCGCGTCGCGGCGCGCACGGGGCGCGTGCCTGCGAAGTCTGGTTGCGAACAAGACGGGACGAAGGGATCTGTCGACGATGACATGCAACGGTCCTTTCAGGAACCGAAGCGAAGTCACAGTGGCAGCGGAACAGAAGCGTCGCGACGACCGTCGTCGCGGTTTTGCGATTTGCCCGAGCAATCTCGGGGTTTTCGCCGCATCGTTCGTTCTCGGGCAGTGCATGCACCGCGCGAGACGCTGGCCTCGGCACCGCGTTCCTGCGTTCGTTCGCAGGACTCGGTTGCCGCCCGAGAGAAGAGGCCTTCTCGGGACTCGTGATACGCAGAACGAAAGATAGAGAGACCGCGCGTGGGTGTCAAGCCGCGCGCGCGGCGTGGCTCGACGAGCGGCAGCTCCCCGCGGTCACACTCGGGTCCTCGCTGATTCCGGAGAGGGCACGGCCCTGCGCGCGATCACAGGCTCTTCTGGCAGCGCTGGCGCCCGGCAAACAGCAGACTGACCTTCGGGTCGACAACGAGCTTCACGGGCTTGAACGCCGTCTCGATGCGGAAGCTCGAGGCGTCGCCGCCGTTCAACTGTACGACGACATCCTGGAACGGTGCCTGCGCGCCTTCTTTCTTGGGCTTCTCGCCAAGAACACGCACGACCACCTCGACCGGGCTTGCGGACGCGCCACGGCCCGTTGCGATGTTGCGGAGCGAGCCTTTGGTCGCGTAGGCGCCTTCGGTGCTGCCGTCGGCGATGCGCGTGTCGGCCACCTCGAGCTCGGGGAACTTGGTGCCGAGGATCCAGTCGGCCACGAACGCGTCGAACTTCACCTGGTCGGGCGCGTGCTCGCGGAGGCTCACGACCATGTCCTCGATCAGCGGGAAGTCGAGGCCCTCGGGCGTCTCGACGCCGTCGCGCCACTTCGCGACGAACGCGCGGAGGCCCGCGACCATCGCGTCCTCGCCCATGCAATCGCGCAGCATCCAGAACACGAAGCCAGCGCGGTTGTAGGTGATCACCTGGTCGCCCGGGCGCGTGCCGTCGGTGCGGTTGATCGAGCGTTCGTCGTCGGGGCTGCGGCCGAACGCGTAGGCGCGTTCCCAGCGGCGGCGCAGTGCCTGGCCCTGCTCCTCGCCCAGCTCGTGGTGCACGAGCATGAGCGAACTGAACTCCGCAAGACCCTCGCTGATGATGTTGCCGCCCGGGCCCTTGCCCGGCATCACGATGTTGCCCCACCACTGGTGGCCGGCCTCGTGGGCGACGATGTAGAACGCGATGTCGAGGGTGTCTGCATCCTCGCCATCCTCGCCCTCGTCGCCGCCGAGCGGCTTCGCGAGGTAGCCGATCCCTTCGGAGAACGAGATGTTGCCGGGGAATCCCTGCGCGTAGCCGGCGAGGCCGGGGAACTGCGTCACGCGCAGGTTCGTCCACGGATACTCGCCGAACCACCCGCCGTAGCTCTTGCGCGCGGCGGCCAGCGCCTTCACCATCGTGTCGACATTGTGCGGCGTGCGGCGCGAGAAGTAGACCTTGGCGCCCTCGCCTTCCTTGGCCTCGAGCGGGCCACCGACGATGTTGAAGAACCGCACGGGATGTTCAGTCGCCCACACCGTGCGCCTGCGGCCGTTCTCTTCGGTCGATTCCTTCTCGACGCCGACGACATTGATCGTCCAGTCGGCGGGGCCTTCGACCGCGAGGCGCACATCGGTGTCCCACGCGGGTCCGAACGCCGGGTCGACGCGCGACTTCCAGTGGTCGAGCGGATACTCGCGCGCATCTCGGCTGTTGTCGCCGTCGATGCCGACGCCCTCGGCAAACCCGACGATCGGCAGGAAGCTCGGGCTGAAGCTCGTGAGCACGACACCGGACGGAAGCAGGAACTCGCCCGCGCCCGCGCCGGTCCGCGACCAGCCCTTGGGGAACTCCCCCTTCAGCTTGAAGCTGATCGTGACGGTCTCGTTGCGCGCGAGCGGCTTCGACGGGATCACCACATAGAGCCCGCTGCGGTTCTCGATGGCGGGAAGCGGCTGGTCGCGCTTCTCCGGATCGGTCGCCACGCCCGCGACCGTCCAGTCGCTCGACTCGAAGTGAGGACCCACGGTGATCGGCACCTCGGCCATCGGCTTGAGGTGCGGGTTTCGCAGCACATAGGTCGCGGAAACCTCGAGCGAACGCGTCTCGGGATAGAGCTTGACCTCGCCGTCGACCTTGTCGAGCGCGGGGAACGGCGCGTCCTCCCAGGTCTCCGAATTGCGCTTCCAGTACGCCTTCTGCGCATCGCGCTGCGGCGCGCCCTCGTACCCCGCGCGCACCGAAAGGCCCGCGTAGGTGCCGATGGCGAGCACGGGCACGGCTGCGACGACGGGCACGATCGCCGCGCGGAAAAGCGGCCACGGCTTCATGCGGTCGGCGACGGCTCGGATGTCGGGCAGGCGCCGCGGCCAGAGCTGGAGCGTCGCGACGATGAAGAACGCGGCGAGCGAGAGCATGAGCACGCGGTTCGTCGCGATCGCAGGCCACATGAACTCGAGGCGGTCGAGCTCGCTCCACTGGACGCTGCTCCACATGTGCCACTTCGTGACCCAGTTCATGTAGCCGAACTGCGTGGCGAAGCCCGTGGCGATGAGCACGCCGAGCGCGACGCCGTACACGACGAAGCGGTTGCGCAGGAGCGCGTAGAGGAACGAGACGAACGCGCCCCACACGATCAGGGTCGGCGCGAGCAGGATGCCGAGAATCAGGAAGAGGACGGGCACCTCGAAGTCGATCTCGATGCCCGTGTCGATGTACTGCTTGCCGAGCACCATGGCGATCGCAAGCGACGCGCAGCCGATGATGACGAGCGCCATCGCTGCGTTCGCGAGCACCTTGCCCGCGAGCACCGACGCCGTCGGCACGGGCGAGGCGCGGAAGATTCCGCTGAGGCCGCAGCGCTCCTCGCGCACGAGGCTCTCGACCGTGTAGAAGAGGATCAGGAAGCAGAGAAGGAGCGTGAGCGTGTTGAAGACGCCCGCAGCCGCGGAACCCGTGGTGACGAGCGCCTCTGTGTCGAACGGGCCCTCGCGGAACGCCGTCGCGCCCCACGACTGGAGCAGGATGATCGGGCCGAAGAGCCAGACGCCCGGCGAGCGGAGGAGCGCGCGCGTCTCGGCGCGCAGCACATCGATGGTTGCGCCGAAGAAGCCAGGCGCGCGCACGGTGCACTCGGGCGGGCGGCCGCGCGCCGCGATCGCGGCGTGCGTGGTCTGGCCGGAACGCGGCGCGTTCGCGTGCGCCAAGGCGAGAAGCTGGCTCGGGTTGCCCACGCGAAGGTCGTCATGCTCGGTGCGCGCGAGGCGACGGCCGGTAGCCCACACCGCGAAGACGCCGGCCACGACGAGCGCAAGGCGGCTCAGCAGGAACGCTGCATCGGGCGCGAATACCGCCGTGTTGTAGAACGCGACGCCGCGGTCCTCGTCGACGAAGGTCCGCTCCAGCCAGCGGACGCCCGCAGGATCGGCCAGCTGCATCAACTTGTCGACCCAGGTCGGAAGCCACACGGGGTTGAAGCTCCACACGAAGAAGACGCCCGAGACGAGCAGCACGACCGGAAGCGCGAAGACGAGGACGGGCTGGCGCGCGCGCACGCCGAGCCACATCGAGACGCCGCCGACGAAGACCGCGAGCGGCAGGCCGACGATCAGCACCGGGGCGAGGTAGTTCCAGAGATTGAACGCGTTCCGCACGCGCGCGTTCAGGTCGATCGGATAGAGCTCGTAGATCCCCATCTGCAGCACGAGCCAGATGGCGAAGATCGCGGCGAGCACCGCGAGCGAGCCGAGGAAGCGCGAGAACGCGTAGCCGACATGCGAGATCGGCGTGGCGGCGATCAGGCGGTTGATGCGCCGGTCGAAGTCGCCGAGCACGGGCATGCCGCAGACGACCGCGACGAAGAACGGCAGGATCAGCGCAAAGAGGAGAATGCCGGAGTACGCGAGGTTGAACGCCGAGTTGATCGCGATCTTGGCGCCTCCCGTATCGGCGCTCCCGGTGCCGATCTGGACACCGCCGGCCACGAAGCCGAACGACATCAGCCCGAACACCGCGAGCATGATGATGTGCAGCGGCCGCTTCCAGCTGTTCTTGAGCTCGAGAAGCGGGATGGCCAGGATCCGTGCGATCACGCTGCACCCCCGGCGACGGTCGCGGACGCGTGCATGAGGGTCGGGGGAATCTCGTCGCTCGGGCAGCGCATCAGGACGAGATATGCGTCCTCGAGCGTTCCGGTGCTCTTGGCGAATCCAGCCGGCGGCACGCGGCCGGGCGCCACGAACACGCGCACGCGGTTGTTGCGGCCCTCGTTGAGGACGGCGCTGATCACACGGTTTGCCTGCGCGAACGCGGGGAGATCGGGGTCGGCGACGAAACCTTCGTAGATGTAGCCGTCGACCGCACTGCGCGCGGCGGTGGGCGTGGTGTCGGCCACGACCTCGCCGGAGCGGATGACCGCGAGCCGCGGGCACAGCGTCGAGACATCGTCGACGATGTGCGTCGAGAGGAGGACGACGCGGCCCGAGCTCATCTCCGAGAGCAGGCGATAGAAGCGCTGGCGCTCCTCGGGGTCGAGGCCCGCGGTCGGCTCATCGACGATGAGGACGCGCGGATTTCCTGCGATCGCCTGCGCGAGTCCGAGGCGCTGCCGCATGCCGCCCGAGTAGCCGCCAACCTTGCGCTTCGCGGCGCTCGTGAGGTTGACGCGCTCGAGGAGATCCTCGGCGAGCGCGCGCCGACCGTGCGGGCCCGTGACGCCCTTCATCTTGAGCAGGAATTCAAGCATCGCGCGGCCGGTGAGATCCGGGTAGAAGCCGAAGTCCTGCGGGAGATACCCGAGGCGCTCGCGCATGTAGCGCGGCTTCTCGACGACATCGACGCCGTCGAGATACACCTTGCCTGCGGTCGGCTCGATGAGGCCGGCGACGATGTTCATGAAGGTCGACTTGCCCGCACCGTTCGGGCCGAGCAGCCCGAACATGCCTTCCGGGATGTCGAGGTCGACGCCGCGGAGCGCGCACACGGGCCCGGGGTGGATCTTGACGAGGCCGCGCACGGCCAGGCCCTTGATGGAGAAGTCGCCGGAGTGTTCGCGCGTCGCGGTCATTGCTTGCATCCTGTTCTGCTGGGGGGTTCGCGATTCACTGCTTGGCGGACCGCACGGTCACGCTGCCGTTGCTCGTCTCGATGTTGGCGGTCGCCTTCGAACCGTCGCCGACGGTCATGCTCTTGGAGTCGCCCTTGCCCGTCACCTTGCCGCCCGAGAGGTTCACCGAGCCGAGGCTCGTCTCGGCGGAGACGGTGCCCTGCCAGGCGGCGGGGAGATCGACCGTGATGGAGCCGTTCGAGGTGTCGAGCCGGAGGTCGCCGTTCGCGTCGGCCGCGAGCACGACCTTGATGCTGCCGTTCGAGGTGTCGGCGACGACCGAGGTCGCGCCGTCGATCTCGATCGATCCGTTCGAGGTCTGCGCGTTGACGGGGCCCTTGTGGCCATGCACGGCGATCCTGCCGTTCGAAGTCTCGAGCTTCGCCTCGCCCCCGAAGGCGCCGAGCGTGATCGAGCCGTTCGAGGTGGTGGCGACGATGCCCGAGAGATCCGCCGCACGCACCGTGATATTGGTCACATCGGAGTTCAGGTTGATCCAGCTGCCGCCACCGCGCTTCGGGATGCTCACCGAGACCTGGACCTTCCCTTCGGAATCGCTCTGCGCGACCAGCGAGGTGGCCTGCAGGCGCGCGTCCGCCTCGGCCTGGTCCTTGCCGTAGCAGCGGACTTCCGCGCTGATCTCGACACCGTTCGCGGCGGGATCCTTGATGATCTCGATCCGGCCGTTCTCGATGGTGATCGCGGCCGACTTGCCTGCGGCAACGGTCGAGGTCAGCGTGGTGGTTGCGGATGGGCCCGAGCCCATGCATGACGCCATGCCGAGGAAGGGAGCAGCCGAGATGAAGGCGAGGCGGGCGAAGTTGCGGCGAAGGCGGGCGGTTGCGGCGGACATGGTTGGACTCTTCAGGAGGTTTCCGGTGTGGCCCGTCGAGCGATCGGGCAGAGACACGCTGCTTCGGATGTGTCTTCAGGACCTTTCAGGCCGATTGCCGCGAACCTTCGACGGACAACCGATGGCGCACCCCTGTTCAGGGGGCTCGCCCCGACTCATCGGGCGGCGCCTTGCTCGTCGGCCGGCCGTGTGTCCGAAGCGGCGCCTGCACGCGCCTTGTGCACCTCCACGCCGATCGCGTACGCGACGAATCCCGCGCCTGAGGGGACGATCCTGATCTTGTTGACCGCGTTGCCGAACTCCGCGGGCGTCCAGCTGAGGCCGCCGTCGACGGTCTTGAACCCGTTCGGCATGGCGCCGATCCAGCCGCGGTCCTCGTCGACGAAGGCGATCCCGAACGGGCGAACCGCATGGTCCGAAACGAGCGGCACCTCGAACCAGGTCTTGCCGCCGTCGTTGGTCTTCACCACGAAGCGGTCCTCCTTGGCCGGATCCGGGTCGTAGGACTGCAGCGTGCAGTAGCCCGTCTCGTCCGTGGGGAAGGAGAACTTCCAGGTGATCTCGAACGGGCGCGAGGAGCGGTAGACCTCGCGCCAGGTCGATCCGCCGTCGTCGGTCGCGAGGATGAGGCCGTTCGACTGCGAGACATCGGCGTGCGTGGCGGAGGCGATGAAGCCGCGCTGGTCGTCGAGGAACTTGACATCGAACGCCATCGTGCCGATCTCGGGGATCTTCCCCTGCTTCCAGCTCTTGCCGAGGTCGTCGGACCAGATGTACGCGGCCGGACCGCCGACGCGGCCGACGCCGATGATGCGCGGCTTGTGGTCGAGGTTGCCGGAGTTCACGAACGGAACCTGCACGATGTCGAACGCGCAGAGGCCGACGACCGGTGCGCCCTCGATCGCGGCGACGGGCGTCCAGGTCGTGCCGCCGTCCTCGGTGCGGTAGACGGGCGTCGTGTCGGTGACGCCGGGGAAGTACCCGGGGCCGATGTTGCCCATGACGCCGTGCTTCTCGTCGGTGAAGGCGAGGCAGCGGACGAAGGTCCCCTTCTGCTCGAACACCTTCGTCCAGGTCGCGCCGCCGTCGGTGGTGCGGAAGATCTTGCCCGCGCCGTTCCCGTAGAAGCCGAGCTCGGGGTTGACGAAGAAGATGTCGTCCTGCTTGCCGGGGTACGCCTCGGTCGCGAGCTTCGTCCACGCGGGCAGCCCCGATTCGCTCTCCAGCTTGTCGAGCGTCTCCTGCACGGCGGCGTCGATCTCCGCCTGCGTGAGCACCGGCTCCTGCCATGCGGCGCGCGTCCCCGACTCGAGCGCGTCGATCCACTCGAGCATGCGCTTCGGCAGCTCTTCGTCCCATGTTCCCTCGCCCATCGCCATGCGGCTCGCAAGCAGCGTTCCGTGGGTGGTGAACGCGTGGTCGGCCTTCGGCATGGTGAGGACGCTGCCCGCGCCTTCGGTGCGCGCGTTCACGATCGCGGCGATGCGCTCGTGGTCGTCGCGCGAGCAGACCCAGTCGTACTCGCCCCAGAGTGCGAGGACGGCGCCCGTCGACTTCGTCCAGGCGTCCGCGATGTTGAGATCCTGCAGCTCGTGGAAGAACCGCATGTGGCGCGTCGACATGTGGTTCTCGTCGTACATGATGCCCTGCGGCTCCTGCCGGAGCTCGGGCCAGCGGTTCCAGACATCGCCGAGCGTCTTCTTCTCGACGAGGATCATCGCGCTCGAGCGCGCCTCGGCCTGCACATTCGCGGTGACCTGGGCCGGCGAGAGGCCTGCGAGCTCGGACTGGCGGCGGACATTCTCAAGCTGGTACTCGAACCACGAGCGAACGAGCGTTCCGTAGACGATCGTGCCGCGCACGGGGGTGTCGGCCGAGAGATACGGCGCGAGCACGCCGCCCATCGAGTGGCCGAAGAGATACACGCGGTTCGGGTCGACGCCCGGGAGCGACGCGAGCTGCTTGAGCGCCGCCTTGCATCCCTCGAGTTCGGTCGTGAGGTCGATCTCGCTGCACGGTGGGCCCTCGCTGTCGCCGAGGCCCGGCTTGTCGACGCGCATGGTCACGAAGCCGGCCTTCGCCATGGCGTGGACGAGGCGGGTGTCGACGGCGTCGGGGATGCCGGGACGATCGATCGAATCGCAGACGATGCCCTGCACATAGAGGATCGCGGGGAGCTTTCCGTCCTTCGCGCGCGGCGACTCGACCGGCTCGGTGATGATGGTGCGGAGACGGTAGCCATCGGGGTGCGCGACGCTCGAGTAGGTGACGGTGCTGCCTTCGACCTCCTCGCGCAGATCGGCGAGCGTCACCTGCACGCGCACCGTGGCGCCATCGCGGAGGACCTCGACCGGGATGGTCTGGCCGCCCGAGAGCCCGCGCGTCGCTTCGCGGAGCTTCGCGATCTCGCCGACCGGCTTCCCTGCCACCGACACGATCGTGTCGCCCGCGCGGATGCCCGCGAGCGCTGCCGGCGTACCGGGGAGGACGGTCTCGACGAGGGCGCGATCGGTCGATTCGGCCGAGAGGCGGACACCGAGCGGACCAGGCCTGCGGGGAAGCGGCGTGGTGGGCGCGGCGGGCGCGGTCTGTGCCGAAGCGGCCGCCGGCGGCGCGCCCTGCAGCGCGGGTTCGGGGGCGTGGAGCGTGGCGATCGGCATGAGGCAGAGCGACAGGAGGGCGTGGGAAAGCATGGGCGGCTCGGGTTGTCGTTCGCGAGAAGTTTGGGGTGAGGAGTTTGGGGTGAGGAGTTGGGCGTGAAGGCGAGTGGTCGACGGCCGTTCGTCAGGCCGGCTTCGCTCGCTTGCGCGCGGCGGGCTTCGGCGACGCAGAAGCGGTCGTGGCCGCGGGGCTCTTGCCTGCACCACGGGCGGGCGAACGCGGGGACGCGACGCGCGCACGGCGCTTTCGGTGGACCGGAATGGTGACGAATGCGGCGAGGTAGAGCCGGCCGTCGCGGCGCGACTTGCGGGCATCCATGAAGCGCTTGATGCCGAGGAACATCTCGCCGAGCTGATCGACCTCGGCCTGCGTCAGCCACGCGTGCTCGAACTTCGCGAAGGCGTTGCGGACCTTCGGCTCGAAGACGACCTGCTCGGCGGCTGCGGCGTCGCGCGCGGTGCGGGCGACGATCTTGGTGATCGACTTCGCCGTGTCGAGGAACATCTTGTTCGTCGTGCGCGGACTGGTGTCGCGGAGCTGCGGGCGGAAGTCGTCGCCTGCGAGGTCGAATACCTGCTCGAAGCGGCGGCCGGCGCGCCGCACGCCTGCGTCGGTGACCACGCCGATCTTGCGGAGCTTGTCGATGTGCCGGTAGAGGGTGTCGGCCGGGCGGTCGATGGAGGCCGCGAGTTCGGCGATCGAGCACGGGGCGATCATGCGCATGGCCTCGACGAGTTCAAGCCGGGCGGGCGCGACATAGACGGCCCAGGCCTTGGGGGTGGTGATGTGGTGGATCGGAGGGCGGGGCATGCCGTGGAGGATACCTTCTGTTGTCTTTCCTGTTGCAAAAACAACCGTTGGCTTTTTGATTTCCATGGTTTCGTCGGCGCGTGCTACCTTCCCCGCGGTGACCGACCCGCTGTTCTCGCCCCTCTCGATCCCGGCGCTCTCGATCACGGCGCTCGACACCCGCTACCTCGGCATTGCCGAGACCGCCTCGGCGTTCGTCGTGCGCGGGACAGACGGCGCGGTGCTGGTGGAGTGCGGCTGCGCCGTGGCCTTCGAGGGGCTCGTCGGCCAGCTGGCGGACCTCGGGCTCGCGCCCGGCGACCTCTCGGCGCTGTTCCTCACGCACATCCATCTCGACCACGCCGGGAGCGCAGGGCACTTCGCCCGCGAGGGCGTGCCGGTCTTCGTCCATCCGCGCGGAGTGCGGCACCTCGCGGAGCCGTCACGGCTGATCGCGGGGTCGCGCGCGGTGCATGGCGCGCGGTACGAGCGTTTCTACGGCGATCCTCTGCCGATCGGCGCCGACCGGCTGCATGGCATCGAGCACGGCGGCGTCGTCGAGCGTGCAGGACTCCGGTTCGAGGCGATCGAGACGCCCGGGCATGCGCGCCACCACCACGCCTGGCTCGCGGGACGCGTGGGAGCGGCGCCCGAGGTCGTGTTCACCGGCGATGTCCTGGCGATGATCTCGCCCGGGTCGTCGCACATCTCGATCCCCGTCCCGCCGTCCGACATCGACATCCCCGCGTGGCGTGAGTCGGTGCGCAGGCTGCGGGCGCTGCCGGCAGGCCTCCGCGCGGTCCTCACGCACGGCGGCGAGCGGCCGCTCGGCGCGCACCTCGACGCGTTCGTGTCGCGGATGAACGAGGAACTGCCGCTCCTCGCGGAACTGGTCGAGCTGGCGAAGACGGACGCGGCGGGAGCCGACGCGCGCTACCGCGACTTCCTGGCGCCGCGGGCGCGGGCGGCGGGAGTGAGCGAGGAGCTGATCGCAGCGCTGCTCGGCAAGGCGTTCCGAGGGATGAACCTCGCGGGGATCGCGGAAGCGATCGCGGCCGGCCGTTTCTCCCCCACCCTCTGAAGTGGTGCACGGCACGTGCCGTGCAGTGCCAGACACTGAACGGCACGTGCCGTGCACGCGACACTCCCGCCGAGGTCATCGCGGATCCCGCGTTCCGTGTCGGGGCCGGCCGCCGTCGGCGCGCCGGGGCTTCGGTGCCTGGCACGTGCCGTGCAGTGCCAGGCACTGCACGGCACGTGCCAGGCACCAGTCGGATTGGGCGCGCTAGCCGTGGACGCACTCGAGGAACCGCGCCAAGTGTCGCGCGATGAACCAGTCGAGCGCCGTCCGCGTCGTGTGGGCATCCGCGCCCCACATCGTCACGCTCGGCTCCACGAATTCGAGGTCCGCCAGCACCTGCAGCTGTCCGTCGACCACATAGGCCCTCGGCAGACGCGTGCCGAAGTACGCGCTCGCCGCGTTCAGTGTCGGGTCGCCGATCGCGATCGTCGGCTGCAGCAAGAGCTCGCGGTCGTTCAGGTACCAAAGGTCGGTCATCACCATCGGGATCAGCCGCAGCTCCGACTTCTCCTCATGCTGCCGCTGCCACTGGCGGATCGCCGACACGAGCCGGTTCGCGAGCGGCCGGTCCGCGATCTCGCTGCGCGGGTGGGCCCCCACGACCACCGGCAGCAGCTGCGTCGTCTCGAGATCCATGTCCGGCGGCATCACGGCCCACGCGGCGTCGATCGCCGAGTCGGCCAGTCCCTGCGTGTGCGGAAGCGACGGCTGCTGCGGAAACTGCATGGTTCCTCTCTATCGGCGCGAACGCACCGAGAACCACAACCCGCCGCCGTTCGCGCGCCTTTCGCCGACCCGCTCCCGCATCACAAGATCGGCCAAGGCTCGGACCAGGACTTCCTCGGCCGTCGCAGCCGAAGCGGATCGCCCGGCCCGTCAGCGGAGGCGCGCACGCGACGACGGCCGCTCGCGCCGAGAGGACCTTTCGGAGCCACCCGCACCGGAGTGCCGCGGCGGCGTCCACCGTGACACTCGCGGACCTCAGTGGAAGAGCGGGAACCTGCCGCAGAACGAGCGGATCTCGCCGCGCACGGCCGCGATCGTCGCCGCATCGCCCGACGAGCCGAGCACGCGGTCGATCCACGCCGCGACGAGCTCCATCTCCGCTTCCTTCAGGCCGCGCGTCGTGAGCGCAGGCGTGCCGAGGCGCAGGCCGCTCGTCACCATCGGCGGACGCGGATCGTTCGGAATGCCGTTCTTGTTGACGATGACGCCGGCCTTCTCGAGCCACTTCTCGGCGTCGGCGCCGGTGAGGTCGGCCGAGCGCGCGCGCAGGTCGACGAGCATCAGGTGGTTGTCGGTGCCACCCGAGCAGAGGCGGTAGCCGCGCTTCACGAGCGCGGCCGCGAGCGCCTGCGCGTTCTTCACGACCTGCTGGCAGTACACCTTGAACTCGGGCTTGAGCGCCTCGCCGAACGCGATCGCCTTCGCGCCGATCACATGCATCAGCGGTCCGCCCTGCGAGCCGGGGAACACCTTGCGGTCGATCTTCTTCGCGATCTCCTCGTCGTTCGAGAGGATGAGGCCGCCGCGCGGTCCGCGCAGCGTCTTGTGCGTGGTCGTGGTGACGACATGCGCGTGCGGGAACGGCGACGGATGGACGCCCGTCGCGACGAGGCCCGCGATGTGCGCGATGTCGGCCATGAGTACCGCGCCGACTTCGTCCGCGATCGCGCGGAAGCGCGCGAAGTCGATCACGCGCGGATACGCGGAGTAGCCGCAGATGATCATCTTCGGCTTCGTCTCCTTCGCGATGCGGTGAATGGCGTCGTAGTCGAGGAGCTCGGTCGCTGCGTCGAGGTCGTACTCGGCGATCTTGTAGAAGGTGCCGGAGAAGTTCGGCTTCAGGCCGTGCGAGAGGTGGCCGCCCGACTTGATCGGCAGCGACAGGATCGTGTCGCCCGGATCGCACATCGCCATGAAGGTCGCGGTGTTGGCGTTGGCGCCGCAGTGGGGCTGCACATTCGCGAACTTGCAGCCGAAGAGCTGCTTCGCGCGGTCGCGCGCGAGGTCCTCGATCCCGTCGTGGAACTCGCAGCCGCCGTAGTAGCGCTTGCCGGGGTAGCCCTCGGCGTACTTGTTCGTCAGCCACGAGCCGACCGCGTGCATCACTTCGGTCGAGACATGGTTCTCGCTCGCGATCAGCTCGAGGGTGGTCGCCTGGCGCTCGGCCTCCTGCGCCATCAGGCGCGCGGCCGCAGGGTCGTAGCGCTCGAGCATCGTGAGGAGCTGCGCGCTCATCGAATCGAGGGGGATATCGATGGGGAAACCGGCTGGCATGGTGCGGGACGCGGACGGGGCTGCGGTCGCGGGAGTCGCGGGAGTCGCGGGAGTCGCGGGAGTCATGGCGCCAATGGTAGTCGAGACGATACGCTACGCCCATGCGCGCTCGCGCCCGCGACGGCATCATCGAGTCCGAGATCGGGACGCTCGCCGTCGGGCGGCGCGGCGTCCTGCTGTCGGCCGAGTGGATGATCGGGCGCGCCACGCCCCCCGACTTCGACCGCCGGGACGAGATGGCGGCCGCCTTCGTGGAGGCTTTCCTGCGGTACTTTCGCGGCCGCGACTGGGAGAAGACCTTCAAGGACCTGCCGACCGGCGACGGCACGCCCTTCCAGTGCCGCGTGTGGGAGGCCTGCTGCGGAATCGATCCGGGCGAGACCCGCACCTACGGCTGGATCGCCAAGGAGCTTGGCCTCCGCCCCGTGCACTGCCGCGCCATCGGCAACGCGCTGCGCGTCAATCCGCTCCCCATCGCCGTCCCCTGCCACCGCGTCGTGTCGGCGTCCGGCCTCGGCGGCTACGCGGGCTCGCGCACGGGCGCCCTCGCCGACATCAAGTGCCGCCTGCTCGCCTTCGAGTCGGCGCAGCGGAGAGGCGCTTGAGCGTTCGCTCTCTTGATAGAGTGACCGCCCTTGCACCGCAGGCGCAGCCGCAGAGGGAGCGTTCATGAAGCTGACGATGGTTGGAACCGGCTATGTGGGACTGGTGACGGGAGCCTGCTTCGCAGAGACCGGCCAGGAAGTGACCTGCCTCGATGTCGACGAGCGCAAGATCGCGATGCTCCGCCGCGGCGAGAGCCCGATCTACGAGCCCGGCCTCTCGGAGATGATCACCCGCAACGCGGCCGCGGGCCGCCTGCACTTCACCACCGACAAGCTGGCCGCCTACCGCGACGCGAGCGTCATCTTCATCTGCGTCGGCACCCCGAGCGACGAGGACGGCAGCGCCGATCTCCAGTATGTCCTGCGGGTCGCGGGAGACATCGCCGACGCGATGAACGCGCTCGGCCCCGCCGAAAAGACGAAGACCGTGGTCGTGAAGAGCACCGTCCCCGTCGGCACCAGCCACAAGGTGCGCGACCTCATCGCGTCGAAGACCAAGATCCCGTTCCACATCGCCGACAACCCGGAGTTCCTCAAGGAAGGCGACGCGATCAACGACTTCATGAAGCCCGACCGCGTGGTCTGCGGCGTCGAGAGCGAGCATGCGGCTGCGGTGATGCGCGAGCTCTACGACCCGTTCGTGCGGCAGGGAAACCCCATCTTCATCATGGATGTCCGCTCGGCGGAGATGGTGAAGTACGCGTCGAACGCGATGCTCGCCTGCAAGATCTCGTTCATCAACGAGATGGCGAACCTCTGCGAGAAGTACGGCGCGAATGTCACGAGCGTGCGCGAGGGCATGTGCGCCGACAAGCGCATCGGCAACCAGTTCCTCTACCCGGGCCTCGGCTACGGCGGATCGTGCTTCCCGAAGGACACGCTCGCCGTCGTGTCGATGGGCCGCGCGGCGGGGTTCGAGTGCGAGCTGAACGCGGCCGTCCACCGCGTGAACCAGGCGCAGCGCCGCCACTTCTGGTCGAAGATCGAAGGCGCGATGGGCAAGGATCTCCGCGGCAAGACGCTTGCCTTCTGGGGAGTCGCGTTCAAGCCCCGCACCGACGACATCCGCGAGGCCCCGTCGATCTCGCTGATGAAGATGGCGCTCGCCGCGGGCGCCAAGGTCCGCGCCTTCGACCCCGTGGCGCTTGAGAATCTCGGGCGCGAGATGCCCCAGGTCGAGCACGGCAAGGACATGTACGACACCCTCGCCGGGGCCGACGCCCTCGTGATCGCCACCGAGTGGAACGAGTTCCGCGCGCCCGATTTCGACCGGATTTCGCGGAACATGCCGTCCAGACTGATCTTCGACGGCCGCAATCTCTACCGGACTTCCCTCATGGCCGAGCGCGGTTTTGCGTATCACTCGGTGGGACGGTCGCCCGTCCTGCGCGGCGGCTGAGCGGGGAGCCTGGGCCATCGAGGTCCGGCCTTCGTTCCCGTCGCGGTTCGACGAACCCGAAGGGACACGCCGTGCCCGTTCTGACCTATCCTGCAGCCGCTGTGGCGGAAGTCCTCATTTCCACTCCCGACGGCCAGGTCCTGGCCAACCGAAAGCTCGATCCGGTGCGCGCGTACTGGATCGGCCGCGAGTCGAACTGCGACATCGTGATCGAGAGCGCCTCGGTCAGCCGCCGCCATGCGCTCGTGTTCCACTCGAACGGACGCTGGCTTGCCTGCGACGCGGGCTCGGCCGGAGGCCTCGACACCGAGAACGGCCCGGTCCGCTGCGCACAGCTGTCGGCCGACGCGTGGGTGAAGATCGGCTCGGTCTACATCTGGCTCGCGGGCGCTTCGGCCACGCCGCCGGAATGGATCGATGCGCGTCCGAGCACGCCCGCATCGGGAAAACCCGCCCGAATCGTGCGACTCGAGATCGAGGATCTGGCCTCCAACGAGCCAACCGCGGCGGCCGACATGCTCGTGGTCGCCGACAGCCGGGGCGTGATCCACCTCTGCGCGGACCTCACGGGGCTTGGCGCGAGCCGAGGCAGCGGAGCGCCCCGCCTGACGCTCGGCCGATCCACCGCCGCGGATCTCCAGATCTGCGACCCCTCCGTGGACCCGATCCACGCGGTCATCGCCCGCGGAACCGAGCAGTGGTCGCTCGTCGACGCTGGAAGCTCCTCGGGCATCCTGTTCGAGGGCAAGCGCTGGTATCGCAAGCGGCTCGAGGACGGCATCACGCTTCCGGTCGGAAACTTCAGGGTCTCGGTGCAGCGCGTGGTGCGGACGACCGCTCCGAATGCCTCGATTTCGCTGCGGTCGGCGACCCCGTCCGGCTCGGAAGGCCGCTCCGCGCCGAAGAAGCCCTCGGCGTTCCTCGACTCCGACGACTCCGATGGCGAAACGATCCGCATGTGACGCCTCGGACGGCGCGAAGGCCCAAAAGAGACGAATTCATCGGTGAAATTGGGGGTTTCGGCCGAAAAGGCGAAAAACATCGGTTTTTTGGCACTTTTCAATGCCCGAAGCCCTTGTCATCAAGGTCCGACCCCTTTATTTTCCGCGAATACGACAGGCAGGGAGCCTGTCAGTTCAGGCACGAAAGGACTCCTCTCAATGGCCAGCAAGATCAAGATCACCCCCGCTTCCAAGGTCCGCACCAAGGGTTCCATCTACAAGGACATCGCCGCCGTCACCGGCCTCTCGCGCAAGCAGGTCGTGTCGGTGTTCGACACCATGACCGAGATGCTCAAGGCTGACCTCGGCAAGAAGGGCTGCGGCACCTTCAACCTCTTCGGTCTCGCGAAGATGCGCACCGTGATCAAGCCCGCCACCAAGGCGCGCAAGGGCAAGAACCCCTTCACCGGCGAAGAGATCACGATCAAGGCGAAGCCCGCGAGCCGCAAGGTCCGCATCCGCGCGATGAAGGGCCTCAACGAGAGCGTCTGAG
>Ga0209985_10002208_pt1 | contig 17945 bp, 27 predicted proteins | sample NOAtaG_FD_187305 | JGI IMG/M metagenome (GOLD analysis project Ga0209985, IMG submission 187305) | Freshwater lake microbial communities from Lake Erie, under a cyanobacterial bloom - NOAA_Erie_Diel6S_1000h metaG (SPAdes) (version 2) | ecosystem: Environmental > Aquatic > Freshwater > Lake ...
CTTAGCGACAGCCATGTGGCTGCACCCATATGCGGTGAGCTGAAAGCCCCGGCGCAAGGCTAGTCATCATCCTGCCCGGGGCTTTTCTTTGGTGGCTGCGTGTAGTGATTGATTCGCCTGTTGGGCAAAACGAAAAGACGACCCGCACGCCCTGGTGGGCGTGACGGGACGTCTTGACTCTCTACCTTCTGCCGAACAGCTTGTCCAGGGTGCGTCTCAGCCAGCTCTTGCGCTTGCGGGGCTTGCGCGTGGCCTTGACGTGAACGGCGTCGATGTCCACGCCAGCCGAGGGTGATGGCTGCTCGGCGACCAAGTACTGGTCACGCAGGTCCGGCGAGTACACCGTCTGCTGGGCTTTAGCTCTCTCGCTGTTCCAGTACTGCTTCATTCTCAAAGACGCGGACAGCGACAGGCCGGGTCTCTGTCTTGGCACATTGAACCGGTCCAGTACGTCATAGATCGTGGAGCTGTGAACGCCGTACAGCGAAGCGATAGCCGTTACGCCCGCAGCGTTTTCCTTGTAGAGGCTAGCCGCCTCACGCTGTTCGGTTATTGTCATTTTGTACTTTCCGCCTCGGCGCTTCTTTGACGAAAATTCTTCGAAGCTCGGAGAGTTTGTTGCGCTCCCATCGGTGATCTGATGGGGTGGCAGGGAGGATAACGATGCGTTTGATTTCATGTTCGTTGGTGACGATTGCTTTGTAGTGACCACCCCCGGACCGAGCGATTGACTCGACCCGGAGGTGTGCTTTCTCCAGAAACCGTCGCAGTTTTAGTGCGACGCGGTCCATTCCTTTCCTTTCCTGATGCGTACCTCGACTGGCGGCGCTCCATCCGGGTACGAGATGAAGCCAAGCTCGGTGACCCAGGACTCCGGGTGGACCTCGTAGGCGGCCACCACGCAGGCGCTGGAGATGAGGCGCAAGCGCTGCCGCGCCTGCTCCACGGTTTGCCCTCTCTCGGTCGAGCCGTCCTTGGCGATGAGCAGGTACTCACGCAGTGACAGGTCGATGGCCTTGACTGGCGTGGTGTCCGCCATTGCAAGGGCGATGAGTTCGGGCGTGGCGATGCCGACGAAGCTGCTGCGGAAGTACGTGCAGTCGCCTCCGTCTGCGAGGTGGCTGCCGAAGACCTTGCGGCCCATGGATCCGTCCTCGCAGCCGAAGCCGCCTCTCGCACTGACGAGCTGGAAGCGCGGCATCTGCTGCCTTGCTGGCAGCTTGAGGTGGTTGAGAACGACAACCTCTCCCTTGAGGTCGCCCACAAGTGGCCGAAGCCACCTGTGACCCTTCGTGATCAGTTGGGTCATAGCCCTCCGATGTCGTAGAAGTAGAGCCAGATGCGGTTGCTGGTCTCCTCTGGCATGAGGTCCCGTTGCCACATCAACATGAGTGCCTCCTGGATTGCTTGGAGGCGTTCGCCGTCGCCGAAGGCGTCGCTGATTTCCAGGAGGACGTGCTGCTCCCAGTCGTCGTTCATGACACCCAGCTTGGCGTCACGGAGTCAGACTTGAAGAGGTCCTCGATCCACTCAGCAGCCTGATCCGGGTCCTTGTAGACGAGGTCCACAAGCTCGACGGCGTCGAGGTCGTCGTACCAGTGCGCCAGGACCTGGGCGGCCTTGGCGGGTGCGTCGTAGACCCACTGCTCCAGGCCAGCCAGACCACGGCGTGACCACTGGTTGAACGCGGCGCGGACGAACTTCTTGAGCTGGTGCTCGGTCACCTGTGTGACGTTGATGTCGAGCCCTTCGTCTTCGAGTTCGAGCATGACCGTCTGAGCAGGCTTGGCCTTTGCGGCTTGCTGGTCGCGCCAGTCGATGGACTTTTGCGGCCAGTTGACGTACCCGGAACGCCAGCTATCGACTTCGTCTTCCTCGATCCGGTTGAAGCTGCCGTAGTGGCCTTGCCGCGCCGCTTGCGGACTTTGAAACCCAAAGCGCGACGGCGTCCAGGCGTAGGTGTTGGAGAGCCAGGAGTTGGAGAACTCCACGCCGGACTTGCGGTTGATGACGCAGATCTCGCCGTCAGATCTCAGCAGGCCGAACTTGTTGGAGCCGCCAATGATGCTGCCCATGAAGGCGATCCACTCCGGGTCGAGCATGAGGTTGGGATCAGCGGTCAGGGCGGGACGCAACACGTTCTTGATGAAGTGCCACGTGTCGGACTTGCTGTGGTCCGCATCATTGCCGGTGGACAGGATGCCGTTGTGGGCCATCCAGATGTCGTCGGTCACGTGGTACGGGTGACAGTTCTCCATGTCGATGTCGCCGTGCGTCTTCATCCGGGCGTGCCAGATGCAGTCGCGCTTGGAGCCGTGCTTGCGGTAGAAGTCGACGAAGTCCTGGCCGTTGGCGGGCAGAGCTTTGTAGATGTGCAGCTTGCCGGCTTCGGCGTACATGATGCCCAGGCCGTCTTCGTTCTTGCCGTAGACGTCGAGGAGGAAAGCGTCAGTGAAGTCGACGCTGGCGGGTTGAGATACGAGAAGACACATGATGTTGGTCCTTAGACTGTTTCGAGGCGGTTGTTGACGTAGGTGAGCAGGGTCTTGGTCTCCTTGGGGAGCTTGGTCTCTGCGAACTTGAGGAAGGACTCGTAGCCCAGGTCAGAGACGGAGCAGTCGCCGCAGCGGGCGGTGTACTCACACAGGGCGTGGACAAACTCCAGGGCTGCCACGAGTGACTCGTACTTCAAGGTGCCCTTGAAGATGCGGAACTCGATGGTCTTGGTCGGCGTCACGTTGACCGCCTCGTAGCGGTCGGATGACTCCGGCTTCTTGACCTTGGCGTTGCCTTGCTTGATGCGGCAGTAGCCGGACAGCTCGCCGTAGCGGCGGGCCAGCGCGGTCATGAACTCCTTGTTGTCAGGGTTGTTCACGAACGCCACCATCTTGGCGATCTGGAGCTTGGTCAGGCTGTCGCGGTTGACGTGAACGTGCAGGCCGCAGGACGTGCTCTTGTGCGAGATCAGGCCCTTGGTGGCGGCCTTGTCTTGCAGCCACGTCCACATCTCCCGATGCGCCGGCAGGGACTGCGGGTGCGAGATGATCTCGAAGCCGTTGGTCAGGCTGCCGTCGCGCTCGAAGAACACTTTGCTGCCGACCTCGCCATCGTTGATCAGCTCGTTGAGCTGCTGCGCCTTGGCCTTGGTCTCGGCGTACCGGTCGGCCATCTCGACCTCCAGCTCCACGCCCAGGAAGCGCTTGTGGATGGCGGTCCAGTCGTCGCGCTGGAAGCGGAACCGGCCCTTGCTGGAGTGGTAGCTGGCGATGACCTCCGGCTCCGGCGGCTCGTACTCGTAGTCAACGTGGGCCCGTATATCCAGCCCGTCGTGCCACATGAAGTTTGGGTCATCGCAATGGATCTCGGTCCTGTCGCCGTCCTCATCGAGCGCCGTAATCACGCTGTCTGAGTAGACGTACTGGTCGTACCGGCCCAGGTAGACGTAGGCGTCATCGATACAGCTGCGGCAGACGTCGTTGCCGCCGTAGGTGTCTCTGAGCATGTCCGAGTACTCCCACTCGCCGCATTCGTCGCACAGCAGGACGTCGAGTTCCGACCGCATCCAATCCATGGCCTCGTCACGGTCATTGGCGTGGTCGTCGATGCGGGTGATGAGTCTGCGAAGACGTGTGAGCTGCTGGGAGACGAAGTGCCCAATCATGCTGAGCGCTTTCAGCATGGGCACGACGTTCATGTTGTCTCCACGGAAGAGCCTGACTTCGGACTCGTACGCGAAGTCCCGTACGCGGTCTGCGAATTCGGGTGCCCTGTAGCTATACGTCATCATCATTTCCAAGATGTCGTTGCAGGCGCCGGGGTTGCTCTCGTTGAGCTTGAACATGAGCCGCTGGAAGCGGGATGAGTTTTTGGTCAGTGACAGGAAGTACGGAAGCTCGTAAAGCCTCATGATTGGTCTCCAAAAATGAAAAAGCCCGCGTTAGCGGGCCGGGAAAGAGAAGCGGAGAACCCGCCCCTCGACAGGGGGCGGGGACGAAGCAGTCACCGAAGCAGCACAGCCAGCCCGAGGACGGCTGTGGCCAGAGTCACGTAGGTGGTCACCGACTTGCGGTCGAAGCTGCGAGGTCGGTTGAGCAGTGCCTGTTGCAGGCGGTCCATGTCGAGGCTTGACTCGAACCTGCGAGGAGGCTCGTAGTACTTTCCGATCTCAACCTTGCCGGTGTTGAACGTGGACTTCACGACACCTCCACGGTAAAGCTCAGGTTGCGGACAGCGTCTGTGACTCGGTCATCGATGTCGATGTACTCCGCGAGGTTCATGTCATTCAGGCATTGCTCGACAGCCTCACTGACGTCGGTGACAAAGTCATCGTGTACGTAGTGCTGGTTGTGCAGCTCCATTGCCGCCTCAGCCGCCTCAGTGGCGACCTTGGAGATGGTGCTGACCAGGATGTTGATCTGATCCTCAAGGGCTGAGACTCGGTCCCTGAGTTCGACATTGGCCTGGACGATCGGCTGGATCGCGCTGGCCACGGACTGCGTCAGTGCTGCGTTGAGCAGCTCGTTGAGGTTGATGTTCATGCCGTGCTCCTTGTCATGCGGTTGAGGAACTCAATGACGGCCGCCAGGACGTGGGTGTGCGCCTGCTTGGTGTAGCCGCCGATGTTCCAGTCGGTGATGTCGGTGACGTCCAGGCCGTCAGTGCCGAGGTAGTTCCTGCCGTTCTTGTAGTTGTAGATGGTGGCCACGGTGCCGTCCTCGAACCGCACGTTCCACTCGGCGTCCACCTTGTAGCCGTCGCCTTCCATGGGCTCTCCGAAGAGAGCGAGCAGGTCGTAGTACGGGGACTTGAGGTAGCCCTGGAGGTGAGTCCCGTTGATGTCCATACGGGTCTGGTGATGGGTCTTGAAGTTCATGCGTACCTCGCGCGGATCTGGAGGATGTTGGAGAAGGTGACCTTGGCCTTGACCTCGTCAAGGGTGGTCTTGCAGTCCACGCTCTCGCCCTCCTCGTCGCAGCCGACGATGAGTCCCTTGCCCGCCAGAGGGCTGTGGTACTCCGAGTGCTCGAAGAAGTGGGTGGGCGCGTTGAGCAGGCCCTCGTCGTCGACGAAGATGCCGTCGCCGCGGGAGATGCGGGCTACGTCGAACGTCTGGGCGTCGATGAGGTCGTAGATCTGGTTGAAGTCGCCGGAGTACTGAACCTCCTTGACGGTCTGCTCGAACGGGTCAATCAAGATTGCTTTCATGGGTTCCTCGTGTAGAGATTGAGTCGTGAGGACTCGTGGAAATGACAAAGGGCACCTTGCGGTGCCCCTTGTCGTCGTGCTTGCCGCTCAGTAGCGGCGGCGGGTCTTAACCCGCGCCTTGGGCGGGGATGCCTTCTGGTGGCCCTTGCGGTGATACCGGCCGGGACCCTTCTTGGTCGTCGAGGCGTTGCGCATTGGTTTCTCCTTTCTGCGCGGTTGGTGTCCAGTACGGACGGGTCGTGATCTCGGGCACGAGGTGCGCCCGGACTTGGTAGGACAGGATCTGGTAGACCCTGGCCGTGCTCAGGTTGACGCCCAGTTGCGCCATGTGGTGCTGGATCTGGGCCGGCATAAAGCCCTGGCTCTCACGCAGCCTGCGCACCTCAAGCAGCACCTTGTCGGGCTCCTTGGTGGGCGGGCGCGTGTGGCGTCCTCTGCCGGGCTTGGGCGCCGGCTTGGGTGTTGGCGGCAGCGAGGCCCACAGAGCGCGGGCCAGCGAGTCGCTGATGTGGTTGGCCCTGAAGTTCTTCACCCTGCCGCCTCCGCTTTGGCGGCGGCGGAGCGCAGCATGACGCTGGCAAGCAGGAGGGTGTCTCGATCCTCCGGGTACAGCTCGGCGACGGAGTCCGTGAGGTGCTCCAGAGCGTCGGCAACCCGGCGGAAGTCAGGGGGTTGAAACTCAAAAGGCATGCTCGCCCTCCAGCACTGGGTCGTCGTAGGTGCCCAGGTAGAACTCAGGCGTGGCGTTGGCCTCGCCCTCGTGGTACTGGCGGCGGTCAGCCTCTTGCAGCCGAGACAGCTCTTCGCTGATGAACCAGAGCAGGTTGTTCCAACCTTCCCGTCTGGTGCTTGCCAGCTCGACAAGCTCTTCGTGAACCTTGCCTGTGACGCGCAGCTTGTTGTCGACGGCTGCCCGTTGGGCAAGGCGGGCCACAGTGACCCGCAATGTGATCAGTTCGTCCATGGATGCCTCATGTAGTGATTGAGTCGTGAGGAGGTGAAAGCGAGAGACGCAGGCCAGGGCTTTCGCCCCAGCCTGCTTGCGTCAGAACGGCGCTTCTTCCGTCGCCGGCTGCTGCACCGGACGCACGACGTCTACGCGGCCACGCTGGCGCTGGTCGGCACCGAGCACAGAGCGCGTGAGGTAGCGGCGCAGCTCCGCGATGAGCGCTTCCTGGGCGACCCGCCTGGCGGGGCCGTGCTCCAGGCTGTCCATGGCGTCTAACTTGGCGCAGATGTCGATCTGCATCGACTTGAAGACCTGCGGCGAGCCTGCGTAGTCGCGCGGGATCCAGCCGAGCTGGGCGCCAAGGGATTGCGCCTTGGCCACGGAAGCCTCAGACGCCGGCTTGGTCCAGCGCTGAGAGTCGAGCAGGCGGATCGCCTCGAACGCAGCGTCGAAGCTGCCGAAGATCTCGGGCTTGTCAGCCTGCGAGAAGCCGTTACGCAGCAGGCGGGAAATCATCACGGGAGTGGGAACGCGAACAGACATGGTGTCTCTCCTGAAAGGTTGAAAAGGAAAAAGGGAAAGCGGACGTCCCGCCCCCCGTAGGGGCGGGAAGGCAGCGGGGTCACCCGGCGCGGAAGAGGTCGAACGACCCACCGCGGTACAGGCGGGCGCGCCCCTGTGGGTGGGTCAGGTAGACCCAGAGAGCGCCGGCAGGCCAGTGCCGGAGCTGCATCAGCCGAAGCTGATCGAAGAGCGCCAGGCGCTCAGGAAGCGTGAGGCGGTCCATCAGAGGCTGTCCGACACGCAAGCCGAGATCCAGCCCAGGAGCATCGAGAAACACATCCCGAAGACCGTCGGCAGTACGCCGATCCGGTCGGTCATGCCGAGCCAGCCCAGGTACAGGCTGAACGCGATGCTGAGGATCATGGCTACCCAGGCGCAGCCTTTTGCGATCGTTGTCATGTGTGAGGTCTCCAGAAATGAAAAAACCCGCCGAAGCGGGTCACAACAAGGAAGAGGACGCCCCTCCTCCGTCAGGAGGGGCGGACACGACTCAGCGCTCGAAGACCTCGAAGCAGCCGTCAGCAATGCGGATCACGCTCACACGCCGACCCTTCAGCGCCAAGGCCTTGGCCTGCGCGTTGGCCTGGGCAAACGTGAGGAAGCCGGGCTCTGGGTCAGGCTGGCCTGCGTCGCCACGGCAGAAACCATCCCAGCGGGAGTCGTCCGGTTGGCTGTCGAGGTGCTCTTGGTACTTGTCCATGGTCAGTCTCCGAAGGGTGTTACGAATCAAGGGGTTAGTCAGTGATAGGCGCAGGCTGTCGTTTCCGCGCAACCGATAGCTACAAACTATCACCTCGTCAGAGAGGGAGATCCCGTCTCTCCGCAGGAGACGGGAGAACCCGTTGCTACCGCACAAAAGACGTACAGAACGCCCGCAAACCCGCGTCGTTGCTACATGAGCGACGGATTACCAATCAGTTGGAGCGCCGACGGTGGTGCGCCGGCCTGGTGGAGATCGCCTGGGAGGCGGTAGGGGGGGTGGGTGGCATGTGGCCACGTAGTCGGAGTGCGGGGGTATGAGGACTCCACTGCTATCCCCACCTCAAGCGCGAAGGCCATCCCCATCTCAAGCGGGAGTCATTGACCAACCTCAACCCCAACCGGTGGGTCGCCACGGCTGTGGGACACCCTCCAGGACCGCTGTATCGGGCTTTGTAGCTTCGATCGTGGGGTGGGTGGCACCCTACCCCCATGTGGACCATCGGAGAGCGCCATGGGGGTGTCTTGGGACTCCAGGACTTTCTGTATCTCTACCTACAGAACGACTGTCTACGGTAGTAGACAGGAGTTCTCATATCTCTCTTACTCTACGGTATACCGTATAGATGGTATACCGGACCGATGGTATACCATGCCATCTGTAGTAAAGAGATTTTGTATTCTTGCACAAGGAATACCGGTTATCCGTAGTAAATAATACATACGGTATACCATCTGTATGGAATACATTCTTTGTATTCTTGTACAAGGAATACCGGTTTTCTATCTACGGTTTACCGTAGTACGGTATACCGTAGTACGGTTTACTACAGATAGAATACAAATACGCAAGGATCGTGCCAGCTTTGGCTGTCTGGCGGCGGAAACCCCCTGGACCATTACCCCTGAACCCCCTGGACATTTCCGCTGGACTCCCGCCTACATTGGTCTGGCAGGTGTAACTTGCGTCACCCCAGCGGTTGGTGGGGCATAACCTCCGCAGCCTGGGCCGCGAACCGTCTCCTCCTGAGCGGTGACCAGGCCGGCTGACCCACGTCACGGGTCACCAAACCCCCAACTACATTGGGCAGCCAAGGAGTCACACCATGGCCGCTCGCATTCGCAAGATCCGGCACGATGACGACACCCGGGCAAAGATCCAGGCGGCGTACTACATCAACCGGCTACACGACCACATCACCGGCAAGACGGCGATGAGCGATTCGCAGATCAAGGCTGCGAAGATCTTGCTCGACAAGTCGCTGCCCAACCTTTCTGACGTCAAGCTCGACACTGGCGCCCAGGGCATCACGTTCAACCTGAACGCGAATCTGCCCAAGTGAGCGCGGTCGCCGACGACTCGCTCGTCACCTATCACCCGCCGGGTCCGGTGGCGGCCTCGTTCCACCAGGACGGCAGCTTCGTTCGTGGCCTGATGGGTCCGGTGGGTTCTGGCAAGTCCAGCTCCTGCTGCGTCGAGATCGTCATGCGGGCGCTGCGCCAGGAGCCCTGGCACGACGGCGTCAGGCGCTCCCGCTGGGCGATCATCCGCAACACCTACCCCGAGCTGAAGTCCACCACGATCAAGACCTGGGAGACCTGGTTCCCGTCCAACGTGGCGCCCATCCGGTGGGACACGCCGATCACCTCGCACATGAGGATCGACGACATCGGCGACGGCACGGCGATGGACCTGGAGGTCGTCTTCCTGGCGCTGGACTCCGAGACCGACACCGGCAAGCTGCGCTCCCTGGAACTCACTGGCGTCTGGATCAACGAGGCGTCCGAGATCGCGCGTGGCGTCTTTGACATGACCACCCAGCGGGTTGGGCGCTTCCCCTCCAAGCTCAAGGGCGGCCCGTCCTGGACCGGCGTGATCCTGGACACCAACCCTCCGGACGACGACCACTGGTACTACCACTTCGCCGAGGTCGAGACGCCCAAGGGCTGGAAGTTCTTCCGCCAGCCCGGCGGCCTGTACTTCGACCAGGACAAGCAGGAGAACGTCCCCAACCCCGACGCAGAGAACACCGACAACCTGCCCAACGGGCATGGGTACTACCTGCAACAGCTTGGCGGCAAGCTCGACACCTGGATCAACGTCTTCCTGCGCGGCAACTACGGCACCACCTCCGACGGCAAGCCGGTCTACCCCGAGTGGAATGACCGCGTCCACGTGGCGTCTGAGCCCCTCAAGCCAACCCGTGGGCTGCCCATCATCCTGGGCTGGGACTTCGGTCTCACGCCGAGCTGCATCATTGGCCAGATGATGCCAAACGGGCGTCTGCACATCCTCGAAGAGCTGGTGGCCGAGGACATGGGCATCCGCCAGTTCGCATCCGATGTGGTGCGGCCGGTTCTGACCACGAAGTACAACGGCTTTGCCCGCTTCTCAGAGGGCGACCCCGCCGGCCAGATCCGCGCTCAGACCGACGAGCGCACCTGTCTGCAAGAGCTGGCAGAGCTGGGCATCCCCACCGAGCCCGCACCGACCAACGACTGGATTCCCCGCCGAGAATCTGTTGCGTACTTCCTGACCCGCATGATCGACGGCGGGCCCGGCTTCTTGCTGGACCCAAGCTGCACGACCCTGCGCAAAGGCATGAACGGCCGCTACCGCTACGAGCGCCTGAAGACCTCAGGTTCGGCGCGATACAGAGACCGACCCATCAAGGATCAGTTCTCACACCCTCATGACGCGCTTCAGTACCTGTGCATGCGAGTCCGCAACGGACTCAGCCCGGTTCGCGCAAGGGCGGTCGTGAACGCATCGAACAAGGGCTGGACATGAACGCCATCGCAGTACCGCCGCCTCCCATGGAGGTGGACATCGACGTCAAACAGGCGCCCTCCAACGAGTACGACCTGCTGCACACACCTCTGTCGAGCCACATCACGGACTGCTGGTCGCGCTCCAAGTTCGCCAAGACCGAGATCGTGGAACGACTGCTGGCCTGTGAACGCCAGCGGCGTGGCGTCTACGACCCGGAGAAGGCGATGGAGATCGCCAAGACCGGCGGCTCCGACATCTACATGCGCCTGACCGACATCAAGTGCCGGGCCGCCGAGAGCTGGATCCGCGACATCATGCTGTCGGCCGGACGGCGCGTGTTCGACCTTGACACCGCTGAGGAGCCCGAGGTTCCGCCGGAGGTCTCAGCCGGCATCGTGGACCTTGTGCGCATGGAGATGGACGAGTTCGTCCAGGCTGGCGGCGCTGTCCACCCGGAGGCGTTTCGCGCTCGCATGGAAGAGGTGCATGACCAAGTCATGGACAAGCTGCGCGAGCAGGCCAAGGAGGCGGCCAAGCGCATGGGCGACAAGATCGAGGACCAGTTGAATCTGGGGCGCTTCTCCCAGGCGTTCCGGGACTTCGTCAACGACTTCGTCACCTACCCGTCGGCCGTCTTCAAGGGGCCGGTCGTCCAGCGCAAGAAGAAGATCACCTGGGGCCCGGGCCATCAGGCGGTGATCTTGCGCGACTACGCCAAGAACTTCGAGCGCGTGTCACCCTACGACGCCTACCCGTCTCCGAACGCCAGCTCGCCGCAGGACGGCTTCTTCATCCAGCGCCACCGCCTGTCCCGCGCGGCGCTCCAGGACCTGCGTGGCGTCCCTGGCTACAACGATGAAGCCCTGGATCAGGTGCTTGAGCGCTTCGGCGACAACGGCTTCCGCCAGTGGCTCATGGGCGACCAGGAGCGCGATCGCCTGGAGGGCAAGCCCCACTCCCGTCTGTTCACCAAGGAGGTGATCGAGGCGCTGGAGTTCTGGGGCTCGGTCAGCGGCAAGATGCTCCTGGACTGGGGTCTGAAGCCGACCAAGAAGATGCCTATCGAGTGGAACCGCGAGTACGAGGTCACCGCTTGGCAGATCGGCCCCTTCGTCATCAAGGTGTCGATCAACCCAGATCCCCTGGGGCGCCGCCCCTACGAGATCGCCCAGTGGAACGAGATCCCGGGCTCCTTCTGGGGCACCGCCCTGCCAGAGCAGATGCGCGACGTGCAGATCATGTGCAACGCGGCGGCGCGCTCCCTGGCCAACAACATGGGCATCGCCTCCGGACCCCAGGCGGAGATCCAGGTCGACCGCCTGCCTGACGGCGAGGATGTGACCTCGATGTTCCCCTGGAAGATCTGGCAGACCACGTCCGATCGAACGGGCGGCGGCCAGCCTGCGGTGCGCTTCTTCCAGCCCAGCATGAACTCGTCGGAGCTTCTCAACGTCTACCAGTACTTCATGAAGATGTCCGACGAGGTGACCGGCATCCCGGCGTACCTCTACTCCGGCCAGACCGGTGGCGGCGCGGGCCGCACAGCCTCAGGTCTGTCCATGCTGATGGACAACGCGGCCAAGGGCATCAAGACCGCCATCGCCGCCTTGGACGAGGTGGTCTCCGCAATGGTGGATCGGCTCTACATCCACAACATGCTCTACGACCCAGACCCGGCCATCAAGGGTGACTTCAAGGTCATCGCCCGTGGCGCCATGGGCATGGTCCTCAAGGAGCAGTTGCAGCAGCGGCGCATGGAGTTCCTCCAGTCCACGGCCAACCCCGTCGACCTCCAGATCGTCGGCCTGCCCGGTCGCGCCTACCTGCTCCACGAGGTGGCGGACTCCCTCCAGATGGACACCAGCCGGATCGTGCCCACGCCCGACAAGCTGGCGTTCGATCAACAGAAGCAGATGCAGTTCCAGATGGCGGCCCAGCAGATGGCTGGCGGCCAGCAGCAGGTCGCCGCGCCAGGAGCGCCCAGCGACGCCCAGATGCCCGCTGACCCGGGCGCTCTCCCACCCCTGTAGAGGTACTCCATGGCAACGAAAGCATTCAGCGGCAAGCAGACCCCAGCCGAGGAGCGCAAGGAAGCGCGGATGGTCCGCTCTGGCAAGGTCAGCCCGGCCGAGTACGCGCGACGCGAGAAGGCCGAGGGCGACAGCAAGTCACCAGCCAGACTGAAAGCCACTGGTCAGAAGCTGGCCAGCGGAAAGATGTCGGCGTCTCAGTACGCCTCCAAGCCCATGAAGAAGGGATGACGCCATGATGAAGCGAGCTATGCCAAAGCCAATGGCCGGGCCCATGCCCATGCAGCGGCAACCAATGAACCGTGCCGCCCCGATGGCTTACATGGCTGACGGCGGCCTCGTGGGTTCGGCGGCCAGAACCTGCGGTTGTGTTGGCCCATCTGGCGGCACCGGCGGCACGCGCGGCCACCAGGACTACCGCAAGTAAAGCGTGCTCAAACAAACCCCAGATAGAGTCACCGCGGCACTGGCCTCCTTGGAGGGCAGTTCGGAATTCGAGGTGGTTCTGGGTTGGCTTGAGGAGTCTCTTGCCGACCTCAAAACTGCCAGCCACCACACGAAAGACGAAGTCATTCTGAGGTGGCAGCAAGGAGCGTGTCAGACGCTCGACGACCTGATCAGGAAGACCAGGGCGTCACGTCAGACACAGCACTCCAGGCGCAAATAGCCCATTTGGGCAAACGCTTTATCGGTGGCGTTTCACCGGTCCCGAGAACACCGGAACTTGAAGGCGCGGATACGCAAGGCCCGCGACGGACAGTGAAGGCTCAAGGAGTTGGAATTGGATCTCCCACGTGCCGTCCTAGAGGCGGAGCGAAAGGCAGAAGAGGCACTCAACCGTCTCAAGTCACCACCGCAGCCTACGGCCCAAGAGCCGGCGCCAGCCCCTACCCAGGAGCCTGCGCCCCCTCCGCCGCCGCCAGCGCCCGCCCCGAACACGGGAGACGAGCCCTGGGAAGCCCGGTACAGATCCCTGCATGGCAAGTACAACGCAGAGATCCCCAGGCTGAACGCCGCGCTGAAAGAGCGAGACGCCGAGATGACCGAGCTGCGGGAGAAGATCGCAGCCCTGGAGTCGTCCAAGGACAGGCAGTCACTCGTCAAGCCTGAGGAAATTCAGGAGTTCGGCGAACCCCTGGTGGACCTGATCAGACGCGCAGCGCGCGAAGAGGTCGGGGCCAAGGACCAGGAGATCGCAGAACTCAAGTCGCAGTTGAAGTCGATGAAGTCGACGTCCGAGCAGACGCATGAGGCCACCTTCTACGAGAAGCTGGCGGCGTCGATCCCGGACTGGATGACCATCAACGACGACCCTGAGTTCCACAGTTGGCTTGCCGAACACGACGAACTGACCGGCTACCAGAGGCAAGAGCTTCTTTCACAGGCGGAGAAGCGGAAGGACGCGATGCGCGTCGCCCGGTTCTTCGATGCCTACAAGAAGACCAAGTCCAAGACCCAGGTTGCAGCAGAAGATTCGTTGGAGTCTCAAGTGGCGCCAGTGACAACGAGGGCAGATGCCCCGCCCCCAGGCAAGAAGATCTGGACCCGGGCGGAGGTGGCTGACTTCTACGCACGTGATCGCCGAGGCGAGTACTCCGCCGATCAAGCTGCTGCGATTGAAAAGGACATCCAGGAGGCTGTCCGCGACCGAAGGGTCCGGTAAGCCACTGGCTTCAACTCATCGAGGTTTCAAATGTCTCTCGCAGTATCTGGAAACTACTACGGCGCCGGCAGTGGCGTCGACTCTTACGCTGGCGCTTCCGGGTTCATCCCGGAGATCTGGTCTGGCAAGCTCCAGGTCAAGTTCTACAAGTCCACCGTTCTCGGTGAGATCACGAACAACGACTGGGAAGGCGAGATCAAGGGCCACGGCGACAAGGTCAACATCCGCTCCATCCCGACCATCACGATCAACAACTACCAGAAGGGCATGAACCTGACCAATCAGGTTCCGACCAGCGCCCCTCTGGAGCTGAATATCGACAAGGGCAAGTACTTTGCCGTCATCCTGGACGACGTGGACAAGGTGCAGGCCGACGTCCAGTTGATGGATATGTTCACTGATGACGCGAGTCAGCAGATGAAGATCGCCATCGACGGCGACGTCCTGGGCGGCGTCTTTGCCGACGCAGCCACCGCCAACAAGGGCGCCAACGCTGGCGCGCTGTCCGGCGGCATCAACCTCGGTGCGACGGGTGCTCCCCGCCAGATCACCAGCTCCACGGTCCTGGACATGATCCTGGACATGGGCCTGTGCCTGGACGAGCAGAACGTGCCTGAGACTGGCCGCTGGGTGGTGATCCCCGCCTGGATGGCGTCGATGATCAAGCGCTCGGACCTGAAGCAGGCTTACTTGACTGGCGACAGCGTCACCCCGCTGCGCAACGGCAAGCTGGGCATGATTGACCGGTTCACGCTGTACGTGTCCAACAACTTGGCCACGACCGCCGACCTGGGTGGTGATGCGGCTCCTGGCGGCACCGCCGCCAACGCCGACAGCACCGCCTGGAACATCATGGCCGGCACCCGTGACGCCATCTCGTTCGCCTCGCAGATCACCAACGTCGAGACCCTGCGTTCGCAGCAGACGTTCGGCAACATCATGCGCGGCCTGAACGTGTACGGCTACAAGGTGACCAAGCCTGAAGCCCTGGTCCACGGCTACATCCGCAAGTGATCGGCTGAGCCACCTAGTGTGAGCTGGCATGAGGGGGAGTCGGGCAACCGGCTCCCCTTTTTCACATGACCAAGTACCTCAAGCAGAAGTGGTCTGGGCACGTTTTCGTTTGGTCTGAGCGTCTGGCTCAGCGCGACGACATGGAGCCCTACGACCTACCTCCCAAGCAGGCGCCAACTCCGGAGCCGGAGTCCAAGACTCCCACCCAGAATTCACGGTCGAGGCCACCGCTTCCGCCGCTGGATGACGCCATCGAAACATTCAAGCGAGAGGCTCGACAGCCTCCGCGCAAAAAGGATGAACCGTGAAAGTCTCTGACATCATCAGCCGCGCACGAATCCTCTTGAACGACCAAGACGGGACTCGCTGGCTCGACAACGAACTCGTCAGTTGGATCAACGACGCCCAGAAGCTGATCGCTCTGGTGCGGCCGGACTCCAGCGTCTCCAACAGCACCGTCACCCTGGTTGCTGGCACCAAGCAAAGCATCCCGGCCGGCGGCTTCCGCTTGCTGGACATCATTCGGAACATCGCGCTCGACGGGATTACGGGCGGCCGCTCGATCCGCGTTGTCGACCGCGAGGTGCTCGACTCCCAGGATCCGATGTGGCACACGACCACGGCGGCCGGGACCATCAAGCACTTCATCTACGACAACCGCAACCCGCTGGCGTACTACGTGTACCCGCCCGCGATTGCCGGCACCAAGATTGAGGTCATGTACTCGGTCTCCCCGACGGAGATCGTCTACAACTCCGGCAACGTCGCAGGAACAATGAACACCGACTTGACGGTCGCTGACATCTACCTGGAGTCGGTCCTCAACTACGCCATGTACCGTGCCTACAGCAAGGACGCGGAGTTCTCCCAGAACCCGCAGCTTGCCGCCGGCTACCTCCAGACCGTGTACTCGATGCTGGGCATCAAGACGCAGAAGGACGTGGCGTTCTCGCCTGACCTCAACAGCAAGGGCGCGATGCCCAACGCTGCGGCGATCCAGGCAGGCGGTGTCTGATGGCGTCCTACGAGGACTTCCTCTCGCGGGTCTTGATTGAGGTCCCGGGCTGCGCCGAGGTGTCGGCGCTCCTGGCCGTCAAGGACACCTGCATCGAGTTCTGCGAGAAGAGCCTTGTTCTGGTCAAGGACCACGAGCCCATCACCGTTTACGAAGGCGAGGTCGACTACGACCTGGAGGCCCCGTCCGGCTATGTCGTCATCAAGGTCATGAGGGCCTGGATGGAGAACAACCGGATGGAGCCCATGCACCCGGACATCGTCCGTGAGGCGTCGGTCTACAACCGGCTCTACAACTCCTTCCAGGCGGCGCCGTCCCTGCCGATGCGCTACCTCCAGAAGTCGGAGCGCACGATCTCTGTCTGGCCGTTGCCGGACAAGACGTACCAGAACGGACTGACGCTGCGGGTCGCGCTGAAGCCCTCGCGCTCCTCCACGGCGGTCGAAGACGTCCTCTTCGAGGACTACGCCGAAACGATTGCTGCCGGGGCGCTGGGGCGTCTCATGATTTCCTCCGGCAAACCCTACACCGACCTGAAGCTGGCGGCTGCCAGGAAGGCGGAGTTCGCGGCTGGACTGAACGTCGCAAGGCAGCGGGCCGGTCACGGCCACACACGTTCCAACCTCTCCGTGCGCATGCAGCGCATCTGATTCATAGGAGCCCCTCATGGCCAAGTACGCCCACCCCGATGTTCTGGACCAGGGTCCGAACTTCATCAAAGTCAACTGCAACAAGATGGCAGTTATCAGCTCGTACACCTTTGGCGCTACTTACGCCACGGTGAACAGCGCCATCCTGGCTGAAGCGGCCATGACCTCGACCGACTTCACCCTGGCTTCGTCCGGCAACGACCGCACGCTGACCACGGCCTCTGGCAAGAGCGACACCTCAGCCAACGCTACTGGCGGCAGCGCCAGCAACCACATTGCCTTCGTTGACACGGTCAACAGCAAGGTGCTGTGGGTGACGGAAGAGACCTCGGGCCAGACCATCACCGCTGGCAACCCGGTCAACTTCCCCTCGCTGGTCTACACCGCCAAGCAGCCGGTTGCTCCCTGATAGGTAGGCCATGTCTCTGGCAAACGACTCAATCCTGGTCACGCCCGGCTCGGGCGCGACGGTGGCGACTGAACTCATCAGCGGCAAAGAGCATCAGGTTGTTTTGCTGGCGGACAAGTCTGGCCACATGCTGAACAGCAAGGACACCTACATTGTGTTCACGGGCAACACGGTTCACGTTGCCGCAGCCCGCACCACGCTGTTTGACATTTTCAACGCCACCGGCAGCGGCAAGATCATGCGCGTGGTCGGGCTTTACGTCATCCCCGCGCTCGCGGCAGTCACGGGCGTGGGGCAAACCTACGAGGTGATCCGCACCTCAGCAGTGGGTACGGGCGGCACGACGCTCACGCCGCAGAAGTTTGACAGCGCCGACGCTAACCTTCCTGCTCAAGTCACGGCACGCATTAAGGCCACAGGCGGCGCAACCGCCTCAGCCACGCTGCAACTGCTCAACGGCTCGTCCGAAGAAACCACCTCCTACGCCTCGATGGCGAGCACGCTGAACCATGTGCCAATGGGCGGGACGCTCGGGGCAGGAGAAACCGGATGGGTCATACGCGAAAACGAGGGTCTGAAGATTGACCAGACCACCAACAGCGCCGTCGGAAACGTGAACATCCAGATCGTGTTCACGCTGGAGTAAGCCCATGCTGCTGCCCCTGCTGCTGGGTCAGGGCGCTGCCGGCATCACGCTCACCGGCAACAACAGCCGGACCGACCACACCAGCACGACCGGCGCGGTCAGCAGCCAGCACACCGCCGCTGGAAACAACGTCCGCCAGGACACGACCAGCACTGCTGCCGCCGTCACGCAGACGCATGCTCTGGCCGGCAATAGCGCAAGACAGGACACGACCAGCACGACCGGCGCTGTCGTGGTCGTCAGCGAGGTCACGCTCACCGGCAATTCTGTCCGCCAGGACAACACGTCGGCCACGGGCGCCGTCAGCTCGACGCACGTTCTTGCCGCC
>Ga0209985_10002210_pt1 | contig 17931 bp, 15 predicted proteins | sample NOAtaG_FD_187305 | JGI IMG/M metagenome (GOLD analysis project Ga0209985, IMG submission 187305) | Freshwater lake microbial communities from Lake Erie, under a cyanobacterial bloom - NOAA_Erie_Diel6S_1000h metaG (SPAdes) (version 2) | ecosystem: Environmental > Aquatic > Freshwater > Lake ...
CGCGCGCCGCGCGCGCTGGAGCGGACGTGGAAGCCGGGCGACGAGTTCGTCGTCGAGTGGCGGGCGCTGACGGTGGCGCTGCTCGACGAGCTGGCCGCCCGCGTGCGTACCCGCCTCGGGCCCGACGCGGCCGCCTTGCCGCTGGCCTGCATCCTAGAAGGCGGCACGTGGGCCGCCGGGCGCGCGATCGCCAGCGAGCGGCGCGCCGGGGCGCCGCCGCTCCTGGTCGACAGCGACGGCACGATCTTCTGAGGGGCCCGGTGGACCAGCCCGCGGGACGCGCCTCGTTCGGCACGCTGCTGCGGCAGTGGCGCCGGCTGCGCGGGCTGAGCCAGCTGGACCTGTCGCTGAAGGCGGGGGTCTCGACGCGGCACCTGAGCTGGCTGGAAGGCGACAGGGCCGCGCCGAGCCGGGCGATGGCGATCCGGCTGGCCACGCAGCTGGCACTGCCGATGCGCGACGGCAACGCGCTGCTGGCGGCCGCAGGCTACGCCCCGATGTGGGCCGAGCGGCCGCTGGGGCACCCGGCGCTGGCACCGGCCCGCGCCGCGCTGCAGCGGCTGCTCGAGGCCCACGAGCCGGCACCCGCGCTGGCGGTGGACCGGCTCTGGAACCTGGTGGCCCACAACAGGATGGTCGCCTTGCTGCTGGCGCCGGTGGCGCAGGCGGAGCCCGCGCTGCTCCAGCCGCCGGCCAACATGCTGCGCCTGACGCTGCACCCGCGCGGCCTGGCCCCGATGATCGAGGACTTCCCGGCGTGGCGCGCCCAGGTGCTGCAGCGCCTGGCGCGCCAGGTCGGCGCCAGCGGCGACCCCGCGCTGCGCGCGCTGCACGCCGAACTGTCGGCGCTGCCGCTGCCCGAGGGCGTGACCGCCGCCGCGCCGCACGCCGACGACGCGGTGATCGTGCCGCTGGTCCTGGCCACGCCGCTCGGGCGCATGTCCTTCCTGACCACGGTCACGGTGTTCGGCGCACCGCACGACGTGACGCTGGCCGAGCTCGCGGTCGAGACGCTGCTGCCGGCCGACGAAGCCACCGCCCGGATGCTGCGCGAGGCACTGGCCGCGGCCGCCTGACGGCGCGGGATCCCGCGGGCGGTCAGTCCGCGCCCCGCTCCCCGCGCGCCAGCGCCAGCCCGAGGGCGAACAGGGCGCCGAAGACCACGTTCAACGCCACGTTCGGCCACGCCCCGACCGCGGCCGAGAAGGCCGTGTCGACGACGAACCAGCTGCCGACGGACAGTGCCACGATGGCGCGCGCCCGCGCCGGCTCGACGCGCCAGCGCCCGCGCAGCAGCGCCAGCAGCGACAGCGCCCAGCCCAGCATCACCGCGCCCAGCACGCCGTGCACCAGCGTCGCATAGGCCACGACCTCGGGACCGAAGCGGTCGATCCGGCCGGCGTCGCCGTACATCAGCAGGCTGAAGCCCTGGCGGCTCCATGCGGGCAGCAGCACGAGGGCCGAGCCGAACAGCCCGGTGCCGACCACGGCGGCCAGCAGCAGCGTGTCGCGCTTCACCGCCTGCCCCTCAGCCGCCGAACGGGTTGGCGGTGGCGAACCACAGCCCGATGCCGGTGGCGATGATGAATGCCCCATCGAGCACGCCGACCAGCAGGAACACCTTCCCCTGCAACGGCTCCATCAGCTCGGGCTGGCGCGCGCTCGCGTCGAGGTAGCGGCTCGCCAGCAGGCCGACGCCGACGCAGGAGCCGACCGCACCCAGGCCGATCATGTGGCCGACGGCCAGCGGGACGAGGTCGATGCCGCTCATGGTGTGTCTCCCGGTGGTTGCACGATGGCTGCATCATCGCCCGGCCACAGGCCCGCTGCCATGACCTGGCAGGTCATGGGTGGCGCGCTGTGGCAGCATCGCACCGAGCAAGGAGCCGCCCGATGGAACCCGCACCCGTGCACCTGGTCTCGCACCCTCTCGTGCAGCACAAGCTGACGCTGATGCGCGAGAAGGACCGCAGCACCAACAGCTTCCGCCGCCTGCTGCACGAGATCAGCGTGCTGATGGCCTACGAGGTCACGCGCGAGATGCCGATGCGCATGGTCGAGATCGAGACGCCTCTCGAGAAGATGAGCTCGCCCGTGATCGACGGCCGCAAGACCGTGTTCGTCGTGATCATGCGCGCCGGCAGCGGCTTCCTCGACGGCATGCTGGAGGTGGTGCCGGGCGCGCGCGTCGGGCACATCGGGCTGTACCGCGACCCGAAGACGCTGGTGGCGGTGGAGTACTACTTCAAGATGCCGCACGGCATGCACGAGCGCGACGCGATCGTGCTCGACCCGATGCTGGCCACCGGGAACTCGGCGGTAGCCGCGGTCGAGCGGCTGAAGGAGACGCAGCCGAAGTCGATCCGCTTCGTCTGCCTGCTGGCGGCGCCTGAAGGCATCGCCAACATGCAGCGGCACCATCCGGACGTGCCGATCTACACGGCGGCGATCGATCGCCAGCTCGACAGCCACGGCTACATCGTGCCGGGCCTGGGCGACGCGGGCGACCGGATCTTCGGGACCAAGTAGCGCGGGGGCGGCGCCAGCGCGCCCGGGCCGGGCGCGCTGGCGCCGGCGCGGGTCAGGCCGGGCGCGCCTTCTCCAGCGCGCGTGCCAGATCCTCGATCAGGTCGTCGACGTGCTCGAGGCCCACCGACAGCCGCAACAGGTCGGGCGGCGCCGGCGTGCCGGGGCCCTCGACGCTGGCGCGGTGCTCGATGAGGCTCTCGGTGCCTCCGAGCGACGTGGCGCGCTTCCACAGCCCCACGTGGGCGGCGGTGGCGATGGCCGCTGCCTCGCCGCCGCGCACCCGCAGCGACAGCATGCCGCCGAAGCCGCCTTCCATCTGGCGCCGCGCCACGTCGTGGCCGGGAAAGCCCGGCAGCCCGGGGTAGAGCACCTCCAGCACGTGCGGGTGGTCGGCCGCGAAGTGCTCGGCGATGCGCTGCGCTGCCGCGCACGCCGCGCGCACGCGCAGCGGCAGCGTGCGCAGGCCGCGCAGCAGCAGCCAGGCCTCGAACGAGCCGAGCGTGCCGCCGACCTGCGCCCGCACCTTGCGCACGCGCTGCCAGTACTCCGAGTCGGCGCGCGTCACCAGCACGCCGGCGACCACGTCGCTGTGGCCATTGAGGTACTTCGTGGCCGCGTGCATCACGACGTCGGCGCCCAGTGCGAGCGGCCGCGTCAGCACCGGGGTGGCCACCGTGGAGTCCACCGCCAGCAACGCACCGGCGGCATGCGCGGCGGCCGCCGCGTCGGCGATGTCGGTGACCGACCACAGGGGGTTGGCCGGCGTCTCGATCCAGACCAGCTTCGTACGGCCGGGGCGCAACGCGGCGCGCAGCGCGGCCGGGTCGGTCATGTCGACCAGCTGCACGTCCAGGCCCCAGCCGGCGGCGAACCCGAGCAGCCAGTTGCGCAGGCTCCAGTACATGACGCGCGGCGCGATCACGTGGTCGCCCGGCGCCAGCGCCTGGAAGCAGGCCGTGGCCGCAGCCATGCCGCTGGCGAACAGCAGCGCCTGGTGCCCGCCCTCCAGCGCATTGATCACCGCCTCGGGCGCGTCGAAGGCGGGGTTGTCGGCGCGCGCGTACACGCGGCCCGAGCGGTACTGGTTGTCGGGGTCGCGCACGAAGGTCGTCGACGTGTGCAGCGGCGGGATGATCGCCCGCGTGGCCGCGTCGACCTGGCCGAGCGCCTGCGCGGCGATGCTGTCAGGGTGCAGGGAGCGGGGGTCGGGCATGGCTCAACGCTGGTAGGCGCCGGGCGTCCAGCGCGCCCAGTCGGTGGGGAGAGGCCGCGTGCCCACGGGCCACTCGAACTCCGCGCGCGGCGCAAGGTCGCGCCCCTGCACGTCGCGCGGGTCGATCGCGCGGCCGCGCAGCCACGAGTCGGGCGGCAGCTCGAAGGCCGCGGTCGTCACGTCGGCCAGCATGCCGAGCGTGGCCGGCCAGTTGCCGTCGAAGCTGCCGCCGGCACCGAGGCGGAACACGCCGGCGCCGACGACGAGGTTGTTGACCGCCAGCACGCCGTCGAAACCGGGCACCTTGTCGCTCCACGCGCGCACGAACCAGCCCGGAAGCCGTCCCTCGCTGATCAGCGTGTTGTGCGACATCACGAGTTCGTTGCGCGGGTGCACGCCGCCCTCGGCGCCGTAGGCGACCAGCACCGGGTTTTGCGTGTGCATGCCCTGCCCGATCACGTTGCCGAGCAGCAGCGCCTGGCCGCCGTTGGGCAGGTCGACCTCGTAGCTGGCGCCGCCGTCGTTGGAATCGCGGATCATGTTGTAGCGCAGCTCGGTCACACGCGCGCGCGACTTGATCAGGTGGCCCTCGAAACCGCGGTGGAAGCGGCTGCCGGTGACCGCCAGACGGGCGATGCGCCCGGCGTACAGCAGGTGCGGCAGCGAGCCCACACGCCGCGGCGCGCGACCGAACTCGCAGTCGACGACGTCGAGTTCGGCGTCGCCGAAGTTGGCGGTCAGCAGGCCGTTCTCGTTGTCGGTGAACACGCAGCGCTCCACCCGGAGACGACCCTTCTCGAACCGGATCCCGGCGCCGTTGCCGTCGGGCACGCGCGCGCCGCGGAACCCGAGGTTCTCGATGCGCACGTCGCCATTGCGCACGACGAGGATGGCCTTGCCCTCGGCGTGCCGGCCGTCGGCGACGAAGACGGGGCGCTGGCCCAGGCCGCGGATCGTCAGCCGGCGCTGCTCGATCACTCCCACGGTGCCGCGGTACTCGCCGGGGAGCAGGTCGATCGTGTCGCCGTCCCTGGCCTCCCGCAGGGCGGCGGTGAACGAAGCAGGCGAGCCCGTCGGTCCGACGACGAGGCTGCGCGCCCCCACCGCCTCGGCTGGGGACGCCGGCGCCTGACAAGGCACCGCCAGCCCGGCGAGTGCGACGATGCACCGGCGCCGCCCCGATGCATCTGCGCTGCGAAGCCGCGTACCGTGGACCGCCATGGACACCGAGTATGTCAGCGGCCGTGCGGCGCCGCGCGCCGGGGCGGCCGCCGCTGCAGGCGCTCCGTGCGGGTTTCCACGGGCTGCCTTGCACCGGCGCCATGCAGGCGCGAGGCTACGATTCCCGAGACTGTTCCGCGACCATCGCCCGACCGGGGCGTGCCCGTCGCGCGAACGCCGCGTCGTGCCGGGGCACGGCGTGCAACCCGAGACCCGAGGACATCCCATGCCGCGCATCGCCTCCCGCCTGCTGGCTGCCGCAAGCCTCGCCGTCGCCGCCGGTGCGGCCACGGCGCAGGACGCCCAGATCAACGTCATTTGCTCGGTTCAGGCCGAATGGTGCAACATGATCCAGACCGTCTACGCGCGCACGACGGGCGTCAAGGTCAACATGTCACTGAAGGGCTCGGGCGAGGCGCTGGCGCAGCTGATCGCCGAGCGCGCCAACCCCAAGACCGACGTCTGGTTCGGCGGCACCGGCGACCCGCACCTGCAGGCCGCCGAGCAGGGGCTGACCCTGGAGTACAAGAGCCCGAGCCTGCCGCAGCTGCACGCCTGGGCGCAGCAGCAGGCGCAGCAGTCGGGCTACAGGACGGTGGGCATCTACAGCGGCCCGCTCGGCTTCGGCTACAACCCCGAGCTGCTGGCAAAGAAGAAGCTCCCCGTGCCCAGGAGCTGGGCCGACCTGCTCAAGCCCGAGTACAAGAACGAGATCCAGGTCGCCAACCCGGCCTCGAGCGGCACCGCCTACACGATGGTGGCCACGCTGGTGCAGCTGATGGGCGAGGACAAGGCCTTCGAATACATGAAGGCGCTGCATCGCAACATCCAGACCTACACGCGCAGCGGCACCGGCCCGATCAAGGCGGTGGCCCGGGGCGAGGCGAGTGTCTCGATCAGCTTCGTGCACGACGGCCCGGGCGAGAAGTTGCAGGGCTTCCCGGTCGAGACGATCACGCCCGGAGAGGGCACGGGCGCCGAGATCGGCTCGATGTCGATCATCAAGGGCGCGCGCAACCTCGAGGCGGCCCGAAAGTTCTACGACTGGGCACTCACCGCGTCGGCCCAGGAGATGGGCGCCGCAGCCCGGCAGTTCCAGCTGCCGAGCAACAAGAGCGCCAAGGTCGACCCCAACGTGCCCGACTTCAAGAAGATCCGCTTCATCAACTACGACTACGCCAAGTACGGCGCCAGCGCCGAGCGCCGGCGGCTGATCGCCAAGTGGGAGAAGGAAGTCAACTCGCTGCCGAGATGACTCCCTCCCCGAAGCGCCTTCGGCGCCTCCCCCCTGGGGGGCGCCGCCAGCGGCCCGGCGAAGCCGGATCCGCGGCGGCCGGCTGGTGGTGAACTCGGCGTTGAACCGACAGCAGGCCCACGCCCAACGGGTGCTGCTGGCCTGGCTGGCGCTGGGCGCGGCGGCCTTCGTGCTGCTGCCCTGGTACTTCCCGCAGAACGTCTCGCTGCTGAAGGCGCTGCCGGGCATCTTCGGTGGCGGCGAAACCGCCAGCGGCCTCGTGCAGGCGCTGCGGCACGGTCGGCCCTGGTTGTGGAGCGGGCTGGCCGGGCTGGCGCTGTGCGCCGCAGCCTGGCGGCTCGCGCCCGGCCGCGGCCAGGGCTTCGCGCTGCTGGCCGGCAGCGGACTCGGGCTGGCAGGTCTGCTGGGCAGCGGCTTCACGATCGGCGCCACCGGCTGGACGTTCGACGCCCTGAACGCCGCCTTCGGCGAGCTGCCGGTCGGACAGTTCGGCATCGGCCTGGGCGGCGCGCTGGTGCTGCTGGCGCTGCTGATGCTGCTGGGCGCCGGCATCGCCCGTCTCGGCTTCTTCCGCGGCGACTTCTTCGTCGCCGGCGGCGTGGTCTTCTGCACGGCGCTGCTGTTGCTGTTCGTGGCGCTTCCGGTGGGCAAGAGCCTGGTGGGCGCCTTCCTCGCCGAGGACGGCGCGTTCTCGCCGGCGGCGCTCGGCGCGCGCCTGGGCAGCGAGCGCGTCTGGGGCCTGGGCTGCCTTTCCAGCCACGTCAGCTGCGGCGTGGCCTGGAACACGCTGTTCCTGGCCCTGCTCACGGCCACCGGCACCACCGTGATGGGCACGCTGATCGCGCTGTACGCCGAGCGCGGCAGCCGCCGGCTCGCGCGGCCGCTGAACGTGCTCGCGCTGCTGCCGATCATCACGCCGCCGTTCGTCGTCGGCCTCGGGCTGATCCTGCTGTTCGGCCGCGCCGGCCTCGTCAACCAGTTCCTCGAGTGGGCCTTCGGCATCCCGCCCACGCGCTGGTTCTACGGCCTGTTCGGCGTCTGGCTGGCGCAGATGTTCGCCTTCACGCCGATCGCCTTCATGATCATGCGCGGCGTCGTGCAGGGCATCTCGCCCAGCCTGGAGGAGGCGGCGCAGACCTTGCGCGCGAGCCGCCTGAAGACCTTCACGACGGTGACGCTGCCGCTGCTCAAGCCGGGCCTGGCCAACGCCTTCCTGGTCGGCTTCATCGAGAGCATCGCCGACTTCGGCAATCCGATCGTCGTGGGCGGCCAGTACTCGGTGCTGTCGACCGACATCTTCTTCGCCATCGTCGGCGCGCAGTACGACCAGGGCCGCGCGGCGAGCCTGGCGCTGATCCTCACCGGTTTCGCGCTCGCGGTGTTCTTCATCCAGCAGCGCGTGCTCGGGCGCGCGAGCTACACCACCGTGTCGGGCAAGGGGGACGCCGGCGTCGCGATGCCGCTGCCGGGTCGGGTGCGGCTGCTGTGCGTCGGCATCGCCGGGCCGTGGCTGGCGTTCACGGTCGTCGTCTACGTGTTCGCCTTCATCGGCGGCTTCGTGCAGACCTGGGGCCGCGACTACACGCCGACGCTCAGGCACTTCGTCACCGCGTTCGACCTGCAGTGGGGCGCCCACGGGCTGGTGTGGGCCGGCACGGCGTGGAACTCGCTGTTCACGACGATCAAGCTGGCGGCCATCGCGGCGCCGATCTGCGCCTCGATCGGGCTGTTGATCAGCTGGCTGCTCGCGCGCACCCAGTTCGCCGGGCAGCGTGCGTTCGAGTTCGCGGCCCTGCTGGCGTTCGCGATCCCGGGCACCGTGCTCGGGGTAAGCTACATCCTCGCCTTCAACGTGCCGCCCTTCGAGCTCACCGGCACCGGGCTCATCATCGTGCTGTGCTTCGTGTTCCGCAACCTGCCGGTGGGCGTGCGCGCCGGCACCGCGAGCTTCAAGCAGCTGGACCGGAGCCTCGACGAGGCGAGCACGATGCTGCGCGCGGGCACCGCGACGACGCTGCGCCGGGTCGTGCTGCCGCTGCTCAAGCCCGCGCTGGTGGCGGCGCTCGTCTACAGCTTCGTGCGCAGCATGACCACCGTGTCGGCCGTGATCTTCCTCGTGACGGCGGAGAACGAGCTGGCGACCACCTACATCATCGGCCGCGTCGGCAACGGCGACTACGGCGTCGCGCTCGCCTATTGCACGGTGCTGATCGTGCTGATGTCGCTGGCCACGGCGCTGATCCAGTTCCTCGTCGGCGAGCGGCAGCTCGGGCGGCGCAGGGCCCCCGCCGGCTGACGGAACGAAGCCATGAGCAAACCCGGTATCGAGTTCCGCAAGGTCACCAAGCGCTACGGCGGGCCGGCCAGCCCGCTGGTCGTCAAGGGCATCGACCTGATGGTGCCCAAGGGCACGCTGACGACGATCCTCGGCCCGAGCGGGTGCGGCAAGACGACGACGCTGCGGATGATCGCGGGCCTGGACGCGCCCACCGGCGGCCGCGTGCTGATCGACGGCCAGGACGTCACGACGCTCGGGCCTGCGGAGCGCAACGTCAGCATGGTGTTCCAGAGCTACGCCCTCTTCCCGCACATGAGCGTGCTCGACAACGTGAGCTACGGACTCGTCGTCGGCGGCGTCGGCCGGGACGAGGCGGCGCGCCGCGCCCGCGCCGCGATGGAGAGCGTGGGCCTCACCGGCTACGACGACCGCAGCCCGGGCGAGCTCTCCGGCGGCCAGCAGCAGCGCGTGGCGGTCGCGCGCAGCCTGGTGCTCGAGCCGAGCGTGCTGCTGTTCGACGAGCCGCTGTCCAACCTCGACGCCCGGCTGCGGCGCAGCATGCGCGAGGAGATCCGCGGGCTGCAGCAGCGCCTGGGGCTCACCGTGGCCTACGTGACCCACGACCAGAGCGAGGCGCTGGCCGTCAGCGACCAGATCGTCGTGATGGACGCCGGCCTCGTGGCCCAGGCCGGCACGCCGGCCGAGCTCTACGAGCACCCGGCCAGCGCGTTCGTGGCCGGCTTCATGGGCGAGGCGATGCTGTTCGCCGGCCAGGCCGGCGCCGACGGGCGGGTGCGCGTGGGCCCGCTGCAGGTGCAGGCGCGGCGGCCGGTGCCGGCCGGGCCGGTGCAGGTGGCGGTGCGGCCCGAGGCCTGGCAGATCGTCGCGCCCGGACCCGGCGCGCTGGACGCGCTGCTGCTCAAGCGCGCCTACCTGGGCGGCTTCGTCGAGCTGAACTTCGCCACCGAGCTCGGCGAGATCTTCGTCGTCTCCGGCGACGTCCAGCGCCGCTTCGAGGCTGGCGAGGCGCTGGCGCTGGCGCTGGCCGGAGATCGCGTGTCGGTGGTGGGCGTCTGAGGGGCGCCTGAGGGGCGTCTGAGGGGCGTCTGAGGGGCGTCTGAGGGGCGGCCAGGGCACGGGGCCGGCGGCCGCGGCCAGCCGGCGCCGCCGCGAGGCACACCGCCGCTACGGGCTTTCGCGCTGCCCACGGGGCGGCGCTGCTGGCATAGTCGGCGCCGATCCGCATCCGAACCTGGAGGTCCCGTCCATGCACACCGCCACGCGACTCGCCCTCGCCGCGGCCGCGCTCGCCACCGCCGGCGCCGCGTCCGCGCAAGCCAGCCCCGACCTGCGCGCAGCCGCCTATCTGGCGTCGAACTGCGCCAACTGCCACGGCACCAACGGCCGCTCGCTGGGCGCGATGCCCGGGCTGGCCGGCATCCCGCAGGAGCGCTTCGTCACGCTGATGCGCGACTTCCGCGACGGCAAGCGCCAGGCGACGATCATGCACCAGCTCGCCAAGGGCTACTCCGACGAACAGATCGCGCTGCTGGCCGAGTTCTTCGCCCGCCAGCCGGCCAAGTGAAGGGAGAGCGCATCATGCAGACCCAGGCCCGTTTCTCGCGCCGCGACCTGATCAAGCTGGCCGCCTCCGGCGCGGCCGTCACCTCGCTGGCCGGCTGCGCCTCGATGGCCGGCCCGCCGCTGGGCCGCGTCGTCGTCGTCGGCGGCGGCTACGGCGGCGCCACGGCCGCCAAGTACCTGCGCCTTTGGGGCGAGGGCCGCATCGACGTCACGCTGGTGGAGCCGAGCGAGAACTTCGTCTCCTGCCCGATGAGCAACCTCGTCATCGGCGGCAGCAAGACGATGAAGGACATCACGATCCCGTACGCCGGCCTGTCCAAGTACGGCGTCAAGGTGGTGCGCGACACCGCAGCGCGCATCGACACGGACAAGCGCCAGGTCGTGCTCGCCTCGGGCGGCACGCTCGGCTACGACCGGCTGGTGCTCGCCACCGGCATCGAGTTCATGTTCGAGCAGGTGCGCGGCATGAGCGCGGCGGCGACGCAGACGATCCCGCACGCCTGGCGCGCGGGCGCGCAGACGCAGCTGCTGCGCGACCAGCTGGTGGCCATGCGCGACGGCGGCACCGTGGTGATGAGCATCCCGCTGGCGCCCTACCGCTGCCCGCCGGGGCCCTACGAGCGCGCCTGCCAGATCGCGCACTACCTGAAGACGGCCAAGCCACGCAGCAAGCTGGTCGTCCTCGACGCGAACCCCGACCTCGTCAGCAAGAAGGGCCTGTTCCTGTCGGTGTGGAACAACGACTACAAGGGCCTGATCGACTACCGCGTCAACAGCCCGGTGAGCGAGGTCGACGTGGCCGGCCGCCAGTTCGTGCTCGAGCTCGGCGACAAGGTCGGCGGCGACGTGCTCAACCTGATCCCGCCGCAGCGTGCCGCCAACATCGCGCGCGACAGCGGCGTGATCACGGCCAACAACCGCTGGTGCGAGGTCGACTGGGTCTCGCTCGAGTCGGTGCGGGTGAAGAACGTGCACGTCGTCGGCGACGGCACGCTGTCGGCCCCGGCGATGCCCAAGTCGGGCCACATGGCCAATCAGCATGGCAAGGCCGTGGCCGCCGCCATCGTCGAGCTGATGAACGGCCGTGCGCCGATCCCGCCGATGATGGCCAACACCTGCTACAGCTACGTCGACGCCGTCAACGCCGTGCACGTGAGCAGCGTGCACCGCTGGGTGCCGGAGAAGAAGACGATGGAGACCGTGCCCGGCTCCGGCGGCCTGTCGCCGGTGGAGCGCACGCGCTGGGCGTTGGAAGGCGAGTACGCCTGGGGCTGGGCGCAGCAGATCTGGGCCGACATGCTGGCCTGAGCGCGGCCGCCGCGCCTCGCCCGCGGGCGGCGCGGCGGTTCCTCAGTACGGCACCTCGATGCGCAGGTCGCGCCAGCGCAGCACGGCCGAGCGCGGACCGATGCGCTCGAGCGTCACGCCCGGTGCCGCGCCCTCGCCTTCGCGCACCACCTGCCCGTTGATCAGCACGAAGCGGGCGGCCGCGCTGTCGGAGTAGATCGCTCCGCCGATGGCCATGGGCGGCATCTCGGCGCGCTGCTGCGCCGGGAGATCGGCCAGGCGCACGGGCGCCGCGGCGGCCGGTGGCGCCGGAACGACGGCGGTGGCCGGCGGCACACCCGGCGGCACACCCGGCAGCGACAGCGGCGGCGCAGACGCCCGCTCGGCCGAGCGTCCCTGATGCAACGGCACGGTCGCAGGCGCAGCCGCAGCGGGCTGGGTTCCCCTGGCCGACCCGTCGACCGGCGCGGCCGACGCACCGGCGCCCCGTTGATCCTGCCCGGCAGGGGGCCCGGCCGGTGCCGGTGGCGCAGCAATGGCCGCTGGCGGCAACACGGCGGCCACCGGCGGCGATGGCAGCGGCGCTGACGGCAGCCAGGGCGCCGGCGACGGCTGCAGCACGCCCGGGCCAGGGGGGACCGCAGCGGTGGGGGACGCCGCGTCCGACGGGGCCGCGCCGCGCCCGATCCACCACGCGAGCGCCGCCAGCCCCAGCATCGCCGCCGCCAGCGCCGCGGCGCGGCCGGCCGCCGGCATCCCGGTGGCGGCGCGCCGACGCCCAGCCGGCCCGCCCTCGCCCGCGAGCGGGATCGCCTGCGCGTCCAGCCCCGGCACCTGGCCACGCATGCGTTCGCTCTGGGCGCGGCGCAGCGCATCGAGGATGTAGGACATCAGCGGTCTCCGGCCGCCGCCCGCAGGCGGGGTTCGCGCTCGCCGCCGCCTTGGCGCGCAAGCAGCATCAACGTCAACGGGCCCGGGACGCCATCGGGCTCGAGCCCGGCCGCGACCTGGAACGCGCGCACCCGCTGGCGCAGCGGCACCGCATCGTCGGCCAGCCCGGACGCGGCAAGCCGCTCGCGCAGCCAGGCGCGCATCGGCTCGGCGGCCGGATCGGCGCCGCCGCGCCAGTCGGGCGGCGGCCGCCACAGCGTGGTGAACTCGCCGCGCCAGAGGCCGGCGAGTTCGGTCCGCGTCAGCCGATGCGTCTGGCTCCCGAGTTGCAGGGTGGCGAGGCGGTCGTCCAGCGCGGTCAGCAGGGCCGGCACAGCCGCGCCCTGCGCCGGCCGCAGCACGAGCAGAGCCGGGCGGTCGAGGGGCTGCAGCACGGCCAACCCGTCGGCGCCGCGGTGGCAGGCCAGGCCCGCCCGCGCAGCCGCTGCGCACGGCTCGCCGTCGGCGAGGGTCGCGCCCCACTGCGCGGCCAGGGCACGCAGCGCGTCGTCTTCGCGCCAGGGCGGCGCCGCCAGCAGCGCCGCGACCGCGGCGGCGCCCCCATCGCCCGCCGCGACCTCTGGGGCTTGGGGGGCGGCCACCTCCGCAGCGGGTGCCGAGGCGGCCGAGGCGGCCGAGGCGGCCGAGGCAGCGGCCGCCACCGACGCAGCCGACCCGTCCACCGCCGAACCCGCCGAGGCCGGGTCGCCACGGGGCGGGCCGAGCCAGGCCCAGGCCGCCACCGCGCCGGCCACGGCCAGCACGCCGATGCCGCCGGCAACCGCCCAGCCCAGGCCAGGGCTGGCCGCCAGCCGCGACCTCGCCGACGGCGGGCGGCCGAAGACCTCGACGGCGGCCCGCTCCAGCGTCGCACGATCGACCTGCTGACGCCCCTGCGCGTAGGTCCCCAGCAGCGCGCGGTCGGCCAGCAGGTTGATGCGTCGCGGCACGCCGCCGCTCAGCGCATGCATGCGGGCCATCGCGCCGGCGGTGAACGGCAGCGTCGCGCTGCCGGCCACGGCCAGCCGGTGCTCGACGTAGCGCGCGGTGTCGGCGGCGTCGAGCGCGCCCAGGTGGTAGCGCGCGATCACGCGCTGCGCCAGCTGCTCCAGGTCGCGCTCGCCGAGCATCGCGCGCAGCTCGGGCTGGCCGATCAGCACGATCTGCAGCAGCTTGCGCTCGGAGGTCTCGAGGTTGGTCAGCAGGCGCAGCTGTTCGAGCACCTCGGCGCTCAGGCTCTGCGCCTCGTCGATGATCAGCACCGCGTGCTCGCCGCGCGCGTGGGCGGCGAGCAGGAACTCGTTCAACGCATCGACCCGGGCCTTGACACCGGCATCGGCGGCGATCCCGGCCTCGATGCCGAACTCCTCGCAGACGGTCTGCAGCAGCTCGGGCACCGTCAGCCTGGGGTTGAAGATGTAGGCCACCCGGCAGTGCGCGGGGATCTGCTCCAGGAAGCAGCGGCAGACGGTGGTCTTGCCGGCCCCGATCTCCCCCGTCAGCAGCACGAAGCCCCCGCCGCCGCCGATGCCGTAAAGCAGGTGCGCCAGCGCCTCGCGGTGCTGGGCGCTCATGAACAGGTAGCGCGGGTCCGGCGCGATCGAGAACGGCTCGGCCCGCAGCCGGAAGTGCTCGGCGTACATGGCGCGAGGATACCGAGCGGCGACCAGGCCCGGCGACCGCGGCCGCCGCGTCGTGTCGGTGCTCCGCTCAGCGCCCGGAGGTCGGGGTCGTGCGCAGGTGGCGGTAGATCGTCGTGCGGGAGATGCCGAGCCGGCGCGCCGCCTCGCTGACGCTGCCTCCGCAGCGCTCGAGCTCGCGGCGGATCAGGCCGGTGGCCTGCTGCTGCAGCGCCGATGCCGCGACCGGGCCTGCCGCCGTGCCGGCCGCCGCCGGGAGCAGCGTCTCGACGTCGGCAACGCCGATGCCGAGGCCGTCGCCGGCCAGCAGCGCCCGCGTCAGCACCGCGCGCAGCTCGCGGAAGTTGCCCGGCCACCCGTGCCGGGCCAGCCGCTGCACGGCTTCGGGCTCGATGCGCGCCGCCGGGTCGATCTCCGCGAGGAGGAAGCGGACGGCGCTGGCGAAGTCGCAGCGCGCGCGCAGCGGCGGCAGTTCGACGCGCACGGTGTCCAGCCGGTACATCAGGTCGGCGCGCAGGCGCCGCTCGTCGACGTCGCGGGCCGGATCGACATTGGTCGCGGCGACGATCTGCACGTCGACGCGGCGCGGCTGCACGCCGCCCACCGGGCGCACGAGGCGGTCATCCAGGAACCGCAGCAAGGCCGCCTGCAGCGGAAGCGGCAGGTCGCGCACCTCGTCCAGCAGCAGCGTGCCGCCGTCGGCCGCTACCGCGAGGCCGGCGCTGCCCTCGCGCCGGGCGCCGGTGAACGCACCCCCGACGTAGCCGAACAGCTCGGCCTCGAACAGCTCGGCGGGAAGCGCGCCGCAGTTGACGGCGACGAAGGCGCCGCGGCGGCCGCTGGCTCGGTGCAGGTGACGCGCCAGCAGTTCCTTGCCGCTGCCGGTCTCGCCGACCAGCAGGATCGGCGCCGCCAGGCGCAGCGCGGCCTCGGCGCGCCGGCAGGCCTCGCGCACCTGCGGGTCTTCGGCCACGAAGCCGGGCGCCGGCGCCGGTGCAGCGGACGGGTTGCTGGCGGTCGCCGCAACGTCGATCCGGGCACTGCGGCGCACGGCCTCGGCCGCGATCGGCGCCGCACGGGGCGCGACTGCAGGCGCGAGCGGGACTTCGGGCGCGACCGCCGCTGGCGCGGGCGAGACCGCAGCCACGAGACCCGCCGGCCGCGCGACGCAGCGGCCGACGATGCTGCTGCCCAGCGCATCGCGCAGCGTCAGCTCGTCCTGCCGCGCCAGGCGCGCCTGCAAGATCGCAAAGCGCTCGCCGAACAGCGACTCGAAGCGCACGCCGGGCACCGCGTCGAGGCCCGCCAGCATGCCCCGGCCGCGCGAGTTCAGCGCCGCCAGCACGCCGGCGCCGTCGAAGGCCAGCAGGCCGACGCTCAGCGTGCCGAGGAACTCGGCACGCGGGTGGATCGCGAGCACCAGGTGATCGCGCATCTGGTGCAGCAGCAGCCGGTTCTCGATGTGCGAGGCGGCCATCTGCACCAGCGCGTGGGTGTGCCGCTGGCGCGACTCGAAGTACGAGGATGCGTCCAGCACGCCCACCAGTTCGCCGGCGGCGTCGAGGATCGGGGCCGCCGCGCAGGACACGTCGCCCAGCGACAGGTGGAAGTGCTCGAGGCCGGTGACCGCGACAGGCCGCCGCTCCATCAGCGCCGTGCCCAGGCCGTTGGTGCCGGCCCGGTCCTCGCTCCAGCAGCCGCCGACCGCGATGCCAGCGGCCGCGCCGCTCATGCGGAAGCGGTTGTCGGCGTAGAGGTCGAGGATCACGCCGTCGCGGTCGGCGAAGGCGAGCAGGTGGTTGGAGCCGGCGATCTGCTGCGCCAGCGTCTCGAGCTCGGCCTGCGCGAGCCGGCGCACGAAGTCGGCCCGCTCGCGTCGCCAGCCGACCTCGGCCGCGTCGACGACGTCGATGCGGGGGGCGCGCGCGAAGTCGAGCCCGCGGTCGAGGCAGCGCAGCCAGCTGTCCAGGATCTCGGGCGCCGGCCTGCCCTCGGGCGGCAGCGAGCCGCCGCGCGAGCGCAGCGCGCGGGCGTGGGCCAGCGCGCGCTCGCTGGCGGCGGGGTCGACGCCGCCGGCGCGGCGGGATGGGGCGCTGTGGTGCACGAGGGTCTCCTGCGGTCCGGTCTGCCGCCGGCTCCGCGCCTGGCCCGGGGCGCGGGCGTGTGCGCGAGGGGCGGAAGGTAGCAGCCCGGCGGAGGCACTTCAACTGACCCGAAATTGAACAGTCTGTCCACTCGGGGTTGCAGGCCGGTACAGCGGACGCCGAGAGGCAATCGGGCGCGCGCCAGGAAGGCCGGTACCGGCCTCGGTAGTTGTCCGGAGTGGAACACGGGTTGCGTATTCGACGGAAGTCGCGCACTCTGCGACGGGCGCCCGCGGCCGCTGCGGCTGGCGGGCGTCGAGCCGTTCACGCACAACCGAAGAGGAGAGCCCATGACCCGTTCCCGTTCGATGTCCGCCCCGCTCGCGCGCACTGCCGCGGCAGCGGCCGTGGCGGCACTCGCCTTCGCGCTCCCGGCGCAGGCGCAGCCCAGCCTCGAGAAGCTCAAGCAGTTCAAGGTCGCGACGACCGACCTCAACATCCCGGTGGTGCCGCAGACCGGCCGCAACGCCGACGCCATCCGCGCCAACCTGCGCAACGTCAAGATGCCGCCGGGCTTCAGCATCGACCTATTCGCCGTCGTGCCCGACGCGCGGATGATGGCCATCGCGCCCAGCACGAACATGCTGTTCGTCAGCACGCGCAAGACCACCGTCTGGGCCGTGACCGACCGCAACAGCGACGGCCAGGCCGACGAGGTGAAGAGCTTCGCGCCGTCGCTGAAGTTCACCAACCCCAACGGCGTGTGCTGGACCAAGGACGGCTTCCTGATCGTGGTCGAGCACAACCGCGTGCTCAACTTCCCGGCCGCCGAGTTCTTCTACGAGGGCCCGGACGTCGCGGTGATCGAGGTCGTGCCCCAGGGCAAGCTGATCCCCGCCGAGCACGAGAGCTTCAACCACGGCGCGCGCGTCTGCGACGTCGGTCCCGACGGCCGGCTCTACATCTCGCTGGGCCAGCCCTACAACGTGCAGCCGCGCAATCTGGTGCAGACCTTCGACGAGATCGGCATCGGCGGCATCATCCGGATGAACGCCTTCGACGGCAGCGGCCGCGAGGTCTTCGCGCGCGGCATCCGCAACTCCGTCGGCCAGGACTTCAACCCGAAGGACGGCTCGCTGTGGTGGACCGACAACCAGGTCGACGGCCTGGGTGACGACATCCCGCCCGGCGAGCTGAACCGCTCGACGGCCCGCGGCCAGCACTTCGGCTTCCCCTGGACCAACGGCGGCGTGCGCATCGCCGGCGGCCCGGCCGCGGCCGACCTGAAGGACCTGCCGGCTCCGGCGGGCATGATCGAGCCGCAGGTGAACTTCCCGGCGCACCAGGCGCAGCTCGGCATGACCTTCTACACGGGCAACATGTTCCCCGAGAAGTACCGCGGCGGCATGTTCGTCGCCTCGCACGGCTCGTGGAACCGCACCAAGGCGAGCGGCGCGCTGATCAACTTCGTGCCCCTCAAGGCCGACGGCACGGCCGGCACGAGCGAGATCTTCGCCGAGGGCTGGCTCGATGCCAACGGCATCTACCGCGGCCGCCCGGTCGACGTGGCCGTGATGAAGGACGGCTCGCTGCTGATCAGCGACGACTTCGCCGGCGCGATCTACCGCGTGACCTACCGAGCCCCGTGACGGCTGCGGCGCGCACTGCCCGCGCTCTGCGCACCGCGCCCGCCCCGTCCCCGCGGCGGGTCGCGGCGCGCGGCGCCGTGCGGGCCTTGGTGGCTGCGGCCGCCTGCCTCGCGGCCTCCGCGGCCCTGGCGCAGTCGGCCCAGGAGGTGCAGGCCGGCCGCGCCAAGGCGGCCTCCTGCAACGTCTGCCACGGCCTGTCCGGCCTGTCGGTGACACCCGACGCGCCGCACCTGGCCGGCCAGCCGGCCATCTACCTGGCGG
>Ga0209985_10002213_pt1 | contig 17922 bp, 13 predicted proteins | sample NOAtaG_FD_187305 | JGI IMG/M metagenome (GOLD analysis project Ga0209985, IMG submission 187305) | Freshwater lake microbial communities from Lake Erie, under a cyanobacterial bloom - NOAA_Erie_Diel6S_1000h metaG (SPAdes) (version 2) | ecosystem: Environmental > Aquatic > Freshwater > Lake ...
GAATTGCTGGAAGCCCAGGCGCAGGAACAGGCTGATGGCCTGCCCACCCTGGAAGACGCCGTGCGTGCCGCCCAAGGAGTGGCCAATACCCAGCGCGCGGCTGCCGGCCAGGTGCAGCAGCAAATCCAGGTGCTGGCCGCCGAGAGCCGCAGCATCGAGGAGCAAACCCGGCAGTTGAACGGCCGCCGTGACAAATTGGCCGGTGAGCGGCAAGGCCTGGCACGGCCGGACCACGACCGGATCGACCAGCTCAAGCGCGACGCCGACGCCGCGCAGGCCCACCATGCCGAGGTGGAAGGTCGGCTGCACGAGCTGCAGGATCAGGTGCCGCAGCTGGACGAGCAGCGCCGCGCCCAGCAGGAGACCGCCAACCGCGAAGCGGCTCGGCAGTCCGAGCTGGCGGCCCGCCTGGAGGCCTTGCGCGCACTGCAGGAAAAGGTGCAGACCGAGGGCAAGCTCAAGCCTTGGCTCGCCCGGCATGGTTTGGATAGCCTGCAGGGCCTGTGGACCCGGGTGCACATCGAACCGGGCTGGGAGACCGCCTTGGAATCCGCGCTGCGCGAGCGTTTGAGCGCGCTGGAGGTGGGGCGCCTGGACACCGTGCGGGCCTTTGCCGCCGACGCGCCGCCAGCCCGCCTGGCCTTCTACAGCCCGCCCGCCGCCGTGGCACCTGACGAGCACCGCACCCTGCCGCGCCTGGCTGATTTGTTGCGCCTGGGCGATGCCAGCCTCAAGGCCTTGCTGTCGGATTGGTTGGAGGGCGTCTACACGGCTCCCAACCTGGAGCAGGCGCTGGCCGAGCGCGCACGCTTGACGCGCGGCGAGGTCATCATGACCCGCGAGGGCCACGCGGTGTCACCCTTTGCGGTCACGTTCTACGCGCCCGACTCCGAGCAGGCCGGCATGCTGGCACGCGCCCAAGAGATTGAGAACCTGGACCGCGCCCTGCGTGCCCAGCAGCTCATCACCGACGAAGCGCGCACAGGCCTGGTGCGCTTGGACGCCGCCTACACCGAGGCCAACCAGCGCCTGGTGGGGGCCCGGCGCGACGCGGCCGAGTCGCAATCGCGTGCGCACCAACTGCAGGTGGAGTGGATGCGTCTGGCCCAGCAGGCTGAGGCCGCGCAGGCGCGGCGTGGGCAGCTCGACGATGAACTGGGCGAGGTGGACGCCCGGCTGGAAGAGCTGCAGGAGCGGCGCGCCACGGGTGAAGCTCGCTTCGAAGAGCTCGATCTGGCCCTGGCCGACGCGCAGGAGCGTCACGCCCAGCTGGAAGAAGCGGTGATCGACGCCGAGCGCGTGCTGTCAGATGCGCGTGAGCAGCAACGCTCGTTGGAGCGCCAATCGCAGGAGGCGCAGTTCCAGGTGCGTGCGCTGGCCGCGCGCCGTGCCGAGCTGCAGCGGGTGATCGAGACAGCGGCCCAGCAGATGGACAGCAGCGCCCAGGCCGGCTCCCAGCTCGAGATGGAGCTGGGTGCCTTGAACGACGCTGCCGCGCAGGCCGGCCTGCAGACGGCGTTGGCGCTGAAGCTGGAGCGCGAGCACCAGCTGGGCGCCGTGCGCAGTGAGTACGACGACCTGACGGCCCGGCTGCGCAGCGGCGACGAGCGCCGGCTGGAGGCTGAACGCAGCCTGGAGCCACTGCGCGAGCAGATCACCAAGTTGCAGCTGGAAGTGCAGGCGGCACTACTGGGCGGCGCGCAGTACATGGAGCAGTTGCAGGCAGCCTCCGTGGACCTGGAGGCGCTGGCGCGATCGGTCGATGAGGGCGGCGTGCGCCTGTGGGGCCTGCAGGGCGAGATCGACCGTATCCAGCGCGAGATTGCCGCCCTGGGTGCGGTGAACCTGGCGGCGCTGGACGAGCTGACCGCTTCGCGCGAGCGGAAGACTTTCCTGGACGCGCAGAACGCCGATCTGCTGGACGCCATCGGCACCCTGGAAGATGCCATCCGCAAGATCGACCTGGAAACCCGCGACCTGCTGCGCCAGACTTTCGAGCAGGTCAACGGCCACTTCGGACGCATGTTCCCCAGCCTGTTTGGGGGCGGCGCGGCCCGCCTGGTGATGACGGGCGACGAGATCCTGGACGCGGGCGTGCAGGTCATGGCCCAGCCCCCGGGCAAGAAGAACTCCACCATCCATTTGTTGTCTGGTGGTGAGAAGGCACTGACCGCCATCGCGCTGGTGTTTGCCATCTTCCAACTTAACCCCGCGCCGTTCTGTCTGCTGGACGAGGTGGACGCGCCGCTGGACGACGCCAACACCGAGCGCTATGCGCGCCTGGTCAGCGAGATGAGCCGCGCCACGCAGTTCTTGTTCATCAGCCACAACAAGATCGCCATGGAGATGGCGCAGCAGTTGATCGGCGTGACCATGCAGGAGCAGGGCGTGTCGCGCATCGTGGCCGTGGACATGGAGTCGGCCGTGGGCATGGTGGAGGCGGTGTGAGCACGTTCACGGCCCGCGTGGAGCACCTCCCAGCCCCGCGAAGGGGCGCAAGCCATCTGGGCAGGACCCTGCGTTGTCGGGTGAAGCGGAAGGAGTCGGCATGGACTTGACCACGGCCCTGGCCGCCCTGGGGGTGTTGGTGTTGGGCGGGATCGGTGCGCAGGCCTGGTGGTCGGCGCGGCGCTCGCAGCCGCGCAAGGCGCCTGGTCTGACGGCGGGCGAGGACAGTGCCCGCCAGGACCCGGCTCTGGGCGACCTGCCCGGCAATGGCGAGGCTGCGGCCCCCCTGGGTGACGAGGACGCCGCGCTTGCGCCTGTGGCCGCACATCCCGTGCTGCCGGGTTCCAACCGGCTGTCCTCCCTGCGCCCGGCGGCGCGGCTGGACGCCCTGATCGACGCCATCGTGCCCTTGACGCTGGAGTCGGCCGTGACCGGAGACCTGGCCGTCGCGCACCTGCCCGCCAGCTGGCGCGCCGGCAGCAAGCCCTTGTACGTGGAAGGCTTGAACGTGGCCACCCAGGTCTGGGAGCAGCCGGTGCACGGCCAGAGCTACGGTGAGTTTCAGGCGGGCGTGCAGTTGGCCAACCGGGCGGGCGCCCTGAACGAGATCGAGTACTCCGAGTTCGTGCACAAGATCGAGGCCTTTGCGGAGGCCATCGGCGCCATGACCGACTTCCCTGACATGCTGGAGGTCGTCGCACGCGCCAAGGAGCTGGATGCCTTTGCGCAGCCGCTGGATGCTCAACTGAGCCTGGTGCTGCGGGCGCGCTCGGTGGCCTGGTCTCTGGGTTATGTGCAGCAAACGGCAGCACGCCACGGCTTCATCCCGGGTGTCTTGCCGGGGCGCATGGTCTTGCCGGGTGCACAGGATGGCGATCCGCCCGTGCTCGTGCTGTCCTTCGACGCGCAGGTGGCGCTGGCTGATGACCCGCAGGACGCCGCCTTGTACGAAGTGCAGCTCAGCCTGGACGTGGCGCAGACCGAGGAATCCGCCGAACCCTTCCCGGCCTGGCACCGCGCCGCCACCGCGCTGGCCGGCGACATGGACGGCTGGCTGGTGGACGACCAGGGGCGCGCCGTGACCCTGCATGCCTTCGATGAGATCGGCAAGGAGCTGCAGCTGCTGTACCGCACCCTGGAGTCGCGCGACCTGGCGGCGGGATCGCCGGCCGCGCGCCGGCTGTTCAGCTGAGCCGCGGGACGTCAGCTGCTTTGACCGTCGCGCTCGCGCCTGCGCAACCCGCCGTCCCACTGGAGCATTGGCGTGAGCCACACCCCTGATCTCTTCGACCCGGCTCCCGCAGCGGCTCAGCCCTCGCCCGGCGCGCAGCGTGCCGCCGAGCTGCGCGCACTCTTGCACCGTCACGCCCACCTGTACTACGTGCTCGACGCGCCCGAGTTGCCCGACGCGGCCTACGACGCGATGTTCCAGGAGCTGCAGGTCCTGGAAGAGGCCGATCCCACGCTGCGTACCCCCGACTCGCCCACCCAGCGCGTGCTGGGCCGGGTGTTGGAGGGCTTTGAGCCGGTGTGCCACGCGGTGCCCATGCTCAGCATCCGCACCGAGACCGACACCACGGACGCCGGTGCACAGGCCTTTGACGCCCGCGTGCGGCGGGAGCTGGGCCTGGCAGAGGCTGACCCGCCCGTGGACTACGCCGTGGAGCTGAAGTTCGACGGCCTGGCGCTCAGCCTGCGCTACGAACGGGGCGTGCTGGTACGCGCCGCCACCCGGGGTGATGGTGAGACGGGCGAGGACGTCACGCAGAACATCCGCACCATCGGGCAGATTCCGCTGCGCCTGCAGACCGCGCCAGGCCTGCAGGCCCCACCGGTGCTGGAGGTGCGCGGCGAGGTTTACCTGCGGCGTGACGACTTCGAGCGTCTGAACGAGCGCCAGCGCGAGCGGGGCGACAAGACCTTTGTGAACCCGCGCAACGCGGCTGCCGGCGCCGTGCGCCAGCTGGACCCTGGTATCGCTGCCCAGCGCCCCTTGAGCTTCTTCGCCTACGGGCTGGGCGAGGTGGTGGGCTGGGCGGTGCCCGAGCGGCACTCGCAGGTGCTGAATGCCCTGGCCGCTTTCGGCTTGCCCGTGTGCGCCGACCGGGCCGTGGTGGCCGGTGCGGACGGCCTGGTGGCCTTTCACCATCGCGTGGCGGCCGCGCGCGACGGCTTGCCCTTTGACATCGATGGGGTGGTCTACAAGGTTGACCGCCTGGACCTGCAGCGCCAGCTGGGGTTTGTGACGCGTGAGCCGCGCTGGGCCGTGGCGCACAAGTACCCGGCACAGGAGCAGATGACGCGCCTGAACGGCATCGACATCCAGGTCGGCCGTACCGGCAAGCTCACGCCCGTGGCCAAGCTGGAGCCCGTGTTCGTGGGCGGTACGACGGTCAGCAACGCCACCTTGCACAACGTGTTCGAACTGCGGCGCAAGGGTGTACGGGTGGGCGACACCGTCATCGTGCGTCGTGCCGGCGATGTGATTCCCGAGGTGGTGGGCCGCGTGCCGGGTGTGCGCCCGGCCTACGTGCCCAACTTCCACATGCCGCGGCAGTGCCCCGTCTGCGCCAGCGAGGTGGTGCGCGAGACAGGTGCCATGGACCACCGCTGCTCAGGCGGCCTGTTCTGCGCCGCCCAGCGCAAGCAGGCGCTGCTGCACTTTGCCGGCCGCCGGGCCATGGACATCGAGGGCTTGGGTGACAAGCTGGTGGACCAGCTGGTCGATGGCGGACTGGTGCGCACCCTGCCCGAGCTCTACACGCTGGGCCTGGCCAAACTCTCGGCGCTGGAGCGCATGGCCGACAAGAGCGCGGCCAATCTCGTGGCGGCGCTGGAGCGCAGCAAGCACACCAGCCTGGCGCGCTTCATCTACGCCCTGGGCATCCGGCACGTGGGCGAGGCCACGGCGCGCGACCTGGCGCGCCACTTTGGCTCGATAGACCGCCTGATGGACGCCGCCGAGACGCAGCTGCTGGAGGTGCCCGATGTGGGGCCGGTGGTGGCGCGCAGCATCCACACCTTCTTCGCCCAGCCGCACCACCGCGAGATCGTGGAGCAACTGCGGGCCTGCGGCATCCGCTGGGACGAGCACGAGGGCGCTGCCCAGGCAGCTCCGGGCCCCCTCACAGGCAAGACCCTGGTGCTGACCGGCACCTTGCCCACGCTGTCGCGTGACGAGGCCAAGGCCTTGATCGAGGCGGCTGGCGGCAAGGTGGCCGGCTCGGTATCGCGCAAGACCGACGCCGTGGTGGCTGGGGCCGAGGCCGGCAGCAAGCTGGAGAAGGCCCTGAGCCTGGGCGTGACCGTGCTGGATGAGGCCGGTTTGCGGGCCTGGCTGGCGGGCGAGGGCGCTGGAGTCAGCTCGACCTGACGCCTGCCGGCCTCAAGGCCAGCCACAGCGCACCCGCGCAGCAGGCCATCGCAGCCCATTGCAGCAGGCCCAGCGGCTCGCCCCGCACCGCAGCGCCGGTCACCATGGCCACCATCGGCACCATGATGGTGGACAGGCCCGCCACCTGCGCCGGCAGCATGCCCACGATGGAGAACCAGGCGAGGTTGCCGATGCACATGGGCACCAGGGTGATGTAGGCGATGGCGGCGATGCTCGTCCAAGACGGCATGAACCAGGGCCCCTGGCCCATGGCGAAGGCACCCATGGTGACCGGCACCGACGCGATCAGCAGCTGCCAGCCGGTGAGCACCATGGCCGGCGCCTGCAACGGGCGCCGCTTGAGGATCAGCGTGCCCACCGCCCAGCCCACGCCAGCCAGCAGACCCAGCGCAAAGCCGGCAGGCGCCAGCGCGTAGGCGTCGCGTCCGGCGTACAGCAGCAGCCCGACGCAGCTGCCGCCCAGGGCCAGCGCGGCCACCATGCGCCCAGTCAGGCGTTCGCCCAGAAAGGCCGTGCTGATCACCGCGGCCCACAGCGGCATGGTGAAGCCCAGCACGGCGGCCTGGCCTGAGGGGATCATCACCGCGGCGTAGGTGCTGGCGATGTTCCAGACCACCAAGTAGGCCAGCGCAGCTGCCAGCACGGTGGGTCGATCTTGGCGATCGATACGCAGTGGCAGGCCGCGCAGCCGCGCCACCATCAGCAGGGTCAGGCCCGCTACGGGCAGCGCCAGCGCGCGGAAGGTCCATACCGAGACCTCCTGCACGGCCAGGGGAAACAAGGTCCAGTTGGTGCCCCACACCAGCGTCAGCACGGCGAGCAGGGCCAGTGCGCGGGGTGGGATGGAGTGGTGGGTGGAAGGCGTCCGCAAGCGGGTCAGTATGCCTGCTGGGCCAGTGGCGCCGACATCGAGCGGCTGCAGGCCGCACACGAGCGCGTGAAGGGTTGACGCAATTCTTTACACGGCGCGGGCGAGCAAGGTGTCGGCCTTGACCCGCCGTGCCGCGTTGAACGCAAGGCGCCACGGTGGGAGCCGCATTGGATTCACCGCCTTGTGCCGCTGGAGGTTGCACCATGATCGCAAACAGGTTTCTGCCACTCGAGCGCCCGCGGGCACGGCTGGCTCTCTGGCTGATGGGGCTGGGCGCCACGTTTGCCTTGATCCTTTCAGCTGCGGCGTCTCACGCTGGGCCTTCAGGGGCTTCCTGGTCGGCGGGTTCCTCGGCAGGCTACTCGGCGCCATTCCCTTCGCCAGACGCAGCGGCACCAGCAGCGCCGCAGCGGGCGGGCCGGCTGTCTGACTTTCAGGGCAGCGTGTGGCTGTTTGACACCGAGCAGGGCCAGTGGTCCGAGGCTTTGCGCAACCGGGCGCTGACTGAAGGCGACCGCCTGTCAACGGAGCGCGGTGCGCAGGCGGAAGTCCGGGTGGGTTCCACCGAACTGCGCCTGGGTGCCGGCACCGAGCTGGAGATCCTGCGCATGGATGAGGCGCGGATGAGCTTTCAGCTCCACCGCGGCAGCCTGGCGGTGCGCGTGCGCTCGCGTGAGATCGCCGCCGAGCTGGAGGTGCTGACGGCCGAAGCCCGTCTGCAGCCCGATCGGGCCGGGGCCTACCGTGTGGACCGAGAGGACGATACCACCTGGGCCACCGCCTGGCGCGGCGCACTCCAGGTGCAGACCGTGGACCAGGCCTTCGATCTGCCCGCGGGGCAGCGGGTGGAGTTGACGCCCCGTGGCCGCGACCGCTCGACTTTGGTCACTTGGTCTGCGGCCGTCCAGGACCGCTTTGCCGAGTGGGTGCGCGCCGATGAGCAGCGGGATGACCGCAGCGCTTCCTTGCGTTACGTCTCGCCCGAGATGACCGGTGTGGAAGACCTGGACCGCCACGGCCGCTGGGAGCACCACCCCGAGTTCGGCATGGTGTGGTCGCCGCTGATCGTGTCGGCGGGCTGGGCGCCCTTCAAGCACGGCCGCTGGATCTGGCACGTCCGTTGGGGCTGGACCTGGGTGGACCAGGCACCATGGGGCTTTGCGCCCTTCCACTACGGGCGCTGGGTGCTGTGGGGCTACCGCTGGGTCTGGACGCCCGGGCCTCGGGTGGCGCGCCCGGGCTTCGCGCCTGCGTTGGTCACCTTCACGGGCCCGTCGGTCGGAGTGAGCGTGGTGATCGGCCCGTCCAGGCCGCCAGTGACCTGGGTGCCCCTGGCGCCGCGTGAGCCGTACCGGCCCTGGATCGGGCACCGTCCTCATCCTGTGGAGCCGGCGCACCGGCCGCATGTGCCGGACGTGCCTCATCGTCACCATGGATCCATCGCATACGAGCCCGCCTTCCGCCCCGCGCCGGTGGCCCCCGCTCACCGCCCGCATTCGGGCGATGTGGTGGCGCAGCCCGACCGCCGCCACACGCCTGGAGTGGTGGCCCCGCCGGTGTACAGCCAGGGCCGCTCGCGAGAGACCGATGATGTGCTGGTGCCGTCTGTGCCGCCCCGTGCGCCTGAGGTGCCCCGAGCGCCCCGCGCTGCGGCCCCCGCTGTGGTGGCAGCGCCTGCGCCTGTGATGCGGCCGCCTGCTTTTGAGGCGCATCCCCAAGTGCGCCCCGAGCCTGGCGTCTCCAGGAGCGACCGGTCTGACAGGTCCCACCAGCCCGATCGACCCGACAAGGACAAAGACAAGGCTGAGCGCTCAGAGCGCGGGGATCGCCCCGGCAAGCCCGATGCCGCCGAAGGCCGTGGCCGCTCCACCACCGAACACCGGCCACGCGATCAGCGTGAGCGGGCGCAAATGTTGTGAAAAGTGTTGTGAATCTTGGCGGGAGCAGGCAGGGCAGAAGGTGAGGGCCGCGCGCTCTCAGCCGCGCGCCCGGCCCGCAGCCACCACCAGGGGCCTGAGCGTGGGCCACACGTTGTCCAGGATGCGGCTGTGCGCCTGCGCCGTGGGGTGGATGCGGTCGGGCTGGAACATCTGGTCGGCATCCGGTCCATCGGCCACGTTCTTCAGCAAGAAAGGCACCAGGGCGGCGCCCTCGGCCTTGGCCACCTGGGCGAACGAGGCGGCAAATTCTTCCGCGTAGGCCTTGCCGTAGTTGGGCGGCAACTGCATACCGGCAATCAGCACCCGCGCCCCGGCTGCTCGGGCCGCCTTGGCCATGTCGGTGAGGTTCTGCCGCGTGGCGCTCATGGGCAAGCCGCGCAGTGCATCGTTGCCCCCGAGCTCGATCACCACCACCGCCGGTCGGTGCCGCGTCAACAAAGCGGGCAGCCGCGCTTTGCCGCCCGAGGTGGTGTCGCCGCTCACGCTGGCGTTCACCACGGTGCCTTTCAGGCCTTCGCGCTGCATCCGCTGCTCCAGCAGCGCCACCCAGCCCTGGCCGCGCGCAATGCCGTACTCGGCCGAGAGACTGTCGCCCACGACCAGGATGACAGGCGCGCTGGCCTGGCTTGCCCCTTGCGCGTGGACGGGCGTCCAGCTCACGCAGGCGGTGAGGCAGACGGCAAGGCTACAGTGCACCAGACGCCGCCGTACGGTCTCGGCGCCGTCTCCACCCCCACCCACTTTGTAGCCACTCCCACCCTGTCGCATGACCGATCCCATCATTGCTGTGCGCCACGTCACCAAGCGGGTGACCGATTCGTCAGGCACGCTGACGATTCTCGACGACATCGATTTCTCGCTGCAGCCCAGGGAATCGGCCGCCATCGTGGGGGCCTCGGGCTCGGGCAAGAGCACCTTGTTGTCGCTGATGGCGGGGCTGGACACCCCCACCGAGGGCACGGTGGTGCTGGCTGGCGAAGACCTGTTTGCGTTGGACGAAGACGCGCGCGCCGCCGTGCGGGCGCAACGTGTGGGCTTTGTGTTCCAGAGCTTTCAACTGCTGCCCAACCTGACGGCGCTGGAAAACGTGATGCTGCCGTTAGAGCTGGCGGGCCGCGCGGGTGCACGCGCCGCCGCCACCGAGATGCTGGGCCGCGTGGGCCTGGCTGAGCGCCTCAAACACTACCCCCGCGTGCTTTCGGGCGGTGAGCAGCAGCGGGTGGCGCTGGCCCGCGCCTTTGTGGTGGAGCCCGCCGTGCTGCTGGCCGACGAGCCCACGGGCAGCCTGGACTTCGCCACCGGTGAGCGCGTGATGGGCTTGATGTTCGACATGAACCGCGAGGCAGGCACCACGCTGGTGCTGGTGACGCATGACCGCGCCATCGCGGCGCGCTGCGACCGGCAGCTGCACATCGAGGCCGGGCGGCTCGTGGATTGAAATGAAAAAGGGCGGCCTGCGCCGCCCCTGTCTTGCCGACGGTCAGCTCACTGGCTGAACTTGTAGTCGGTCTTGGCGGACTTGCGCAGCTTTTCCTGAAAGTCTTGCAGCTTGGTCTGCTCCAGCCGCTGCTTGATCTGGTCCTTCACGTCATTGAAGGCCGGGAACTGCGCCTCGCGGGTGTCATCCAGGCGGATGATGTGGAAGCCGAACTGGCTCTTCACCGGCGTGTCGGTCATCTCGCCCTTCTTCAAAGCGGCCATGGCCTTGCCGAACTCGGGCACGTAGGCGTCGGGCTTGGCGAAGTCCAGGTCGCCACCGCGCTCGCCGGAGCCGGGGTCCTTGGAGTTCTTCTTGGCCAGGTCTTCGAACTTGGCCCCGCCCTTGATCTGGGCGATCAAGGCCTTGGCTTCTTCTTCCTTCTCCACCAGGATGTGGCTGGCGCGGTACTCTGTGCCGCTGGCCTGGGCCTTGAACTTGTCGTACTCGGCCTTGGCTTCCGCGTCTGTGGCCGGGTTCTTCTTCCGGAAGTCCTCGAACATCTCGCGGATCAGGATGCTCTGGCGCGCCAGCTCAAGCTGCGCGCGGTACTCGGCCGAAGCCTGGATGCCGCGGCGCTCGGCCTCCTGGGCGAAGATCTCGCGCAGCACCGTCTCGTCACGGATACGCTGGTCAGAGCCCGGGGGCAGCTGCTGGCCCGAGCGGGTGACTTGCTGAATCAGGGCGTCCGCACGCGCCTTGGGCACGGCCTTGCCGTTGACGACGGCGATGTTCTGGGCCTGGGCGGCCATCGGCAGGGCCAGCGCCACGCAGGCTGCAGCGATGAGGCTGCGCAGGACGGGGGTAGGGGTCTTCATGGCAGAGGCTTTCATGGGCGTGCGCGGCAAGTGGTGCCAGACGCAGTTGAGGTTCAGAGGTGCTGGGATATCAGATTTGTGAGGGCCCGTCACCGGTGCCCGGACCTCGGGCGCCAGCGTTCAGGGCGCCTGCGCGTCGATGGCCAGTGCGTGGATGCCGCGGGGCATCCAGGCTGCCAGGGCATCATAAACGAGGCGGTGCCGAGCCACCCGGTTCAGCCCGGCGAAGCGCTCGCTGCGAATGCGCACCGTGAAGTGTCGACCTTCGCGGGCGCCTGCATGGCCAGCGTGCAGGTGGCTGTCGTCGATGACTTCCAGCGACGCGGGCTGGAATGCCGCCTGCAGCGCGGCCTGGACATCGCCCGCGCTGGGTGCTGTGGGAGATGTGCCACCAGGCGTGGCCTGGGGCGTGCGGGGGTCGAGATTCATGTGCGATCTCCTGGCGTGGCCTGGCCTTCGCCCTCAGCCGAGGGCATGTAGCGGCTGATCCACAGACCCTGCACCACCATGAACACCAGCATCAGCCCGATGCCGCCAAAGAGTTTGAAGTTCACCCAGGTGGCGGTCTCGAAGCTGTAGGCCACCCAGATGTTCAGGAAGCCCATCACTGCAAAGAAGGCCACCCAGGCGAAATTCAGGCGGTGCCAGACCTTGGGAGGCAGTTCCAGCTGTTCACCCAGCAAGGCCTTGAGCAGGTTGCGGTTGAAGAGCAGGGGGCTCAGCCAGAAGGACACGCCCATCGCCCAGTACAGCACGCTCGGCTTCCACTTGATGAAGGTCTCGCTGTGGAACCACACGGTCAAGCCGCCCAGCACCGCCACCAGGGTGAGGCTGACCCAGAGCATGGTGTCCACCTTGCGTCCGCGCAGCTTCAGCCACGCCACCTGCGCCAGCGTGGCGGCAATCACGACCACCGTGGCCAGCAGCACGGGTGCCTCGCCTGGGCCCACCTTGCCTCCGGAGACCATGAGGCCCAGGTGCCTTGTGGCGAAGTCGGCCGCCCAAGCCTTGTGGGCCTCGGCGTATTTGAAAGTGCCGAAGAACAAGATGACGGGCAGAAAGTCGAACAGCAGCTTCATGGGCGCTTTCGCGTGGTGAGATCTGACTGCTGGGCCTGCAGGCTCACTCTGCCGCCTTGAAGTCGATGGCGGCCGAGTTGATGCAAAAGCGCTCGCCAGTGGGTTCGGGCCCATCGGGGAAGACGTGCCCCAGGTGGCTGCCGCAGCGGTTGCACCGCACTTCCACCCGCACCATGCCATGGCTGTGGTCCACCACGCGCTCCACCACCTCGCTGTTCAAGGGCTCCCAGTAGCTGGGCCAGCCACAGCCGGCGTCGAACTTCGTGCCGGAGGCGAACAGCGGCGTGCCGCACCCCACGCAGTCGTAGCGGCCGTCCTTGAAGTGGTCCCAGTACTTGCCGGTGAAGGCCCGCTCGGTGGCGGCGTGGCGCGCCACCTGGTATTGCATCGGGTCCAGCTCGGCGCGCCACTGCTCGTCGGTCTTGCGTACCTCGTAGCGCGGGTCGTCGTGGTCGTGGGGGGCCGGGTGTCGGCGGAACAGGTTCATCGTGCGGTGCCCCAGGCGCCAGACGGGCAGGTCCGGCGTGTGGGGGCGGGTGGGTTGACAGGAACGAGTCAGGATTGTCCCCCGAGCCGCAGGGCCGCTGTGCAAAGCGTGGAGAATCTTCGTTGATCTGTCTTCCCGTCCCCCTTCCCCAGTTGCTGAACGCGAGGTCGCCCATGCTCGGACTCATGCAGGACCAACCCCTGCTCATCTCATCGCTGATCGAATTCGCCGCCCGCCATCACGGCGACGCCGAGGTGGTGTCACGCCGGGTGGAGGGCGACCTGCATCGCAGCACCTACCGCCAGGTGGCAGCGCGCTCGCGCCAGGTGGCCGGGGCGCTGGACCGATGGAACCTGGGCTTCAGTGACCGGGTGGCCACCCTGGCCTGGAACGGCTACCGTCACCTGGAGCTCTATTTCGGGGTCTCGGGCAGTGGGCGGGTGCTGCACACACTGAACCCTCGCCTGGCGCCAGACCAGGTGGTCTGGATAGCCAACCATGCCGAAGACCAGGTGCTGTGCTTCGACATGACCTTCCTGCCGCTGATCAAGGCGATCTGGAAGCAGTGCGGTACCGTCAAGCATTGGGTGGCCCTGTGCGAGGCTGACGCCCTGCCGGCTGACACGGGCATCGAGGGCCTGGTGTCCTACGAAGCCTGGATTGCCCCGGAGTCGACCGACTACGCCTGGCCGTCCTTCGACGAGCGCAGCGCCGCCTCGCTGTGCTACACCAGCGGCACCACGGGCAACCCCAAGGGCGCGCTGTACAGCCACCGCTCCACGGTGCTGCATGCCTTTGGCGGGGCCTTGCCTGATGCGCTGAACCTCTCGGCTCGCGACAGCATCCTGCCCGTGGTGCCCATGTTCCACGTCAACGCCTGGGGCCTGCCCTATGTGGCGGCGATGACCGGGGCCAAGCTGGTGTTCCCCGGCCCGGCGCTGGACGGCAAGTCGGTCTACGACCTCATCGAGAACGAGCGGGTCACCATGGCTGCTGGCGTGCCGACCGTGTGGCTGGGCTTGCTCAACCACATGGCGCAGGGCGGTCTGCGTTTCTCCACCCTCACGCGAACGGTGATTGGCGGCTCGGCCTGCCCGCCGGCCATGATCCGCGCTTTCAAGGACCAGTACGGCGTGACCGTGCTGCACGCCTGGGGCATGACCGAGATGTCACCCCTGGGCACCGTGTGCACGCTCAAGCTGCACCAGATGGCCGGTTCTCCTGAGGAACAGATGGCGGTGCTGGTCAAGCAGGGGCGGGCGATCTACGGCGTGGAAATGAAGATCGTGGACCCGGATGGCCGCGAGCTGCCATGGGACGGCCAGTCCAGCGGGGATCTTCTGGTCCAAGGGCCGTGGATCATCTCCAGTTACTTCAAGGGCGAGGGTGGCAACCCCTTGGTGGACGGCTGGTTCCCCACCGGTGACGTGGCCACCATCGACCCCGACGGCTTCATGCAGATCACCGACCGCAGCAAGGATGTCATCAAGTCAGGGGGCGAGTGGATCAGCTCCATCGACGTGGAGAACATCGCCGTGGCCCACCCGGGCGTGGCCATGGCCGCCTGCATCGGCGTGCGTCACCCCAAGTGGGATGAGCGGCCGCTGCTGGTGGTGGTCAAGAAGCCTGGCACCGAGCTCACCCGAGAGGGCCTGCTGGCCTTCTTCGAGGGCAAGGTGGCCAAGTGGCAGGTGCCCGATGACGTGGCCTTCGTCGATGCCATTCCCCTGGGCGCCACGGGCAAGATGCAGAAGATGAAGCTGCGCGAGCAGTTCAAGGACCATCAACTGCCCACGGCCTGAAAGCCCCGGCTGCCCTTGTGGGCACCGGCCGCTGCGGCGTAGTGGAAGTCCCTCATCCAGGGATGCGTGGCCCTGGATTACGCTGCCGTCTTCAATCAACCCTCCGGATCGGAGCTGCCTGATGAGCCGTCTACCCGCTTCTGTTGCACGTCGCACTTTCAGTCTTGCCTCTGTTGCGCTGGTTTGCGCGGCTGGCGGCGCTTGGGCGCAGAACCCCCCGCCGGCCAAGTCCGCAGCGGCACCCGCCAAGGCCGCACCCGCCAAGGCCGCACCCGCCAAGGCGGCCGAGGCCAAGCCCCTGGCCGGCCAGGTGGTGAGGATGGTGCGTATCGACCCGCTGTCAGGTCTGCTCGGGCCCGTGGGCATCAACCAGAGCAAGAGCTACCAGTTCTTTGCCGAGAAGTACAGCGCCATCAACCCGGCGGGCGTGAAGTTCGAGGTGAGCTTCATCGACAACAAGCTGAGTCCGACCGAGAGCCTGAACGCGCTGAAGTCCGCACTGGACCAGGGCATCCGTTACATCATCCAGGGCAATGGCTCCTCGGTGGCGCTGGCGCTGATCGACGCCATCAACAAGCACAACGAGCGCAACCCTGGCAAGGAGGTGATCTACCTCAACGACGCCGCTGTGGACCCGGACCTCACCAACAGCAAGTGCAGCTACTGGCACTTCCGCTTTGACGCCGACACCTCGATGAAGATCGAGGCCATGACCACCTTCATGAAGGACCAGAAGGACATCCAGAAGGTCTACCTGCTGAACCAGAACTACTCGCACGGCGCCCAGGTGGCCCGCTACGCCAAGGAAAACCTGGCGCGCAAGCGGCCCGACATCCAGATCGTCGGGGAAGACCTGCACCCGCTGGGCCAAGTTCGTGACTTCGCCCCCTACATCGCCAAGATCAAGGCTTCGGGTGCCGACACGGTGATCACCGGCAACTGGGGTTCTGACCTGTCCTTGCTGGTCAAGGCGGCCAATGAAGGCGGCTACAACGGCAAGTTCTACACCTACTACACGGGTGTGACCGGCACGCCCACGGCCCTGGGCACCAACGGCGCCGGGCGCGTGTTCCAGATCGCCTACAGCCACTACAACATGGGTGGCCAGATGGCGGCCTGGTCCAAGGAGTTCAACGAGAGGTACAACGATGACCACTACACCCACTCGGTCAACCGCATCTTCGAAAGCCTGGGCCAGGCCATGGCCAAGGCCAAGTCCACCGACCCGGTGAAGGTGGCTGCCGCGCTGGAGGGCTTGAAGTTCAACAGCTTCAACGGCGAGGTGGAAATGCGCAAGGTCGACCACCAGTTGCAGCAGCCGCTGTACATGACGGTGTGGCAGAAGGCGGACGCCAAGTTCCCGTACAGCCCAGAGAAGACGGGCATGACGCTGGTGCCGGTGCGTGAGTTCCCGAACTACGTCTCCAGCACGCCCACCAGCTGCCAGATGAAGCGCCCCTGAGGCTCGCGGAGCCCACCGGGCCTTTTTGCGCGCGCTGTGCCTACGGCGGCTCGGCCACGGGCTGCCCCTGAACCTGCTCGATGGAATTCTTCACTGTCTCCCTGCTCAACGGCCTGAGCTACGGCTTGCTGCTGTTCATGCTCAGTTCGGGCCTGACCCTCATCTTCAGCATGATGGGGGTGCTGAACTTTGCGCACGCCAGCTTCTACATGGTGGGGGCCTACGTGGCCAGCAGCATGACCAAGCTGGTGGGGTTCTGGCCTGCGCTGGTGATCGCGCCGCTGGTGGTGGGGCTGCTGGGTGCGGTGTTTGAGCGCTACGCGCTGCGCAAGGTGCACAAGTTCGGCCATGTGCCCGAGCTGCTCATCACCTTTGGTCTGTCCTACGTGATCCTGGAGATCGTGCAGCTGGTCTGGGGCCGTACTTCGGTGGAATTCTTGCCGCCGGAAGTGCTGCGCGGCCCGGTCTTCACCCTGGTGCATTCCTCGGTGGACGGTCTGAGCCTCGTGGCGGGCGCGGCGCCCGCCGCCCTGTGCCAAGCCGCGGATGCGGCCGTGCGGGTGGCCTGCTCGCCCTTTCCGGCCACCCGGGGTTTCATGATGGTGGTGGCGCTTGCCATGCTGCTGGCACTGTGGCTGATGCTCACCCGCACGCGCATCGGCCTGGTGATCCAGAGCGCCCTCACGCACCCCGAGATGGTGGAGGCGCTGGGCCACAACGTGCCGCGCGTCTTCATGCTGGTGTTTGGTGCGGGCGCTGCGTTGGCCGGCTTGGCCGGGGTGATCGGCGGCAGCACCTTCGTCACCGAGCCGGCCATGGCGGCCACGGTGGGCAGCGTGATCTTTGTCGTGGTGGTGGTGGGCGGGCTGGGGTCACTGGCCGGCGCCTTTGTGGCCTCCGTGCTCATTGGCGTCATCCAGACCTTTGCCGTCGCCCTGGACCATTCGCTCGCCTCCACGCTGACGGCGCTGGGCGTGACCCTGTCGCCCGGTTTGGCCGGCAACACGCTGATGAAGCTCACGCTCGCACAGGTGGCGCCCATCCTGCCCTACCTGTTCCTGGTGCTGATCCTGATCTTCCGGCCCAAGGGGCTGCTGGGCACGCGGGAGGGTTGAGCCATGAACTTGGCACCAAACGCTTCTTCATCGTCGGCCGGGCGCGTGTTCGTCTGGGGCGGTTTTGCGCTGTTGATGCTGCTGGCCCCCATGGCCGTCTCGGGCAGCCTGGCGTTGAGCATCCTGTCGCAGATCGGCATCGCCATCGTGGCCTGCCTGTCCTACAACATCCTGCTGGGGCAGGGCGGCATGCTCAGCTTCGGCCACGCGGTGTACACCGGGCTCGCATCCTTTGTGGCCATCCACGTGCTCAATCAGGCGGGGGAGGGGCTGCCGGTGCCGGTGAGCCTGATCCCGCTGGTGGGCGGCCTGGCTGGCGCTGCCTTTGCCATCGTGCTGGGCTTCGTCACCACCCGCAAGGCCGGCACGCCGTTTGCCATGATCACCCTCGGCATTGCCGAGCTCGTCTTCGCGATGGCGCTGATGGTGCCGGAGTTCTTTGGCGGCGAGGGCGGGGTGTCGGGTAACCGCACGGCGGGCAAACCCTTCATGGGCATCACCTTCGGGCCGCCCATCCAGGTGTACTACCTGCTGGCGATCTACGCCTTCCTGTGCACGGCGGCCATGTTCGCCTTCACGCGCACGCCGCTCGGGCGCATGCTGAATGCTGTGCGTGACAACCCCGAGCGGGTGGAGTTCGTGGGCTACAGCACGCAGCGGGTGCGCTACCTCGCGTTCATCATCGCCGGCTTCTTTGCGGGCGTGTCGGGCGGCATGTACGCGCTGCACTTCGAGATCGCCACGGCGGAGGTGGTGGGGGCGGCGCGCTCGGGGGCTTATCTGCTGTTCACCTTCTTGGGTGGGGCCACCTTCTTCTTCGGGCCCATCATCGGCGCGGTGCTGATGGTGCTGGCCGGCGTGCTGTTGTCCGAGCTCACCAAAGCCTGGTTGCTGTACCTGGGCCTGGTGTTCCTGCTGATGGTGATGTATGCGCCCGGCGGTGTGGCCAGCTTGATCATGATGAATGTGCGGGTGGCGGCCTTTGGCCGGTTGCGCGAGCTGTTGCCCACCTATGCTGGCTTGGCCGCC
>Ga0209985_10002220_pt1 | contig 17893 bp, 17 predicted proteins | sample NOAtaG_FD_187305 | JGI IMG/M metagenome (GOLD analysis project Ga0209985, IMG submission 187305) | Freshwater lake microbial communities from Lake Erie, under a cyanobacterial bloom - NOAA_Erie_Diel6S_1000h metaG (SPAdes) (version 2) | ecosystem: Environmental > Aquatic > Freshwater > Lake ...
CCTGCTGGCCAAATATCCAATCAAGTTGGACGCACTGCATGGGATATAATTCGGGGCTTAGAAACCGATGAAGTGGACTTTCTCTGGATTGCGGCGACAAATCCTGTTGTTAGTTTTCCTGATCTGGTGAGGACTAAAGCTGCTTTAAAGCGATCGCCTTTCACTGTCTATCAAGATGCATATTACCCAGTCGAAACCTCTGCTTTTGCGCATATTATGCTCCCAGCTACACAATGGAGTGAGAAGACTGGCACAATGACTAATTCTGAACGTTGTGTCACTCTCTGCCAAGCCTTTCAGCCGCCTCTCGGAGAAGCTCGTGATGATTGGTCGATTTTTGCTGAAGTTGGTCGCCGCCTCGGTTTTGCCGACAAGTTCAACTTCCAATCTTCGGCAGACGTGCATTCTGAATTTGTGCAGATCACTCGCGATCGCCCCTGTGACATGACAGGAATTAGTCACGCGAAACTGGCGAAACTAGGCGTAATGCAATGGCAAGCTTCCGATCAACATCCTGAACAAGACCAAGTTCACAATAAGCGACTCTACACCGATCTCCAATTCCATACGCCCGATCGCAAAGCTAGATTTGGCGCTTATCATTCCAAAGGTGTATTTGAAATTCCTGATGAGCAATATCCATTTATCCTTACCACAGGAAGACTTTATGGACATTGGCATACGCAAACTCGCACAGGTCGCATCGACAAGATCCGCCAGATGCACCCAAATCCATTTATCGAGATTCATCCTAAGGATGCGAACAAACTCGGTATTAACAATGGTGATCTAATAGAAGTGCGATCGCGTCGTGGTTCTTCTAAGTTCCCTGCTCTGGTGACGGAGGCGATCGCCAGAGGCGTTTTATTTGTACCCATGCATTGGGGGACTCTCTGGGCAGATAATGCGGAGGCGAATGCGCTCACCCATCCTGAAGCCGATCCTGACTCGAAGCAGCCAGAATTAAAGGCTTGCGCTGTAGCGATTAAGAGACTTCACTAAAACATAAGGTACTCATGTTTTAGATTGTGTAGATGCTATAGTTTCAAGTAGAGATGAGGTTAACCCTACCAACTTCGCTTACTCCAAATCTAGCACACCTTGCTTGACTTCCATTTGCTTTTCAGCCGATTTGAGGACTTCTAGGGCAAGGAGAATCTCAAGGCGTTTTTGTTCTTCGATGATTTCTTGAACGGTGACGATGCGGATTTTATCGACGGGGGCGCTCATGTATTGGCTTTGATAAATTCCTGCTTCTTTAGCTTCTTTGAGCATGTCTTTTGTGGGCTTTTGCAGGGTGATAAATACTCCTAATACAGCGCTTTCACGGGTCATTGTGCCTTGCAGATCGCGGATATCGCCTGATTTGACTTTGCCTGATTTGACTTGCAAGATAATTTTTTCAGGATCATCTTTTTCACTGCGAAAGTAAGCAATTCCGTCAATGCCTTTGTCTGCGCCTTTCTTTTGGTTGATGGTGGCGCGATTGTTGGAATAGGTAAGGACTGCCCATTTTTCAAATTCTTTACGGGTGCGATCATCGCTTTTATTAGCTAATGCTTCGGCAGATTTCATGTCTTTGGGAATGCCGTTAAGCGTGATGTTGTCTAATACGCCTTTACCAAAAGAGTCTTCTAAGCGTTTGAGGATTAAGCTAATGCTTTGATAGGTGATATCTATCCCTATCCATTGACGGTTTAATCTTTGGGAAACTGCAACAGTTGTACCGCAGCCGCAATAAGCGTCAAGAACGACATCACCTTCTTTACTACTAGATTTGATAATTCTTTCTAAAAGAGATTCTGGCTTTTGTGTGGGATAGCCTAAACGTTCGGCAGCATGAGGAGTTAGGGATTGAATATCAGTCCAAATATTTGTAATGATTGAACCTTCTTGCTCTTCTAAATACCGTTTTAATCGAGGACGCTTTGTAACATCAAATCTACCGTCTGAATGAGTTGGATAATAGACTCTTCCCTCATCGTGTAGTTTCTGCATTGTGTCACGTTGATAACGCCAACCTTTGGGAGGATAAGGAAACCCCATCCATTCATACATCATATTTGGGCGAGGATTAGGACTAGCCATATCTGCTAATTGATATCTTCCCCTACCATCATTATCATCATGTCTATAAAACTTTTCAACGTAATTACTATCATGTTCTCCGTATTGTGGATAGAAAACTGTTTTTGATGATTTTACATAGTAGAAAATAATATCGGCAATATCACAAAACTTTTTTGTCGCGTCGCTATGAGCAGATTGACGTTTCCAAATAATGTCATTTTTATAATCTCCACCTTGAGGACAAAAAATTGCATCTGTAATTATCTTTAAATAATGAGAAGAGCTTGGGTCGCAATGTAAATAAAAACTTCCAGTAGGTTTTAAAACTCGATAGATTTCGGCAATTCGTAACGTCATACTGACCAAATAAGCCAACAAACTCCCCTTACCCAAAACCTTAACCAAACCAGAAATAAGATCAATACTTTGGGAAGTAAAATGACCTAAATAATTTTCTTGAATCTCCGCTAAACCCTGATTCGCAATATCATCCCAAGTCCAAGTATCGATAAAAGCTTGTGCCTGCGCCTGATCTTCCTTGCCAATATTGTTATAAATCTGGTTGTAGTTTCGCTTCGAGTTAAACGGCGGATCGATGTAGCACAAATCAACCGACTCATCCTTAATATGCCGACGCAATACCTCAAGATTATCCCCGTAAAACAATTGATTTTTGGGTTGATTAGACATAGATGCTTTAGAAAATAGTCATATTTAACTCAATATAACCCAAAAAATGCGATTATCACCTAAAAAGATGCTAATCCTTTTTTATTCCAAGCAACCAGAATTAAAAACTTGTGCAGTAGCGATCGCATTTGCCTATCGAGTACTTTCGTTCAATTTAAATTAGCCAGAAATTGCTAACAACAAATCTCTCCGACTACTTCCTAACGCAAAACCACAACGAAACATAAGATCCATTGATACCGAAGGATCTCCAGATTCGATTTTGGCAACCCTTGACTGACTCGATCCGATTTGTTTACCTAAAGCCTTTTGAGTCAAATTCTTTTCAAGTCTTAACTGCTTGATTCTCTTACTAAGTGCAAGCCTTAACTCAATCAGCTCAGACTCTTCAGGCGTAAGCCCAAATAACTCAGTAACTGTACCAGAATGCCAACCAGCAGCTTCTAATCTTTTTAAAGCTTCAGAATCCATAATAATTAACCCTTTAACGCTTTTTCGTAAGTTCTTAATCGAGTTTTAGCAAGATCTATTTCCTTCTTCGGCGTTGTCCTTGTCTTTTTCGGAAAAATGTTTAGGACAAGGATAGCATTTTCATCAATACGACAAATAATCCGCCATGTTTTATCGCCATCAGGTATACGCAATTCACAACAGCGATCGCCTATACTCGGCATCGGACGTAGATCTGGCATTGTCAGCATTTCGTGCTGCTGTAACTTACGGATAAAATAGCCAGCCGTTAGCCGCGCATTCTCTGAAAATGGCGGAGTTTTGATTTCAGTATGCAACCAGAAAACTAGCTTGTCTTTCAACTCCATAAAGTCAATTATATGTCACATCCGACATTAATTCAACCTTGTTTTTCGGTTAAATCTTGATAAACAAAAATGCTAGGATGCAGCGTATTCAATATTCTAAGCAACCTGATTTAAAGGATTGTGCTGTAGCGATCGCTTTAGTTAGATGTTGAGTTAAAAATGCTAGGATGCAGCTAGAAATACAAAAAATGCTTGTATGACACCAATTAATGAAGCTAAACCGAAACAGCAAGGTCAAAAAACCAACCTAAACGATGAACCATTAGCGGAACAGGTTATCGGCTTAATAGTTCCCGTCAGTCAGCTTGAAATTGTCAAAGCAAAAGGTATTGACTGGATTCGTGAAGCGATCGCTGAGAAATTACAGAGAGAATCTCTGATTTTCGTTTCTGCTGAAGCAAAGGCAATTCAAAGGTTAGATAGGCTCGAAAATCCAGATCACTATATAACAATTGGTGAAGCTGAAGAACAAATTGACATCGAAGCAATTAATAAACATCTAGAAACACGTGGCAAAAAGCAAATATCAGTTGCAGATTGATAACCTCGTGATAAAGGAAGATTTTCCACTTTTACCGATGGAACTTTTAGAAGACTTTGCGAATATCATCAAACCATTGTTGCAATTAGATCCATTAAATTTTTGTGGAACTTATTCCTCTCATATACTTCTTGGTGAACTTCAAGGATATCGCGCTCTAGAAATTGACTTTGACACAGTTTATCGCTTGGTATATCGGATTTATGAGAAACCATCGCCGAGGTGTATTGTCATTCTCAGTTTTGGAGAGCATGATCCCGCTTATGAAAAGGCGAAGCAAAGAAAAAAGAAATAGAGTGAACATTATTCAGTCTAATGCAAATAGCCTGAAGCCGACCGCTATTCCAAGTAACCTGAGTTAAAGGTTTGGGAAGTAGCGATCGCATTAGCTAGTTATCTTCAGTCTTAATATTTAGAGATTATCTAACTAACTTCTGTAGCCAGTGAATTACCAGAGCATTCACAATCTCAGGGCGATCGTCGTGGGGGCAATGCCCTGTATTGGGAATGGGAATTAATTGAATATCCTTATTCTTACCTGCTTCTTCATAAACCTTCGCTCCATTAATTGGAGTCCAAGGATCAGCATCACCCCAAAGAACTAATAGAGGCTTCTCTAACTTAGCCAATAAGTCGGCTGTGCGGGGGCCAGCAGGAGCCGTCAAAATTGAAGCAAAAACTTTTTGAGCGCCTTCATCACAGGATGGTTGATAGAGCATGTCCACCAAATCATCATCGATCGCTTGATGATTGCGATAAACCTGACGCAGAGAATTCCGAATATTGCGTTTTTTGCGAACTTGGTTGAAGACAAACTTACCAGTCACCTCAGAGCTTACCAATTTCGCAAAAGCACCCATCACCAATTGCAATGGTAAATTCAACTCTTCAGGACGATGATTTAAGCCACCTGCGGCATTGAGCAGGACTGCACCGATCGCAATTTCAGGACTGTTAGTTACCACCATCAACGCTAGCAAAGCACCGATGGAATTGCCGATAAATATCGCTGGATGCTGCACAAATTCCTGATGAAAATCCTTGAGCAGTTCTTCCCAAAGCTCTAATGAATAACCTAAAGCGGGTTTCGCCGAACCGCCAAAGCCGAGCAAGTCGATCGCAAATACTTGGTAGCCCGCTTCAGCCCATACGGGTATATTCTTTTTCCAATGACCAATAGATGCGCCAAAGCCGTGAATTAGAACAAGAGGCTTACCTTTACCCGTGACTGAATATTTAATTTGGTGTCCCCGCCATGTCCAAGTTTGTGAGGTAGGAATTATTTGAGATAAAGGGCGATCGCGAGTTTCGGGATTTTCTGTAGTTAGCACGGCGGTGACTCTTTTTTGGAAATATCGTAGAACCTAGAGCTTGCACAGCCCGCTCAGCGGGCTGTGCAAGCTCTAGGTTATAAGTTTATTTTATGATGATTTATTCAGAGCGTCATCATACCTAGAGTTGACCCTATTCTTTTTCGTAAAAGACTAGGGCAGTTTGTCCATATTGGCGGCGATCGCAACAGATAAGATCTCCCATCACATCAGGAAGTAAACGTAAGCGATCGCATTCAGCAATTACTAGCCCTCCATCAGCAAGCAATGGCGATAATGCTGTAAGCACTGGAAGATATAACTCGCTTTGGTAAGGCGGATCTAAATAAACTAAATTAAAATATTTAGGTTGTAATTTCCGCAATGTCTTGACCGCATCGCCTTTAATAATTTCAAATTTTTGATCTGGCTTCGCAAATTTCTGCCAGTTTTCCCGCACAAGCTGACAGGCGATCGCTGACGACTCAATGCCTACAATATTAGCTGCGCCTCTGACTAACGCCTCTGCTCCCATAGCCCCTGACCCAGCACAGATATCTAGCCAATTTGCGCCTTTGATGCGAGTTTGCAAAATATTAAAAACTGCCGACCTAACCTTACTGGCAGTTGGGCGAATTGATAGGTCAGTTGAAGTTTTGAGCGCACCTGCGCCGTTGATCCGAATAGACATATTGAAATCCAGTAAGTGAAAGCGATGGTAAGCTTTTCCTTAACTTAAAAACCTATTTAAGCATTGCTTTAGCTCCCCCCAGCCCCCCTTAAAAAGGGAGAAGAATTTAATTCTTCCCCCTTTTTAAGGGGGATTGAGGGTGATCTCTTAGGGCTTTTAGCGCCAGAAAGTAATTCTTAAATGGTTTCTAAATTAAATGATTAGAAAAAGATAAACCTTCAATCTGATCAATGGGAACCATCCAAATCTTATTTTGGTATGGTCGCCATACCGCACTCATGACATAGTGATTACGGATGGAAATGATGTGAACGTGAGGAATGCCAAAAAATTTTGAGCAGGAGCGTAAAAAATCTAAAGTTCTGATTAAGCGGCTATGCAAAAATGTTGCCATCTCATCACTACAGTTTTGACGGATCATCGGGACAACTTGAGGCTCCGTATCCCCTCTTAACTCATAAATAATGTGAGTTTTTCCTTTGAAATCAATTTTGCGCGATCGCACCTCCCAACTGCACAACACACCAAAGCCAATCACAGCCATACCCAAATCGATATGGAAATCACGCATTTGGAATTTCGTGTTACTACTCATATCTGTATGGGTGTTGTACCCAGTCCAAGCATGAAATCTCTCTAAATTATCGTCATTAATATCAACTGCCGAACGATAGGGAGAAGCTACAGCACGGTTAATTTGCGTGTTTTCTGAAGGTTGCTCTGATGTCATACTTGTCCCATTAGTGACAGCATTTATTTGCAAAAACTAGACAGATGCAATAAACAACAATCTTACTAAAAATGCTTAAAAGCTGAAGCTATATATCTATAAGCAGCTTAACATTCTTTTATGGAAGTTCTTGGTTAAATTACTCATAGCTTATAACTGTACAGACATCTATGCCTTCTAAAAGTTCGCTTAACTACCAACAATTGCAACCAATTTATTTACAGCGTGAGTTGCTGCAATATCAGCGTACTTTATTAGCGAATGTCGGAATCTTATTTGGTCTAACTGCATTTGGCACATTGGGTTATCGCTTCATCGAAGGATGGAGTTGGTTTGATGCTCTCTATATGACGATTATTACCCTTGCCACGATTGGCTATGGTGAAACTAATCCCCTTGATTTTAAGGGGCGCATTTTTACGCTTACTTTAATCGTGATGGGAGTTTTAAGCATTAGTTATATTGCTGCTCAGTTTACAGCGGCGATCGCTAATGGTCATATCTACAATATTTTTCAAGCGAGGCGACAACGAAAGGTCATGGATGCATTAGACAAACACTATATAGTTTGTGGCTTTGGTCGAACGGGGCGACAGGTTACAGCAGAATTCGCGGCTGAGGGGAGTATTACATTTGTGGTAATTGATAGCGATCCCATCGCGATTGAGCAAGCTGAGCTAGAGGGACATCCAGCTTTGCAAGGAGATGCGGCTCTTGATAACACCTTACTTCTAGCGGGGATTGAACGGGCTATTTGCATTGTGGCGGCGTTGCCATCAGATGCTGAAAATCTCTATACGGTATTATCGGCAAAAACCTTAAATCCTGAGATTAGGGCGATCGCTAGAGCAAGTACAGAAGAGTCGATGCAAAAGTTACGACGGGGTGGAGCAGATGAAGTGATTTCGCCATATATTACTGGCGGAAAACGTATGGCTGCTGTGGCGTTGCGTCCGCAGGTGATGGATTTTGTGGATGGCATTATTGCTGGAGCTAATCGATCATTCTATATTGAGGAATATCGCATTGATGATTCTAGCTATGTTGGAGTCACTTTAAAAAAGGCAAGTTTGCGATCGCAGACTGGGGCTTTAGTATTAGCAATTCGTCGTGCTGATGGCGATGTCATTGCTGGACCCGATGGCAATACTGAGATTTTGCAAGGTGATGTTTTAATTTCAATGGGAACGCCTGAGCAGTTAAGGGCTCTGAATCAAATCCTAAGTCCGCTTTCCAAAAAAACAAATGTGTTACGGTTACCACGCATGAAATAGGTATAAGTTAGGTTCGTGCCCATGCGGGGCACAAACCTAACTTTTGGTAATCATGAAGTTTATTTCTCCATCTCAAACTATCCAAATAGCGATCGCCTTAGCCATTGATTCAGAATTTAAGCTTTTGCTAGATCCTAGAGAAATTGCGCTGGAGATTTGCTATCCAAGATATGAGGCTCATTACACATCAGCGATCGCGTTGTCGCTCGCCAATCGCTTACAGCGAAATCCTGTCCAGATTGCTGATGCGATCGCGCAAACTTGTTCACAAAATCCAGAAATATCCGCTCAATTGCAAATCAGAGCATTTGGAAAAGGTTGGTTAAATATTGTTTTTAGTGAGAAATATATCGCTGAAATTTTATTGTTTCTGGAGCATTTGCGAATAGAAGGAATTACGAACTGTAATGGATTTTGGCAAAAATGCGAAATTATTCTAATTTCTATAGGTAATTCAACTGAGCAATATGTCTATGCCCGATGCTGTGCGCTTATGCGATTGGCAATTCATGAATATGTAGGGGCAATTCATGAATTGCCCCTACATATTCATGAATTGCCTATACATTTAGAACCTGTGGAAATTAGTTTGCTAATGCGAAATTTGGCGATCGCAGATTATTTAGAAAACGGGAATATCTTGCCTTTAAATAGACAGAAGAGACAGAAATTATCGCGGTCACTAGCTGAAGCTTTTTTGAATTTTTATGATCGCTGTCGAATTTTTGGAGTTGATCGCGATGCTGTGCAAAGACGATTATTACTAATTAGCATCACGCAAAAAATGCTACTTGCGATCGCACCACCCGAAATTAATTACGCAATGTACTTGTAAAAAACGTAAGGTTACGCACCGCAGGGGCACAACCTTACGTTTTTTATCGAAGCATCAACATGGCATCTCCAAAGGAATAAAACCGATATTCTTTAGCGATCGCTTCTTGATATACCGACATTAAAAATTCGCGCCCATTTTCACCCAAAAACGATGACATCATCATTAGCAAAGTTGACTTGGGTAAATGAAAATTAGTCACCATTCCATCTAAAACTCGCCACTCATATCCAGGATAAATCATCAAATTCGTTTTACCCCTAAAAGCCTGAAAATTTGAATTTTCCAGCGATCGCGCCACCGTACTACCAACTCCGATCACACGTCCGCCGTTTGCTTTGGTTTCTTTGATTTTAGTGATCGTCTCCTCAGACACTTCACACCACTCGTTATGCATCACATGCTGGGTGATGTCCTCCGTCTCTACAGGGCGAAATGTACCGATTCCCACATGTAAAGTCACAAAGGCTTTACCAACGCCCATATCAGTGAGCTTTGCAAATAGCTCCTCGGTAAAATGTAAACCTGCTGTAGGTGCTGCGATCGCTCCTGCAATCTCTGCGTAAATAGTCTGATAGCGCTCAGGATCAGTATGGGAATCAGTGACGTAGGGTGGCAAGGGCACTGTGCCTAGTTGATCGATAATTTTGTCAAGGTCAGCACCAGCAGGAATATGAAACTGCAATTCTCTCGCTCTGGTGACTGTCTCAATCCCTTCGACCGTCGCTTTGACATTATCCGAAAAGATGATGGTGCTACCAATCGGCAAACGTTTACCAGGCTTAACCAATGCTAACCAGCGATCGTTTCCAACTGGCTCCATCAGCAAAATCTCGACAGGCACACCCGATTGCTTATGCCCATACATCCTTGCAGGAATGACTTTGGTGTTATTAAAAACAAGCAAATCTCCCGACTGCAAAAAATTGGGCAAATCGTAAAAGTGCTGATGCCGTAAATTGCGATCGCTTTCAATTACCAACAGTCGCGATGTATCTCTAGGTGTAACTGGATCTTGAGCTATGCGATCGCTTGGCAATTCATAGTCATAGGCGCTTAAAGCATAATCAGGCTCAAGTTCAGTCGCAGGCGATGAAGTCATAGATAAAGTTACACTTTGGGACATTGGCGCTACTTAAGTAGCTAAGCACAGTTAAATATAAAAACCCAAGAACTGTATCGCCCGCGCAGTGGGCGGTACAGTTCTTTGATTTTTGGTTTTTAATTATGCTGAGGTACTTAATTATTTACAGCACTTCTCTAAGTGTTTGATAAAAAGTGACGAAGTTACAAAAAAATATAAGAAATTTTATATACCAATCGCGGAAACAGTGGTATACAGATGGCAGCAGCAAAGAATGTTTTACATATGTTGCGATCGCGCTTTCAGCCTTTCAATATTAAACGAGGAGTTTATGCAATATTTAATGACAGATCTTCACCAACGCTTTATTGGTGCATTGAACTACAACAAGCCTCTCTCAGTGGGCGATGTATTTCGTGCAGATAATACCAAGACTTATACAGTTGTTAGCATTAACGACACTCGCAACAAGAGTAAGGATGTCAAGTCAGTAACAGTCATTCCTGTTCGCGAAGCTGTGGCGGCTCATTAACTTACTAAATTAGTAGGTAAGTTAATTTGACTATTAACTTAATTGTCTGGTAAGTTTTCGCTTGATGGTCTAAGGACATTGCTCACACTAGCTACAAGTATTAGCTAAAAATACTATTTCAAAACATTGAAAGTAAGAAATAAGTCTAGGGAATTATCAGAATCAATCTAAGAGAATCATCGAAGCTATTGACAATACATTGATATAAACGAGTATTTCTTTGTTCTCTTCAGACATCACATCATTAATGACAAAAGAAAAGCAGCGCTTGGCGCTGCTTTTCTTTTGTCATTATACCAAAACAAAAAATGGCGTAGCCATTTTTTGTTTTTAAAACCCATACAGGGTTTGGTTTTTAATTCACAGAAGAGTTGTCACACTTTTGTGAATTGGTATTAATGATGGGCAGAGCTTTACAGCGCCTACAAAACCCCAAAAACTGTACCGCTCGCGCAGCGGGCGGTACAGTTTTTGGGGTTTTATATTAAAATCATGCCATTTTTTAAATTATTTAAAGAGGCGGCATCAATAGAGTTGCCTCTTAAATCTAGACGTACAAGACTCTTAAGATTTGAGATTTCAGTGGGTAGAGTCGTTAGCTGATTGTAAGACAAATCTAGTTCTGTGATATTTCTGAGATTACCAATTTCAGGGGGAAGACTAGTTAGTTGATTGTTGCCAAGATAGAGATCTGTAAGTGCTGTGAGGTTGCCTATTTCTTCGGGCAAAGTAGTTAGATTATTTTTTCGTAAATCTAGCTCAGTTAAATTGGTGAGGCTGACAATTTCTGGCGGTAGTCTTTCCAGCTTATTTTCACTCAAATCAAGCCATGTTAAAAACTTAAGCAATCCAATCTCAGATGGCAACTCTCTTAAAGAGTTATTGTTAACAGCAAATCTTGCCAGATTTGATAATTTACCAAGATCTGATGGCAAACTAGAAATATGATTTTCAGCTAAATTTAGGACTGTAAGATTTTTAAGTTGCATGACTGCATCAGGAATTTTCGACAGTTGATTAGATTCGAGATGCAACCAATTTAGTTGTTGTAGATTGGCGATCGCCTCTGGCAGAGAAGTCAATTCATTCTCGCTGAGATATAGCCAAACTAGATGTTTCAACTTGCCAATCTCTTCAGGAACTGCCACCATCTGTAGTTCGCTAAGATAAAGAGACGTGGCTTCTGAAGCTCTGGCGCTCTCAATTTCTTTTAGAATTTCCTGTTTGTTCATGGTCTCGATTGCATTATTTGGATATGGTACTCAAGGTGCAAATTGATAATTATTGTTTTAGCTACTGCGCAGAGGGCGACCCCAACCATCCCACAATTTTGTTTTTGCATGGATTTATGGGAAATCGCTTTGAGTTCAAACAAGCGATCGCGATTTTGTCTAAACAGTTTTACTGTGTGGCGATCGATTTGCTGGGGCATGGTCAGACCACTGCTATAAATCAAAGAGCTGATCAAGATGACTCCTACACAATACAGTCCAGCGCAAACTTTGTCATCAAATTTTTGGATTTACTTCGTGTAGATAGTTGTTTTTTAGTTGGCTATTCGATGGGTGGTAGATTGGCTTTATATTTAACAATTCATTTCCCGCAATATTTTCATCGGGTTGTCCTCGAATCTGCATCCGCAGGATTGTCGTCTGTGGATGCTAGATGCGATCGCCTAGCCAAAGATATGCAAATGGCGACGAACCTAGAAACTGGAGATTTTCGATTATTTCTGGACAATTGGTATCAGCAACCTATTTTTGCGAACTTGCGATCGCATCCACATTTTGCCCAGATGCTAGAGCAAAGGTTAAACAATTCTCCCTCGCAGCTAGCCAAATCCTTACGCAATCTCAGTACAGGGAAGCAACCATCATTATGGGAAAAATTATCTAGAAACGAGATTCCACTGTTGTTAATTTCAGGTGAGTTAGATTCTAAATTTGTGCAAATAAATCGACAGATGCAGCAGCTATGTAGGAACTCTCAACTAGAAGTGATACCTAGCTGTGGTCACAATATACATTTCGAGAATCCAAATTTATTTATCGAGAAGATTAAAACTTTTTTTGTTTTATAGCTTTTGCCTATATCAAAAAAAAGAGAGTTACGGCAAGAAGTGCCGTAACTCTCTTAGAAATAAAAGCAGCGTAAAGCGCTGCTTTTATTTTTAGCTAGAAGCAATATTTCTTAAATCTGGACGGGACGCAGGTGCAAAAAGGAGTGTCTCAAAGGAAGCATCTCGATTGCCTAAGGTTTCGTAAAAGAAGAATGAAAACCCATCTAGGTTAAGTTCACGCACAATTTTTACTTGACCTTTGATCTGTCGCATATCAACATTTTGAACTCTTAAACCCGTTAAAATACCCACCGCTACTGGTATTTTTAGTCGAATTTCCTGCAACTCTGGCTGTTCTAATTCCCGCTTAAAATTGTCAATATCATCGCGATATACCTGCACAATTAATTCATCAATATATTTGAGATAAACCCAGTTATACCAATCTTGCAAGTACTTCTTATAGGAGAAATCCTTAGGATTAGGGGAAAGAGAAATTAAGCAGTTTGGTTTGATTGCTCTAACCGATTTAGAGATCTTTCGCATTAAACTAGTGATGTACTTGGCACGCCACTGCATCCATGAAGGAGCATTGATATCCTCGGGGGGTAATCGCCCGAAATGATCTTTTTTATACAAAGTGATCGTGTAATCATCGTAGCCAAGTTCTGTGGGCATCCCAAAATGATCGTCAAGCTGAATACCGTCAACATCATACTTAGTAACAACTTCCACAATGAGATCTATTAGCAATTTTTGGACTTGCGGATGAGCAGGATTTAGCCAAGCAAGACGATGTTGATCTTTTTCACCATGCAAGAAGACATGGGAACCATCTTTGCGCTGGCTGATCCAATCGGGATGTTTGCTCATCAGCTCTGAACCTTCTTCGGTCATTAAGCCATATTCAAACCAAGGAATTACCGCAAAATTTTGTTCATGACCAAATTTGATCGCTTCGGCAAGCATATCTCGCTCTTGAAGCTCAGGTATTGGATCAACAGATACACCAAAACTAGCTTCGGCAACTTTACTAGGGTAGAGCGTGTATCCACCATTCCAAACCGTTGGATATAGGGTATTAAATTTTAAACGCTTTAGTCTTTTAATCGCCCTTTCAAGATTCTGAGCCGAAAATAAAACATCGCTATCGACATTAGTAAGCCAGATGCCGCGTAATTCATTACCATTCAATGGTCTGATCAGCGGTAGATTAGGTGGGGCTGATTGATCAACTTGATTAGATGGAGATTGATCAATAGTGTTGCTAGCCGTATCCATACTAAGAGGCTGAGCGATCGCCCAAAAAGGAAAATTGATCATCATTGAGATCGCGAATCCTAAGAATGTTATTAATAGGAAACGGAGGCGTGATCGCCAAGAAGCCGAATTAATTTTCCCCATAATTACTGATGAGCCAAGTAAGCTCTAACTCCTCACATTTAGGCTGTAATTTTTTGTGAAATTTTTTTTGTGAATTTATTGTATAGCAATGTAAAAAAACACAAAAGATGGAGATACTTCCTACTCCCATCCTTTTCTATAAACTTTTGGTCTGAGATCCCAACAAATCACGATTTATCTCCAAAATTGGACATAATGGCGGGCATAGCGACCATCGGCGTTTATTCCTAGTTGTTGTAGTTTACTTAACATTGCTGGTTTAATCCGACTTTTGCATATGCATGATTTTATATGGATCTGCGACTGAAACAATCCGCCACTTCAAGCATTATCTCTAGATGATCGCCATTTTTTTTGTTACGATTCAGATAAATCGATAAATACTCGAAATTCCCGACACACATCTATGCGATCGCTCGCCGCCATATCCTGTAATGTTATCTGACAATGATCACATTGAAGGGCTGTTTCCCGAAGCTGCCCAAAATTGGGATTTAAATCGGCTCTATGCAGATTTACAAGCTTCTAGTGGCAAAGAAATTAAGCCATTTGAAAAGGCTTGTTTGCGTGGTTTGCTATGTCGTTATCGCCCAGGGCAACTTGCGTTTAAGTTGGCTTGGACTTCGGGGGCTTTGCGGGTTGAGTTAAATAAGGGTTTATATAGATCGCTTGAGGCGATCGCAGATCAGCCGATCAATACGCTACGTTGGGAAAAAGTGCCTGAATGGTTAGAGTCTAAAGGATATAAAGCACAACGCCAAAGTTTGCATAATACAACTGCCAACTCTCAAGTTAGTTCTGCGATAAATGTGGCGGATTGGGGCGAGGCTCCAAATATTCAAACTTTTTATGGGCGCACTGAGGAGTTAGCCAAACTAGAGCAATGGGTTGTGCGCGATCGCTGTCATCTCTTGGCAATTTGCGGCATGGGCGGCATTGGCAAGACAGCGCTGGCAGTAAAACTAGTCGAAAATATCCAATCGCAGTTTGATTGCTTTATTTGGCGATCGCTACGTGGGGCACAACCGACGGCACAATTAATTGCGGAGCTGTTGCAATTTCTGAATAGTTCACCGCAAACTGGTTGTAGTATTTCTGATCTGTTAGACATTTTGCGCCAAAAGCGTTGTTTAGTTGTATTGGATGACTTTGAGGCGACGCTCCAAGATGGGAAATTGGTGGGAGCCTATCGCCAAGGTTGCGAATCCCATGCGGAATTATTGCAGCGTGTTGGTTCGGAGAGGCATCAAAGTTCAGTCATTTTGATTGGTCGGGAACAACCGAAAGAAATTTCAATGCATCAGGGGGATGATCAGCCGATTCGCTACTTCAAAGTGAATGGATTGCAGAGACAAGGGGCTTTTGAATTATTAAGATCGCGAGGTTTTAAAGGAACTGAGAATGGTTTAGAGGCTTTAGTGCAACAATATCGTGGCAATCCTTCAGCTTTAAGGATTGTGGCGGGGACGATTCAAGAATTATTTAATGGCAATGTCTCGGAGTTTCTTAAACAGACTGCTCTTGCACTTGGGGATGTATTACGCACTCTTCTCTATCAACAGTTTGAGCGGCTCTCCAAATTAGAGAAAGATGTGCTGTATTGGCTCGCAATCAAGCATCGCCCAGTATCACTCTCAACCTTGCGATCGGAAATGATTTTGCAAACCTCTGGTTCTGAATTAATCAATGCTCTGGAGTCTCTGCGCTGGCGATCGCTAATTGAGAAAGTCTCAGAACAGGATGAGGTGATGTTTTTGCTAGAGCCTGTGGTGTTGAAATATGTCAATCGTCAATTTGTGGATGAAGTGAGCAAGGAAATTACCGCGATCGCTATGCAACAAAATCTCAAGTCGATTAATTTATTACAAAGCCATGTTCTCGTCGAAGATCGTGCCCCTGACTCGATTCGGGCGATGCAGATTCGCTTAGTGCTGAAGCCGATTAAGGACAAACTAAATAAGGCGATCGCGCAAAATAATATTGAATTGGAAGCTCTACGGGAAATTCTCGCTAGCCAGCATCAAGTACAACCAATTGAAGGCACAAGTTACACTGAAGTTAATCTCGCTCTGATTGGCTTATGGTGGTAAATTAGAAACCATTTAAGAATTACTTTCTGCGGCTAAAGCTCCTAAGAGATCCCCCTCAATCCCCCTTAAAAAGGGGGAAGAATTTAATTCTCCCCCCTTTTTAAGGGGGGCTGGGGGGGATCTAGACAATTCTTAAATAGTTTCTTAATCGCAATCCCAAGAGCGGCACAATACGAACTCCTGAACTTCAAATTCTGACATCCAAATCCTATGACTACACCACCCAACATATTGGCAACTAATCTCAAAGATGCCTATCGCGTTTGCGATGTGGTTCCGCTCCAAGATGTAGAGCTAGAGCGCTATTATGTGGATTTGTCAAAGACGCGCAAAACTGATGCGATCGATAGTATTACGCTGATTTTAGATGATCAAAAGTCTGGAGATTGTGTCACAATTTTATTCACTGGACATAGAGGTAGCGGCAAAAGCACAGAATTAAGACTAATCCAAAAGCGTTGGCAAGATGAATATCAAGTAATTTATGTTGATGCTTCGAGCGAAACGGATATTAATGATGCTGAATATACTGATATCTACTTAATTGTAATCAAGTGGGTAGAGTTCGAGCTGCGTAAACAGGGATTGAAATTTGATGCTGAATTACTGTCAAATTTTGAAGAGTGGTTTAAAGAAGTAACCAATGAAACTGTGGAATCAGTAGACAAGTCAATTTCTGTAGAAGGAGAAGTAACTTTAAATGCTGAGGTTCCTTTTGTGGGAGTAGTACCGCCATTTTTGGCAAAACTTGTGTTAAAGCTTTTAGGGCAAGTTAAGGCTTCGCATCAGGGCAAAAAGACAGTTAGGCAAACTCTTTTAAAAGATGTCGAACGCTTAAAAACTGATATCAATTTACTATTGGATGATGGATTAAAAAAGTGGCAGAAAAAATTTCCCAAATGCAAAGACTTTTTGATAATTTTCGATAATTTAGATCGCTGTCCTCCCCCTGTCGCTAATCATTTGTTTTTTGACTATGCCTCACAGCTAAAGGATTTACATTGCTCGATTGTTTATACTGTGCCAATTTCAGCCGTCTACTCACCTAAAGGCGTTAGCGCTGCTTTTCCAAATTACCATATCATTCCCATGATTAATATTTACAATTATGATCCTCTCGATCGCAGTGGAAAAGAGCCTGAGTATAGTGCCAAGGGCTTAGATGCAGTGGCAAGTTTGATTGAGAAACGGATCGACGTTGATGCGATCTTTGAGTCTCGACAATGTTTGTTGGAGTTAGCAAAATACAGTGGTGGTCACGTTCGGCAAATGATGCAGATCGTCAGAGGAGCCATCCAAAATGCGAGAACTAGTCGTCGAGACAAGGTAAATGATGAGAATGTGACCTATGCGATTAATCAACAACAATTCACTATGGAGCGCATGATTCCAAATGAACATTATCCAGTTTTGGTGAAGGTTTATCTGGAGAAAAATGTGCCAAGAGATGAGGTGGGACAGTTGATGTTGTCGAATATTTCAGTTTTGGAATATAACGGACTAGAACGTTGGAATTATCTTAATCCAGTGGTAATTAGGAGTCGTTTGTTTAAAAGAGCGTTGGAAGATTATCTTGCTAAGAATCCATAAATGCCATGACAGAAGCTGATCAACCAGAAGAAGAAAACCTATCTAAATTCCGATCGCTTAATAATGATGCGATTCAGAGTTTGTTGGCGATGTTGGATTTGTCGCAGGGTTTCACGATCGCTTTTGCCGAGTGTAATTTTTGGCAAGATGGGGTGGCGTTGGTGGAGTCGCTAAA
>Ga0209985_10002222_pt1 | contig 17882 bp, 17 predicted proteins | sample NOAtaG_FD_187305 | JGI IMG/M metagenome (GOLD analysis project Ga0209985, IMG submission 187305) | Freshwater lake microbial communities from Lake Erie, under a cyanobacterial bloom - NOAA_Erie_Diel6S_1000h metaG (SPAdes) (version 2) | ecosystem: Environmental > Aquatic > Freshwater > Lake ...
GAGTTAGTTCTGCCCCGCAGGATGACCGCCCCTCCAGGACTCCAGTTGCACGCCGGAAACGGATATCAACGGAGAGCGAATCACATAATGACACTATGCATAGCTTTGTATAGGTTTTTATGAGCGGCGTGATGTCTCCATCTAAGGTTTATACCTAGCCAAGGCTAGTTAGCAAACTTGATGCCATCCCTATGGTTCCATAACTTAAGGGATTTTTTAGCTGCACGATAAAGAACTTCATCGTTAGCGGTTCATGCTTCCTCTTTTTTGAGCAGTCTCTCACAAAGACACTTCGAGGTGAGAACGATAGGGATGTAGCGGGCCATCCAAAAACGGCAACAGAGTGCCCGACGGACTTAATGTTGGCCATCGAGCATGAAACGTTGCGGGTACCCGTAAAGGCCATAGACCTGGTTCTCGCTGGTCATTACCGATACTATGGTGTGGCCGAGAACTCAGACTCACTGGAAAAGATCCATCGTGGAGGAGGCTGGTCGTTGGATCGCTCCCCCTTACCCGACCCAAACGGAACAACGGCTGAAGCAGGTGACCCAGTGACATCAAGGTAGATGTTGCGCAATGACCTTCAGCTCCTCATGGATCACATCTCTATTCTGGGCTTCGGAACTTTATGCGTCTAGCTACCAGACCATTTCGGAACGCCTAAACGGGCATTGACGACCAGGCCCCCATCTAGGATCACCACCTTGTTCGAAAAGGATCAGGGCGTAAGCCATAATGCGGTTCCTGTCACAGGCATCGTGCAAGCACCGCGTGCGGGCGAGCGTCCCAGTCGATAGCTTTGGGAGCGAGTGCTAGTCCGATCTTGCACTCTGAAGACGATCGCACCCTCTGACTCCTGTTCGATACCAGCTGGACCGACGATATCGGCATTCTCGCGAACCTGGGCGATGAGCCGAAGGGTCCCTCGATCGTTCAGAAAGATTGCCTGCCGGGTGATACCCCAAAGGGGGTCCTGATCACTGTACTGAAACAAGCTCAACCAGCCCTTGGCCAGTGCAGGAGGGACAACCATTTCTGCGCCGAGAGATTCGCGCAGAACCTCCCTCAAAAAAGGATCCTGCTGTCGACCTGCATTCGTGAGATAGACGCGCCCTGAGCGAGTGCTATGGATCGACCAAGGGGTCTGTCTGCCTGGGGCAAGGGCAGACTCTCCTTGCAGAAGGATCTTGGTCTTACTCCCATCATAGAAGAACAAACTATCGTCCCGGCTACGCAACAGCACGCCCCCCAAACGCGGAAATTCGAACTCTGGGTACAGGAGTCGCGCCTCAGGGGCCACGCCGTCGAGTTCTTTCGCTTTGCCCCCCATCATCTCGAGACTCACAAGCTCGGATGAGCCCCACCCATGGGAACTGTAGCCTGCAACAAATACACGATCCAGCAAAGGACTAAACGTCCCTTGGGCGAGCCGACAGTTGCCCCAGAATCGCTGCCACCAGGAGCAGGGATGTTCGTAGAGCTCCGGAAGGGCCCTCAGATGATCAAAACGCGGAGGAACAACACTCAGGTCAAGGTGAGCCACATAATCGACTTGCTGTCCATCGATCCAGAGCCAGGCATCGCGGGTCAAAGCCAACGCCTGAATCGTACCAAAGTCGTACTGTGGTGCCCTCAAGGTGGCGACAACTGTCGCGGTGCTGATCCTCTTCAGGAGCAGAGTGTCAACACCCACACGCAAAACCTCCCAGTCCCTATCCTCGATTGGTAGGAGGACCCGTGCCGACTGTTTTGGTGATGATGCGACCTGAACGCCCGGGGTGTGCGCGACTCGCGAAATACAGTAATCACCAAGGGGCGCGGCTAGACCCCGAGGGACCCATCCAAGCGGGACCAGAAGGAACAGGCTTCTTGCTGCACTCAGCATGTTACATTTCTCCAAGTGACAGAGAATTCGATCTGCGATCCCATGACATCCCGATCGGACTGGGGATCACGTCGCGTTCGGTTTCTTTTCGGGTCGATGGGGAAGCGCCAACTGCTCCTATTATGGCTCAAAATCTGACTTGTATCAGTATGATGTCTAAGCGCCGATATTGAGCGGGGGACAGTTCATCTGCCGACATTGAGCAGCCTCAGGCGGATGAAATATGGTATATTTGACATGCCTGTTGGCTAAAAAGTTTGAGACTTTTTACCCTCAGTTCGGAAAGTCCCGTCCATATTGTTCGAAGCCCTTCGTTCGTTTTGATCGTTAAGCCAGAAACACCTTGGAGTACTTGAAATATCCAACGAAGTGTCGGCGTCTGCGTTAGTTTTTTGATCTGGTTAGGGAGTGCTTCACCTTTGTCGGCCAGTTGCCTGGATAAGCGTCGCTGAGCGTGGCTATAGAGTAGAAGAGCAAAGGTCATGACTGTGACCAGAGCCTCAATTCTTCGAGGATTCCTCACAAATAGAGACGAGGTGAAGAAGAAGGGATCTTTGAGAAAGCGGAAGCCTCGCTCTACATTGTGCTGATCACTGTATGCTGACATGATCTCAGTGACCGAAAGATCTACCAGCTCGCCATGACTAGCCAGGACATAGCATTGCACCATGAGCTTTTCTCTCGAGATCCTCTGAGTGTTCTGTTCGAAACTCACGACAATCTGATACTCGACAGCTGTAGGCTCAGCGCCCGGTTTGGGTCGGCCGCGACCAGCATATTTCCGATGCTCTTCGACTTTATGATCAGTCATAGTATGAAAGTCCCACTCACGCACCAACTTGGATAGAGCTTGCTCTGCGTCAGGTACACAGTTGAATCTTTGCGCCTGAAAATGAAATAGGGCCTTTGCGATCTTGCCTCGCTCGCGCTTTACCTTTTTATTCAAAGATGTATCTGATCGAGCCTCTGCCGCCTTTGAAAATACTACGACCCACTTCTGCTTGATACCTAAATCTCCGACGTCATATGCCTTTTAGTCCTGGCTTTCGCTGTGAACGAGCCATTCATCAGGATCACTTAGGGCCTTTTCGATAAGATTCCGGACCGCTCCAATGGCTTCTGGAACTCAAGTTATAAATGGCAGAAGAACCATGTTTTCGGCATTGCTGGCACTATAAAACTTCGAATCAGCGACTACCGCCTGCACGCTGTATGGGGCGCCAAGCTGCTTTACAAGCTCCTTAGCACGGGCTTGAAAAATTTTGTTATCGCTTTCATTCCCGTCCCACATCTTCATGAATAAAGGAACGTCCTCTTCCGACGAGCAACCGAGCTCCTGGACGATTTGCTTGAGATCGGGTCGATGGTCCTTCGAGTAACCTTTCGTTACGGAGATGGTCGATTCATCGCTGTTAGAAAGGTGATCTCCTGTCAGCGAAAAAGATGTGGTATCAAAATGAATAACATCGTGCTGCAGATCGAAGTCTTTCGCGACCCCAAGAGCAATTTGACCAAATAGAGCTTCACAGCCATAAGCAGCGATTCGATCCAAAGCTCGACTCAATTTGAAGCGGTGCATGTGATGAGATAGACACAGCGCCAATACAAAAGGATCAGATATCGAACGATGCGTTTAAAGGGATGGTTAGGCTGGAACTAGAACCGAGAACTGTTCGCTCACTGGAAACATGATGCAGTTTCTTGATGGGATCTAGATGGCGCGAGGGTGTCACGTCCATTGCTGCGAGCAGCTGCTGGGGAAGCTCCTTCGGTCGACTCTGCGACGGTCATTTGCCTGCTGCTCCAGGACATGCTATGCTTCCTGAATCTTGGGAGAAGCGGCTAGCTTTCATCAGTCAAGTGCAGGGCGTCTTATGGATGAGAAAACAAGACTATTTTACGAACATGTGTCTGAAGACTTTATCAAAGCCTACGAGCAAGCAGACATGAGCCAGATGCGAGGCTTTCTTCGGTATTTTAAAGGGCAAGGATCGCTCCTGGATATAGGCTGTGGAACCGGTCGAGATGCGGCCTATTATTGCCGCTTGGGCTATGATGTGACAGCTATCGATGCGAGTCAGGCGATGGTTGAAAAAGCTCGACAGCTTCATCCTGAGCTAGCAGGAAGATGCTTCACACAGGGACTGCCACTGGACTCAGATTTTTATGCTCATCAACGCTTTGACCATATCTGCTGCGCAGCCGTTCTCATGCACATCCCAGACCAGGACCTGAATCTTTGTCTTGAACAGATCGTCAATCTCCTTAAACTGGAGGGTCGTATGATGATCTCGGTGTCTCGCCATCGGCAGGATCTTGATTGCGAACAGCGCGATGCAGATGGTCGCCTCTTCCACGAGCGGGATCCATCGGAGTATCAAGGTCGCTTACAGCAGCATGGTTGTACCCTTCTTATGTCCTCAACACAAAGCGATGCGCTAGGACGAAAGCACTTGGAATGGGTCAGCATGGTGTTTGCTCGATAGAAGACCGACACACCTTCGATATATCATCGTTTGATTCACCGAACTTTACCGCTAGTTGCAGTGGTCAATGCGGGGCTTGATGGCGTCCAGCTCAGTCCTTCATGACCTTCAAAGAAGTTTGAAAGTGTTCGATATCGTTGTATGAGATATCGAACACTTTCCTATGTTCGATCTTATTTGAGACAATATCGAACAAATTATGATGAATTATGGTGAATTTATCTGATATATCATCTTCGTAGAGCAAATAATTGTTTGCTCTCACAAAAGGAGTTGACAGCGAGTGGGGAGGATGCGACCAATCAGAAAATCAAGGATAGCGAGGCAAGGCTCGAGGAGTCTCAAGCTCGAATCGCTCAGATTGAAGGGGATTTGAAAAGCGAGCAGTCCAAAGTACAGGCCTTGGAATCGAAAAAGCTTGAATTTCAAGCTGCTCTGGCAAATGCAGGTACAGAAAAAGCTCACCTGGAAAAAAACTCGCTGCTGTTCGAGATGATTGAGTAAAGACAAGGGCAGATTATCAGCAGATCTTGACCGAAAGAGACAAGGCCCGATCCCACCTGCTCACAATCACCGCAGAGCGTGACCAGCTGCAACGCGATGTCACGGTCCAAGCCGAGAAGTTGATCTGCATGACCGCAGAGCTGGCTTCTGTGAGCGAGCAGCTTCAGAACTCCCAAACGAAAGTGCAAAATGATACTAGTCTATGTCAATACATCTTCAGTAAGAAGGCTGATATTGCTTGTATCCTCGCTGCTTTGGATCAAGATCTAAAGGACAACGCGCTTGGTCAAGAGTAGATCAGGGCTGAGATATCTGCGCTCGTCACCTAGCTGGATCAAGCAGATACTGATCTTGTCCTGGCGAAGGAGCAGCAGACCCAAGCAGAGAAAGGTGCTCTCGACCAAGCCAAGATCCTCAAGGCTAAATCCCCCCGAAGAGCTCACGGCTGCTGAACGAGATCTTCTGACAAGCATCTAAGTGTGGGAAACAGCCCAGACTGTGAGTGAAAGCGCTCTCTCGAGCAGTCTCTAGTTCCCAAACGTTGATCGCCCAAGCAAGAACAGACGGTACAGCCTTAGTTCTGAATAAGGGTGAAATTGATTCGGAGATCAATAGGCTAGAAGGGCAAATTTTCACGATCGTCGAGGCAGCCGAGCAGCTCAAAGCGGAGGAGGCCTTAGCCGCAGCCAAAAAAGAAGCGGTAGGCCTGCAGGAGGCGATCGACGAGTTGAAGGTGACAATCGATGCACAGTCGAAGCGTCTTCATGAAACGTCGTATGGGATTACACACGCCTCCCTTCATCTCCAGCTACTTATCGGACTCTGCTCTTCGTCCCGCGTTAAGACTGGCGAAAGCTTTTGCTTCGAATCGAAGCGCTAGCAAGCGAATGTTCGACCTCAGCAGAAGAGGGTGCGACCACAACTATGAGTCTGTCTTTACGGGTAAGCTCGTCATCGGGGCCGATGGATTTGCATAACCCATAAAAATACGGGGAGCCCAAGGACCGATGAAGATGTTCCTTTATCCGGTTTGAGTATAAGGTTATTCTGTTCATGAATTAAGGTCCTGATATATATGAATTTTATTGAGAGAATGTGATTGACGCGACTCGTGGCTCTTGGCTACTATTAAGGGGCATTGAAACTATTCACGAAAGTGTGTCCCTATCATGAAAGTCTACAGTCAGATCCACAAACAAGTCCGCGGGCCTTGGCCTCTCCTCCTTTATTGTTGTTGACGCTCTCCTAGGCTTTTTAAGAAGCAATCCGACATCCAAACGATTTTAAATGGGGCTATAGTCATGGCTGATTTGACTCTTTTGGGGCTTGACCAGGGAGATTACGAGCACATTACGTTGAGTGGTTTGTTAGCGTTAAAACAAGCCCAGCTAATCGTCGCATCGACCCAACATATTCCGCATCTGAAAGCTCTTCTTCCTTTGCGAAAAAATTCGGAGTTTCTCGTTCTGTCGGAACGGCAGACTCTCGATTCGATCGCTGAACAGGTGTTGAAGGTGGATGCTGCACTGGAGAAAGGAGACTCTGTTCTCCGAATATGGGTTGAAGGACAGGAGGATGAGGCAGCCGTGCGGCTCGAGTTAGACTACTACCGGAAGGCTGGAATCGATTATAAAACAATCCCATCCCGACAAGTCATCATCCGTGAAGCATTGGCACTCAAGTTGCCATGGCTTAGTCCCAATAAAGCAGGCAGAATTCAGCTCTTGCTTTCGGCTCAGATAAAGGGAGACCAAGCTTTTTGGGGGCGATTGGCGCGGTCCGATGCAACCTTGGCTCTCGACTTGGGTGACGATCAGCCTCACGAGGTCCTGGAGCGTCTGCTGCAGGCAGGAGCAGGTATGCAGCGCGGAGTCGCTCTTGTTTCGCATCATCCCTTCCGATCTCCCATCTGCTGGCTCACCACTCTCGAGGAGGTGGAAACGTTGTGGCCCCAGTGGTACACGGATGGAGCGACTCTTTTGTATATCGAGCCCTCTCGCTCGCAGCTACGGGTTGTGCCTACTTATGCTTCCCAGGTGCTTCTCTCGCAAAGCTTTTGACTGCTTGTACACGGGAATGAAACTGAGGCGAAACCTGTCTTGGTCTGCCTCTCCTCTGACACAAGTGATGCTCTTTCACACAACCAGTGGTCCTCCGGATATTGACTCACAGTCGACCGCGGCTTGTGGTATCTTTGAATGCCAGGCCGCATATTTTTTAGTCAGGAGAGAGGACCATCGACGATTGTCTCAGAGGATTAAGCTGGAAAAGGCTTGCTGACTCGTCACGCACAATGACTTATTCGGTCTTGTTGGCGCTGCTGCTGCTCAGCGCTTCCGATCTCTACGCTCGGTGGGATCATCGAAATGCGCGAGAGTTGAATCGATACGAAGTGCTGGGTCTGGAATTTTATAACGACCTTTTAAGCTATCGGCCTCCTTGGATGTGGGCGGAGATCTTTACCGAAGCTCAAGTAAGATATGAAGGAGGCGCAGGGAGTCTCAATCAACGCGATTTATTCTTTGGACAGCGCCTCTCAGTCATGACACCTAGGGATGAGCCTTGGCGCTTGCATTATCAGAGGCAGCAAAGCGAGGATGCGAGGCAGCTCTCCGATCAGAACCAACTTGAACTGAGTTATACACCGCCTCAGAGCAACTGGCGTTTGGGTCTCTTAAGCGATGGGACGACCGATAAAGCTTATGCCGATCTCGGTTGGAGCACAGTATGGGGACAAGCAGACGCCTCCTTCGTGCGCTTGGATCTTTGGTGGGTGGATGGTTTCTTCAGAGAAAAAAAGCCTAATCGAAACGACAGGCGCGAGGGTGCTCCTAACAGCCTGAGTCTTTTGTCTCAGTATCGCAGCGACTCGATCCGGATCAAAAGCGCTTATGAAAAAGAGTGGCCTATCGTATGGATCCAAGAAAGCCGGGGAACCCTGTACCGATCGGTCCGGGAGTTCACGCAGCTTCTGATCGAAAGGTCGGGGGACTCCCGGATTTACTATCTGGATTGGCAGCATGAGTGGCTCAAGGAAAGCCTCGGACCTTTTCCATCACACAACATCACTGGCTACACGGTCTACGAAGATGGTGTCGAGCTGGGGATCAAAGGACGTCATGGACCAGCGACCAGCCAGCTAGCTCTGTGGGGCCTACACAAAGACGTCCGCTATCGAGGCAGCAATGCCGATCCTGTACAGGGCTTCCCAAGTCGTTTGCCGGGTCTTGAAACTTTAGAGCGACGGGAGTATGCGGCCTTCGCGACTTGGCGCCAACCCTGGACTGAGGCTAGTTCACATGCAACCCAGTGGGGTATCTTTGTTAATCAGGTCTATCTTGAAGAGACAAGTCGGGAGCAGTCAAGCGAAGTGAAACTGCAATGGTCTTACGACTGGTCGTTTAGCAAGCGAGGGCGCATGCTTTTCGGCACGACTTGGGATCTGGATCAACTTGTTGAAGACTTCCCTTTCGGCACCAAACCTTTTCGCCCCTGGGGCGGAGGATATGTTCAGTTCGTGGCAGGGCTCTAAAACTTCAGATAGGAGCATCGTTGCGACCGCAAGAGCAATCCGTTGAGATGCTTGGAGATGCGCCTATTCGTTTACCATGTCCAGGCCACGGATCGATCAGATGCTCTCCATCGTGGGGACGAGACGAGTCGTCTTTCCTCTGCTGATAGCCCATGCTAGGATGTGCTTCAAGCGAAGCGGGTTACATCGGCTTTCGCCGTCTCGCAGATTTTATTTCTGGCGCTCATGTGGCACGAAAGAAAATAGATACGACAGCTCCCGTCTCCTAGCAGAATCCAAGCGAAACAATTGATATGACGGCTCCTGTCGGGCAGCAAGCTGACGGGCAAAAGTTTCGCATCTGGTTCGCCATGTCCGGCCTGTACTCCCGTGACACCTTGCCCGTTCCGAAGAATCCGGAGGTCGAGATCCGCGAATTGCCAGCACGACGTGTCGCAGCTATCGGCAACTCAGGCGGCTGGAGCGAGGAACGCTATCGGTAAAAATTGGAATCCCTCGCATGTGGGTCGCTAAGATGGGCCTAACTGTCGAGGGTGGACCGGTTTCGAGCGATACGATCCACCTTTGATGCCTTGGTTCTTGCGGCATAATGAGATTCTGCTGGATGTTCAGGCTGACGAGCCCTCCGCTGCTGTATAAGGGATGAGGAGGCACCAAGAAGGGACGATCGAGGCGCCAGAGGGCTCCCCTTTGTCTACCTCAATCCTTCATCTTTGACAGGGCCCAGCCCGGGCCGAGGGTCGTTTTTCCGTGAGTTAAAAAAAGACTTGCGTGGCTTGCAAATCTGTTACACGCTTTTAACGCTTCTTTGTAACAACACCGTCGGAGTTTGATTCATGAAAGCATTGTTTCTTCTCGCTGCCTTGACTGTTCCTGTTGCTGGTTTCGCTTCCGAAAAAAGCAAAACTGCAGCAAGCACCCCGGCAGCCACAAAAGACGTCGTTGACACGGCTGTAGCAGCCGGCGACTTCAAAACCCTGGCACAAGCACTCACAGCTGCAGGACTGGTCGATACCCTCAAGGGTGCTGGTCCTTTCACCGTGTTTGCACCAACCGACGCTGCTTTTGCTAAGCTGCCAAAAGGCACACTGGAAGATCTTTTGAAGCCAGAAAACAAGCAAAAGCTGACAGCAATCCTCACCTATCACGTCGTACCTGGCACAGTTAAAGCTGCAGACGTCCTGAAACTGGATGGTAAGTCAGCAAAAACTGTCGAAGGTTCTGACCTGAGCATCTCGGTCAAAGGTAAGACCGTGAAAGTCGGTGAAGCGACTGTGACCAAGACTGATATCACTGCAAGCAACGGTGTGATTCACGTGATCGACGCTGTAGTTCTGCCTCCAAGCGCCAAAACCATGTAATCACGTAGCCCTATTCGATGTGGGTGCGGTGCCAAGTAAGTGTTCCTTTGGACATAGTATGGCATGGACCCCCTGTCTTAGGGCTGATTCTCTCAGTGATTGCGAGTTGATTCGCAGAGCTACCAACAGGCCTGGACTGTTGGTAGCTTTGATTTTTAAGGCGTTTGCAGCGCGCCTGGATTCAGGGCTCTTGCAGCCGGATCATTTAAGGCTGTGGCGTGACAGCGGCTCGCGGTACGAGGGTGCTGACCATACCAATACCCCGATCTGCGGTTTGACCAGGTCGAACGTAACGGAGATCCCGAATCACCACGCGATATCCTGCTTCGGTGTCCTGAACCTCATAAAGAGGAAAGCGCATCCAGTTGACGAATCCACGAATGTCCTCGTGACCCAAGGCTATCTGGACAATAGGGTCGGGGACCTGGATGGGCACTGGCTCGAAAAGGGGTTCGATGGAAGCGTCGCCAAACAGTGGCACCTTGAGTCCGTAGTAGCGATCCTGACCGACGACGATGACTTCTCTCCCGAATGGTTGCCCAGGCAGAGGGCCTATCATCACATCACGCACACGATCACCGTGCTGCTCACGGAGCCAGGTTTGCACCTGCTCCTTCGCCCGGACATTCCCGGCGCTCATGGCAGCCAGATAGAGGCAAAAGGCTGTGACACAGCCGATCGCCACCCCTTGGTTTTGTCGGGCTGTCACTCCTCGGATACGCGCAGCAATGATCAGGGCAAGACCAAGCCACCAGACGAGCTTCGTCAGGGGGGGGACAAAATCTGTCAGGGTGATGAGCGAAGACGTCGCAAGGCCCAGCGTGACCCAAAGCCCCTGGCTGAGACGAGTGTGAGAGTATGCGAAGACCACAGCCGCTGCCATCAGCAGCCACATCCAGGCATCGATGATGAACAGAGTGTCCCCGTAAAACCACCGACCACTGAAGGGCATCAGCAGCCGCACACCATAGGTATTCAGCCAATCCAGAAAGGGATGGCTTAAGACGCCGAGATAGGAAAGCAGGAGGACCTGGCCTGGTTTGACCGGAGGTTTGTCCCGATGCAGGCGTCGACGAATCCAGCGGTCGTAGGCCATGATCCCACCAGTGAGCAAGCACGGTAGGATCAACTGAGCGAGAACTCCGTGAGTGATTCCTCGGCGATAGTAAAGTGCGGTATCGGAGTTCACAAAACTCACGACACCATCAATGTCAGGGAGGTTTGCCCCTATGACGAGGGTTGGCGTAGCCAGAGGAGTCCGATGGCGGAGACCGGTTTGAGATAGGGTGGCTCCAGCCAAGGTATGAGCTATAGGATCCATGATCACTCTCCACGTTCGAGCAGCCAGGTACAAGTTGAGTAAACTCCATTATGCCTAATAGTTGGTAGGAAGCGCCATCCTCCTTGCAATAGGATTCCACTGATCGAAGCTTTGGATGGGAATGGGTCCAAGAATGGATTGCAGCTGTGAAGAGATGGTGCAGCAGCAGTTTTGATCAGTCTGATTCTCTTGCAGGATCTCCCTGATCAAGAAGCGTCTGCTAAACAGATCCGCAATGGACGGGCCGTCCAAGAACAGTGGATGGTTCTCATGCGAACAAGCATCTCAGGCGTCTTTCTTTTCTAATAAAATTAAATAATTCAAAATGTTATGACTTTCAAAGGGGCGGTGTTCACCGGGTGTGTACACTATTTGAGAGCCGAGTATGAGGTCCCCTGTCGCTTCGCAGTCCTTTGTGGGAGAAGGGTCGGCGTCTGTGATCAACACTCTCAACGAAGGTGAACTCATGAAAAAGTCCGTTTTGACAATCAGTCTTGCCCTCCAGGTTATGGCTTGGGTTGGGATCAGCTCCACCGCTACCGCCCAGAGCGCACGCCAGGCGAAGCTGGGGGTGGGCCTTAACATCTACTGCGAACCGAGCGACCGAGTCTATCGCGGAGGGAGCCCACTCTTCAATGAGGCGACGGGTGAATGGACAAGCCGCGAGGACTATCTCGCGCAAAAGGGGCTCAATGCCTACTGCGAACCCATCGATCGCTTTTATCTCGGTGGTTCTCCCCTGTTCGACGAGGCCACGGGAGAATCGATCGCGCTTGAAGACTATCTAGCCAAGAAACGCTGGGCCTACGGTCTGAACCAATACTGCGACCCGATCGGGACCGTCTATCGGGGGGGGACGCCCCTGTTTGATGAAGCGACCGGTCTGCGACTCTCGCGTGCCGAGTACCTAGCCAATCGAGGGCTCAATCTATACTGCGATGCACAGGAGACCGTTTATATCGGCGGTAGCCCTCTGTTCGACCCAAGTACGGGTCGCCGTATTCCGCTGAGCCGCTACTTGGCTGGCAAATTCCGCATCCTGTAATAAGTCAAAGTGACGGGCTGTCCCTCGTCTCGAGAGGACAGCCTGATGGGTGCATTCATCAGACTGATCGATATGGGTAGCATCTTATTGACTATTAGCTGCCCAAGGCGTAGGTAGAGGTCGCAAACCTTTGCTGGCTTACTTCCATTTGGTGCCTATGCAATCCATCGTATCCTCGATCCTCTTGTCGCACTCGGGCGTTCCTGCCTTGGAAAGGCTGATCGTCATGAAGAAGATGGAGCAACCCTCTTTCACCAAAAATTATCTGACCCGCAAGGTCGGTTTGGGGTCTCGCGCCTACCTCACCGATGTATTCAAGGGTCGAAAGAAGTTGAGCGCTCGATTCGTCAGACCGCTGGTTGGTACCCTCGATCTCGAGCCTTTCGAGGCGCATTACCTTGAAAAAAAGTTGCTGTTGGAAACGGAGTACGCGAAGTCTCCTACTGTTCGTGATGAGTTATTGGCTGATCTTGCGGTGCTCGAAAAAAGCTTTCGCTCCATGACTCTGACGGTGGAAGACAACACCGACGTGTATGCCCTTTCTCTTGTCTACCTCAGTTTCTTTCTTTTTCCCCAACGTCAATCCAGCCATCGTGATTTGCTGAAAACCCTCGAGATTTTGCCAGCTGCAACGATCGAACGATCGATCCAAGTGCTGCTCCAAAAGGGACTGATTGTGGAGCATGACCATCGACTGGCGGTGAATCCGGAGAAGGATTTTTCTTTCCTCAATGCACAGTACAGTGTTCAGCAGGAAGCCGTTTATTTGCAAAAAAGCATCGCGGAGAGCATCGATCGGCTACCGTTGCTCCAGCAGAACCGTGACGAGGTCGTCTTTCATAGTTCGATCCTTACGGTCCGGCGCAGCGCCTATCGGGAGTTTATCAAGACGATCAAACAGGATTTTCGAACTTATCATGCTGAACTAGATGATCATAATCCTGATACCCTCGTGCGGTTCAATGTTCAGATTTATCCTCTTTGAAAAAATATTGGAAAGGAGTTCTCATGGTGTTTCGTGCTAGCTGGATGATAAGCTTGGTCCTTTGGGTGTCTAGTCCCGTACTTGCAGGTAGCAATGATCCGTCTCGCCAGGCGAGACAGATCTTTCAAGTTTTGAAGAGCGACCCCACTTATCAAACCACTTTTTACGACAAAGAAGCTCTTATTCTGAAACAAGGTGAGGACTACTACGCGGCATTTGCATCGGTGACGAGCGAAGAGCATCCCTTGTTTTGTATCTATGCTGCGAAGTTTCAGTCAGATATTGGCTGGAGACCAGGTCAGTACCTGCTTCGGCCTCGATTTCTGTGTGATGATGGAACCCAGTTGAAACCCTATAACGGTCTGTTTGATGTGAAGTTTCCCGATTGTGGAGGCGAGTTCTGTCCCAATCCTGCGATCGGCGTGGGTAACCTTTTGATTAGGCCAGGTGAAGGGACCTCGATCGGTCGTTTTCCACCTCGTATACCAGTGATGATCGACGGGGTGATTCGATCTCCAGGCGATTTTTCCCTCCCTCTCGCGCCCTAGGAGGGAGCTGCTTCCAAACGCAACTGTGGGGAAAGAAGGGAAGGCCTCGGTGCGTGAAGAGACGTCGAGCGTTTCATCCCCACGCTTCCATTCTCGTGATCTGCGCTTGGACGAGGCACCGTTGTGATGATATCGAGCTCACAAGAGGATGTTTAAAGACCAGGTAAAATTTGCCTGTATGTCTTTACAAAAGCAGGCAGGGCTTGCCCTTCAATGCCATGATGCTATTGTGGTAGAGTCAAGGGAAGCGTGGAGGAGTATCCCGCCATCGGTCTCACCCAAGAGGTCGCATCGTGGCTATCGATCGTCGCCAACTGTCCCGCTCCTGCTTTGGTTGGGCCTTGATTCCCTTGGTGCCGATCCTGAGCAGATTGAGCGCCTGTGGACGCAATGCAGCGCGCTTTCCGACTCGGCTGGACCGCTTGGCATTCGGTTCCTGCAACAAGCAGGATGCAGGTCAACAGCACTGGAAGACTATACTTGATGCCAAGCCACAGCTATTTCTGTGGCTTGGCGATTGCATTTATGCGGACGGCCTCCCACCTCGCAAACGGGCTCTTGAATACGCGCGACTCTCTGAAGCGAATGAGTATCGAGCCCTGCTGCGCGATATGCGCGTGATTGGTGTTTGGGACGATCACGATTATGCCTCGAATGACCAGGGCATCGAATATCCCTGGAAAGTCGATTCTCAGAGAGTTTTCCTCGATTTTATCGGCGAGCCATCGGTCTCGGCTCGACGCCAGCAGCTGGGGATCTACACTTCTTACATGATCGGCCGTCCTCCTCAGATGGTCCAATTGATCTTGCTCGATATGCGTTACTTCAAGCCTAGCGGTGGGGTGGATCGAGAACCCCTGGGTGCTGAGCAGTGGACTTGGTTGGAATCCGAGATGCAAAAGGAGGGAGTCGCCTTGAAGATACTCGCTTCTAGCCTTCAAGTCCTGACCGATTTTAGCGGCAAAGAAAACTGGTCCGCATTCCCACAGGCTCGTGAACGTCTGCTCACACTGATCCGTAAGGCTCCAGCACCCACCGTCTTGCTCAGTGGAGACCGGCATATGGCTGAAGTCTCCTCGTGGGACTTAGGTTCAGGAAAAGTGATACACGAATTGACTTCGAGTGGCCTTACTCACTTTAGTGAGGAGGGGAATACTAATGCCCAGCGTAGGGGATCTCAGGTTGCTGCTACCAATTTTGGTGTCCTGGAGCTTCAGTGGAGTCCGGTCACCGAGGGGAGTATCGATCAGATTCGCTTCCAAGCCCTCTCCCCCCAATCAGGAGAAGTTCTACTACTCTATGAATTTACGATCAATGAGTGATATCGAAATCGTCCATCTGAGTAAATGAGCCAGAGGCTGGGTGCGTCAAGGTCTGAAGACCTGCAGCACGAGCGGTCCGTGGGGAGCAGGGTTGTGATGCAACGACGCTGCTGAGCTATGTCTGGACGCATCTGAGTGAGACTCTTCGAAAGACTCGAGACCCGTAGTTGTTTAGCAAGCGATTGGCTTCACAAGGACCCGATGGCCGCTCCAAGCCTCGGACCTTGAGGTCGCTGGGCTTGGTCTCAACGGGCGCTCCTTTAGAACTTCGGCTGAGGCCCGAGGATAGGCAAACGGATGAGACTCCCATACTGTGGATCTCGGTGCAGGCGATGGGTCGCACGCATGAAATCGCTATCCTTCGCTTCGAAGATGTTCGGTACGAAAGTCTGAGGATTGCGATCAATAAAGGGAAACCACGTAGATTGGACGTGAATCATGATACGATGACCGCGTTGAAAGGTATGAAAGACATCGTTCAGCGTGAAACGAACGCGGGTTGGTTCGCCGGGAACGAAGGGTTTGGGTTCCTGCCAACTTTCGCGGAAACGAGCGCGCATCGGTTCCCCTCTGATGAGAAGCTGCTGACTCCCTGGATGAGGTTTGCCATCCCCCTCTCGCCAACCCCGCGGCTTGCCTGGCCAGACATCCACCAGCTTGACCACGAGATCGGCATCGGTACCCGTCGTACTCAACCAGAGGTCAGCTTCGAGCGTGCCGGCGACGGTGACATCGTCCTTCAGGATATCACTCTGATAGACCAAGACGTCAGGTCGTTGGGCTGCAAAGCGCTGGTCAGCTCCCGCATAGGAGCTGCTCCATTGAGTGCTGATTTCCGTCGTGTACGGCACAGGTTTGAGCGGATCACTCACGTACTCGTCAAAGAGTGGACCACGCTCGGTCTCGGGGCTCAGGCTGAGCTTACCGTGTGCTCGCGTATAGAAAGCCAACGGCTTCGCATCGCGAGGTGGCCACTGATCGAAGCGACGCCAACGATTGGCGCCTGTTTCAAAGATCATCGCTCGAGGTAGCTTAGGATCGGGACCTCCCTTCAGGTGATGCTTGAAAAATCCGAATTCAAGCTTTTGGTAAGTCTCCGAGGTTCTGAAGCCAAATTCGCTGTCGCCCACTCTCTCACCTGTCTGCCGCTGCCAGCCGCCATGGATCCAAGGTCCGATGACGAGGTGATGGGTGAGACCAGGGTTCAAACGGCCTATAGCCTTGTGGATCTCCAGGGGCCCATAGAGATCCTCGGTATCGTACCAACCGCCGACGGTCAACACAGCAGCTCTGATGCCCTTGAGGTGCGGTAAGAGATTACGGGCTTGCCAGAAGCTATCGTAGTTTGGATGAGCGATGACGTCGTTCCAAAAAGGGATCTGTCCCTTAAAATGGCGCGTGTTGACATTGCTGAGCGCTCCCAACTCGAGGAAGAACTGGTAGGCATCAGGCGTCCCATAATCGAACTGATAAGGTTCTTCCTCATCCCATAGTTCCGAACGTGCTCGACCAAAGTTCGAGAAAAAGCCGAAAGCCATCTGGAGGTTGAAAGCTCCCCACCGGTGCATGTCATCACCGCGCCACCAGTCGGCGATCGGCGCCTGCGGAGAGATTGCTTTGAGAGCGGGATGTGAGTCGATAGCGCCAGCGGCCGTGTAGAATCCGGGGTAGGAGATACCCCACTGACCGACTCGACTGTTGTTGTGCGGAATATTTTTGATGAGCCAGTCGATGGTGTCAAAGGTATCGCTGCTCTCGTCGACCCTATCTCTTCCCTTCTTAGACGCTTGATGCGGCGTCATGTTTACAAATGTTCCCTCCGACATATGACGCCCGCGTACGTCCTGAAATACAAAGATAAAGCCGTCTTTTTCGAACTCTTCAGTCGGGCCCAAGCGCTGCCGATAACGATCGAGACCATAGGGGGCAACCGAATAGGGAGTCCTGACCAGAAGGATCGGATAGCTTTTGTTAGGTGAGGCATCCAAGGGAACATAGACGGCTGTGAAGAGGCGTTTGCCATCCCGCATCGGGATACGATACTCGAACTTGGAATACTGGCTCCGGATGGCCTCTGCTCTCTCTCGCCCAGGATCCGGTTTGGTTTCTGTCAAAGATGCGTGAGCCGGAAGGGCTAAGGACAGGGTGACAACGAAGGTCGCAAGCAGCTTCAAAACGGACATGGGGCTGAGACTCCTCGGCAGGGGTGCTCTTTGCTTGTACGGAGTCTTCTATCACCGTGCAAGTGACAGTTAAGATCCTTGCACAAGTCAAAGGGGATGTCTGACCATGGTGGTGCCCGATGCGAACCGGGGCGAGCAGGAGCTTTTTGACAGCTGTCTCGCCAGCTGAGCTTGTCCGGGCTCCACCGCATGTGTCGGCCAGTGCTCCAGGTCTAATCTCATTGCGCAGCCTTGAAATCTGTATGGTGGTGAAGGTCACGAAACGCCACCCATACCGAAGCACGCTCGATCGAGCGTGTGAGGCTTGGATGTTGCTCGTTCATACCGCGAGCTTGCGACAGGGGGGGTCAAAGTTTCGATTCCGAGTCTGGCACCGAGCTGGGTGGGGCGATCGTGGCTCGATGAGCAGGGGGTTCGTTCGTGATGACGACATGCTGTGAGCCAACAGTGGAGTTTAGGGCCTGTTGACGTTTGAGATAAGTGACTGAAAAGTGGGGACAAACTCGTACTGTGGTTTTGCGAAAAACAAAATAGCGAGTTTGCCATGCCACGATTACTGCTCACGGATGAGCATTGGTCGAAAATACAGGAGCAGGGCTCCATTCCAGTTATTCCTCGTAAGGAAAACTCGAAAATAGGCAACCAGGACATGGATTGGTCCCTCTATAAATACAGGCATCTTGTTGAAAACACCTTTGCAAGACTTA
>Ga0209985_10002226_pt1 | contig 17855 bp, 18 predicted proteins | sample NOAtaG_FD_187305 | JGI IMG/M metagenome (GOLD analysis project Ga0209985, IMG submission 187305) | Freshwater lake microbial communities from Lake Erie, under a cyanobacterial bloom - NOAA_Erie_Diel6S_1000h metaG (SPAdes) (version 2) | ecosystem: Environmental > Aquatic > Freshwater > Lake ...
GGGGAGTAGGCGTGGGTGCAGTCGGAGTTGGGGCAGTAGGCGTGGGTGCAGTCGGAGTTGGGGCAGTAGGCGTGGGTGCAGTCGGAGTTGGGGCAGTAGGCGTGGGTGCAGTCGGAGTTGGGGCAGTGGGCGTGGTTGAAGGAGCAGTTGGAGTTGTCAAACCCAACGCTACGTATTCATTGATGATGTCTTGGGCAGATGCAGTCGGCGTAGCCGAAGGAGCGGTGGGCGTAGCCGAAGGAGCGGTGGGCGTAGCCGAAGGAGCGGTGGGCGTAGCCGAAGGAGCGGTGGGCGTAGCCGAAGTAGACGCTGCTGTAATTGCAGCATTTGCGTCTTGGAAATCCACTCCACCACCGCCAGCTTCAGACCGCAGCGCACTGTAGAGGTCACGAGAAGTGACATAGCTACCTGTCATGATGCCTGCAAGGGCACCGCTACGTACAGCTTGGCCGTAGCCGTCTAGAACATCTGCATAAGTTACTTTGTCCCAACCGCCCTTAATTGCAGCAGTCGTGCCGAGATTGGTTATCCAATCTTCAGTAATCTCTTGCCCAGCTTCTGTAACTCCAGATTTAGCTCCAGCAGATACGCTTGATTTGAGTGCGTTGTACAGCCCCTGAGCCCCACCACCTGCGTAGCCACTAAGCACAGCTTTAGCAAATGGATCACCACCAAATAGCAAAGTGCTGCCAGAAGTGGCAAGAGCTGCAACACCAAGTGCCTCAGAGCCGCGTGCGTTTGCAAGTCGTTGGAGCTGCTCTCCGGTCATCTGACCGTTCTTTACTTGGTCTCCATACTTGGCGATAGTGGCATCGTAGGCTTGTGCACGGGCGTTGCCCGAGTTTTCCATGATGTCAATTACGGCATCGGCAGTAAGCCCTGTTCGCAGCGCCATGTTTTTAGCTGCACCAAGCAGCTCAGCGCCCTTCATGGCAGCGCCACCAACAAGGAATGTTGGGAGTTCTTCTACGAACTCTTTAACTAGGGTATACCCTGTAGCTGCGGGGTACTTAGCAATACCTCCTATACCTGCAACGGTTTTATCCCACCAAGTGTTTGCATTCTTTAGGTCAGTCTCCCATGAAGCAAGCCCCTGCTTAACACTGTCAGGCACGTACCCTTGGGCAACTGCACTAGCTTCGCGCAGAGATCTGCTGAACGGATTGTTTCTATCTGCCTGGAAGAACCACTCACCAAAGTTGGCAACAGAATTACCAAAGCTAGACAAGCCGTCTACAAGGAGTGTGGTGGGCAGTTCAAGTGGTGTACCGTTTACAGTACCGAGCACTTCCTTTGCTGCTGTACCAACAGCAGTAGGCTCAAACTTGCCAGTGGTCGTTATTACTTGGGAGGTGGCGTAGGGCACGCCGTTTGAGTCATAGGCAACTTCACCACCGTACCCACTTAGCGGGCGATAGCCCCCCTCTGCAACTTTGTACTTATCAGTCCCCAGAATGAGTTCATTGTTACTGCGGTTTTCTGCCCCAGACAACTCAGTGATCTTGCTAGAAATCGGGTGCTCTTGCCCGCCAGTAGCCTTCCACCTTTCAAGAGCAGCGGGCAGGCTTGCAGCATCCCCAGCGAGTATGTAACTCGCCATCCAGTTCAAAGTGAACGGATCTAGCTTCGATGTGTCAACACCGCTACCCGCAGCCTGCAATGCACGGGCTTGGTTTTCATGAGCTACGGATGTGTCTGTGTTCAGTTTCTGCCCAACGGAGTACGTTGGTGCAGTGCCCGTATCAAACCCTAATGCTTCAGCTTGTTCCCTATCGGTGAGGGTAGTTGACGTAGGTGCAGTTGGGACTGGAGCAGTTGGAGCCGGAGCAATTGGTGTGGGGGCGACTGGGGCCGTTGGAGTCGGAGCAGTCGGCGTGGGAGCAGTTGGGACTGGAGCAGTTGGGACTAAGGCAGTTGGGACTGGAGCAGTCGGCGTGGGAGCGGTTGGTGCAGTGCCATAAAGGTTCTGCAGTCGTGCGGTCTCATCCCCAGTGTCTGTGGTGCTGTAGTACTGTGACTGACGCGCTTGGAACTTGTCCATCTCAGAGCCAAAGCTCTGCATGGCCGACATGATTGCGGTGGGGTTGCCTGACTCGATAGCCGTGACAAGTCGAGCCGCTTGGGAAGCAAGCTGCAAATCGGGGTTGTTTGCCAATACACCCGCGCCAGACAAAACCTTTGACAGGTCTCCAGATGCCGCGCCTTGAGCAATGTTTACAGCAGCGTTGATCTGTGTTGGGGAGAGACCTGTGAGGTTGGAGACCCCTGTAGTAACCCCTGCTGTTGTTCCGCCAGTCAGAGCACTGGTCAGTACGTTGCCAAAGTCTCCGGTAACAAGTGCCGTAGGTAGAGCGCCAGCCGCGCTTGTAATGGCCCCTTGAGCGGCTTTTCCAAGTATGTCTCCTGCATTACCCCCAACTTGGTTTGCAATTTCAGCACCAGCGGTTTGAGCAAACTGACCTACAGCGTTAATTGCATACTGGCCCAGCCCACTGAGAGCAGCGGACTTGAGTGCATCCTCAAGACTTCCACCTCGGGCTACTGTAAACGCCGCGTTGATAGCCGCATTGCCGATTGCTGTGGCAGTTGCGCCAGTTGCCCCAAGTGCAGTGCCAATACTCCCCGCTAACCCCGGAGCGATAAGCCCCGCGCCGATAGCCAGTGCAACATTACGTATTTTAGCCGCGTCGCTGCTAGACCCCCATACAGGGATTAAGCGCCCATCTTGGGTAGCGACAAGGCTTACGTTTCCTTTACCTTCAGCAGTCCAAGATGCCTGGGCACCGGGATCAAATTTGGCTTGACTGAGATCTGTAATGCCTTGATCTACTAGTCTTTGAGCAAAATCTCTAGCAACAACAGCAAGGGGCCTACCACCTATTTCTGCCTGGGGCGTACCAGCACTACCAATACCTACGTTTTCACCAAGCCCCTGCCATCCAGCAAGCAGTTGCGTTGCAATATCGCCAGTTATCTTATTTTTGTAAGCGTCTTTTGCTGAAGTAGCCGCTTCGTCATATTGTTGCTTAACCCACTCGTCGTAGTTATATGGGACTTCTTTAATCTGTTGCGAGAGACTGAATCGATCCCCAGAAGTATACGAAACAGGCATCTCTCGCTGAAGTTCATACGCGTTGAGTTCGTTTTGCCAGCGGTCTTCGCTTATTTCTGGGGCAGAGTAAAACGGCTGCGCTGCACCAAGCGTAGATGGATCGAATTTATATGTCGGAGCGACAGGAGTTGGAGCGACCGGAGTTGGAGCGACCGGAGTTGGAGCGACCGGAGCTGGAGCAATCGGAGCTGGAGCAATCGGAGCTGGTGCAATCGGAGCTGGAGCAATCGGAGCTGGAGCAGGCTTGCCTACCGTATACCCACGATTTCTCATCCAATCAATGTCTTCTTGTGTTTCTCCAGAAGCAAGGAGTTGCTCAGGCGTGATCCCCTGCTGATTGAAGTACGCAATCTTTTCTTCAGGTTCGTCGTAATCCCCATCTTTTACCCCCCAACCCGCTGGTAGAGTTAACCCAATTCTTGCCGCTTGCTCTTGCGCGGTAAGCGGTGCTGTCGGTGCAGCCGTGGGGGCAATCGGAGCTGGAGCAATCGGAGCTGGAGTAACTGGAGTTGGGGCTCTAACGGGCGTGGGGGCTACAGCGACTGGGACTGGAGCAATCGGGGGCGGAGCAATCGGAGCTGGGGCAACTGGAGTAAGGGAAGATATCCTTACAAACCTACCATCTATAACAGTTTCTCCCCAAGCTGCCATAGCCTCCGTATCCTGGGAGTTCCACCAACGCCCGTTGTACCAAGCGTATGAACCATCTCCATAAGAGCCCGTAGCATCAGGATTGCTAGGAGGGGTTGTAGACCAATCAGTAAAAACAGAAGGGGTAGGTGCAATAGGAGCCGGAGCGACTGGAGCCGGAGCGACTGGAGTCGGGGCAATCGGAGCCGGAGTAACTGGAGTTGGGGCTCTAACGGGCGTGGGGGCTATAACGGGCGTGGGGGCTACAGCAACTGGGACTGGGGCAATTGGAGCCGGAGCAACTGGAGTAGGTGCTCTTACAGGTGTGGGAGCTACAGCGACTGGGACTGGGGCAATTGGAGCCGGAGTGGGGGGTGGTGGAATGTAGTCTTCTAAATCAGCATCAGTAGCTAGTTGAGTGTATGTTTGCCGCCAAGTCGGAGCTGGAGCAATCGGAGCCGGAGCAATCGGAGCTGGAGCAATCGGAGCTGGAGCAATCGGAGCCGGAGCAATCGGAGCTGGAGCAATCGGAGCCGGAGCAATCGGAGCCGGAGCAACTGGAGCCGGAGCAATCGGAGCCGGAGCAACTGGAGCCGGAGCAATCGGAGCCGGAGCAACTGGAGCCGGAGCAGGGGGTGGCGGGATGTACTCCTCTACGTAGTTGTCATAGAGGGTTTCATACGGTTCGTAATACGATTCCGATAGTAGTGTTCTGTACGGGGTTTGCTGAATTGTTGGGGCCGGAGCAATAGGAGCCGGAGCAATTGGGGCAGGAGCAATTGGGGCAGGAGTGTAGTCCCCTACATATCCTTGGCTGAGCATCCAATCGATATCGCCCTGGGACACTGCTCCTGTAGCAAGCAGCTCGTCAGAACCTACCTGATTGGTGTTGAACCAGTTAATCTTCTTGTATGGGTCGTAGGTGCCCCAGTCCGAAGGCAGCAGCGAAAAAAGGTCACGCTCGGCCATATCAACCCGTCAAGTCCCAGAAGGTCAGAGAGCCCACGGCATCGCCTGTGGTTGCGCCCGACACAGTTCTGATTTGGATGGTGTAAATGTCGCTGACTCCGGCAAGCGATGAGCCAAGCTGCAAGTCCCAGTTATACCCTGAGGGATCTGCAAGTGGGTTTGTACCACCGCTGCCGCTGGAAGTCACGTAGTCTGTCTGAACAATCGTCCCACCTGTGACTGCTGTGGCCGAGGTATCCATCTCGACGTTGTTTGAAGTCGTAGCACCCCAGGACGCGCCTGTCAGCGTGGCATTCTTTACTAGGGCCACCTCGTAACTTTGCGAGGTTGTCGGCAATACCTGAATTCGCTGCGGCAGTACCACTGCCCCAAGCCGTGTGGACTTGAGTCGAATGGAGACCAATGGCAAGAACGTAGAGCCGATTGTGCCAAGCACTGCAGTGCGCCGCGCCACATGCCCAAACGAATACTGCTCATACCCACCCTCAGAAACCACCGAGGAGCAGATCTGCTTGAGCGTACCAGCTACAGCAACGGACGAAACAATCTCATAGCGCACTGGCAAGATGGCCGTGCTCATGTACACCGTCGTGATGTCGTTGGCATTTTCAAAAGTGTGGCAGACAATGTACTCGCCATTGATGATGAAGCCGCACCGAACAGATCCGACGCCCAGCCATTCAAAGTCCATCCACAGGATCTGGGCCTTGGCGGGATCTAGGGTGTACCCTGATGCTCCAGTGCCATCGAGCTTGTCGCCATTCCAGTTTGCTTGGTTGACTGTGCGGACATCACTGGGTGTACCGGGGGTGGGGATGGAGTTAGACCGTAGGACGAACGAGTAAACACCGTCTACCTTCTGGAAGAACACACCGTTTTGCGTGTTGTAGTAGCCCACACGCTGGGTCAGCCCCGTGTTCAAACTAGCGTCCATCGTGAACGTAGCAAGCACCAACAGACCCTTACCCGGCTGGTAAGGAAAAACCCGATATGTCTGCTTGATCACCGAACCGACACCACCAGCGGTGACGGACATATTGACGGAGGCTTCATTAGTTACGTATGTAGCACTGCCCGTCCCGGTGGTGGTTGTATCAAACTGAGCATCTGCTTCGTAGCGTTGCTGGGAATCAAAGAGTGTGTAGGGGGCACTGATACGCAACCGCCCAAAAGCATCGACGTTGGTGCCACCGATGGAGATTGGCACTGGGCTATTGGTAGTTGCCACGATTTGCCCTAACAATTGATCGAGCTGATTAAAGTACAGGCGTAAGATGTTTATCAAATTCTCAAAATACGCCCGATCATATTCTCCTGTCGGCTTTGGCAAAGCAGGAGCAACAAACCTCTTAATAATCGTGGCCCATATAGTCATGACTTACGCCCATCTGGCCGAATATCCAGGCGACATGCTCCAAGTTGCCACTGCACTCCCAGTGCATCTGAGGATATTTTGATTGACATCTGCCTACCACGAACCCGGATGTTTACTTGCTGTGTAAACTGTTCAATAGGTACGGTTGCAACGCGGGCTATTGCAGCGTTATCAGTCCCCCCAACAGACGCTGGGGAGTTGTACCCAGAACCAGAATTTTGGAGGGGCAATAATGTGAGCGTGGCACTGGGGTTCAAAGCTGAAGACCCCCGGAAAGTAATGTCTGGCAACACTCGCCACACAAAACCAAAACGATCTCCGTCGTCAATATCAAATTCAGAAGACGTGATGTACGACACTATGGGGACAGGAGTCCCCGCCAAACTATCGTCTACACCAAACTCATGGTAAACAAGTCGGTTGCTTGAGGCTGCAATAGGGTAGTCACTTGTCACGTTTGCATCTACCCAGGCATTACGGTTCATAGTCCCATAGTACCAAGCCTTCTCAGCGTAGTTGTAAATTACATACTTGTCTATTTCTGTACTGCTTGCAGAGCAGTAGAACCACCAGATTTCATTAAATTGCTCCACTGTGGAAGCAAAAATCTGCTGGTTTTGGTTGTAGTTAAAGTCGCTAAAAATGTATTGACGAACATCGCATTCCAGCGTGTTTACACGCCCGTCGTACATATAAAACTTCTCTTGCCCCATCCAATAGGTTACACCTGCTGCAACCGCCCAGGCACGGTCACTGAAGATAGAGACATTGTCCGTAAGAAGTTGTGACCCCCAAACAATTGGGGGGCCGAGGTACTGCAACGAGTACAAGGAAGTGTCTGTCCAGACTAGGATTTCTTGGCGAACCTGTCCGACTGCAACGATCTCAGATCCGTGGGATAAGCGCAAACTACCCGCTTGGTTGGTTGCTGCAGGTGCCCAGTTAACCGCACTTTCTTGGTCTGTCCAGCGGATCAACATCGGATCTTGTGCAGAAGATCCGTAATCATTGCAACCAAACGCTAACACAAAACGAGAAGCGTCCGACACCAACATGTGGTTTTGTATCACCGGAACATCTGTGGCTCCAGACAAAGAGCTGAGTGAAACGCCGCGATTAAGCAGCCCACTTGAAGCATCCCAATAATACAAACCCCCACCAATTGGACCAAAAATAAGGTCTTCGCCAAAGTTTTGGTGGTTCCATACACGGAATTCTTTTATGTTAGTACTGCCAGACCCCCAAGTACCACCCCCCCAAGTCCCTGTACCCCAACCGGAAAGCGGGTACTGTATGTCCCCTCCAGTGTTTACTTGGTAATCGGCAGTAACGGTGCCACCACCACCGGGGGGGTTAAGAACCGTAGCCCCTGCGTTACTGCCAGCGTTGATCGTGTAAGTATTGTCGTCAATAACAGTAATTACATACTCACCAGAAATAGTGAGCCCTCCAACGGTAGAAGCACCCGTATACGTAACGTAGTCCCCGGATAAAGCACCGTGGGTCAAATCTGTAACTGTAACTGTGGGGGATCCTGACGTGGTTGCAAAAGGGTTGGTAAGAACAACAGTCCTACGAATGGGAGTAATGTCGTAGTAGACATTCCCAAAAGCAATGTAGTACTTTAAGTTTGTACCTACACCCAGCAACCCTGAGTAGGAAAATGTAGACCACGGCCACAAGGCACGGCAAATGCCAAGGTAGGTGTTTGTAGAGTACGGCTGCCACCCACCAATTTTTTCCGGCGTGCCCTGACGAAAACGAATTTTGTCCCCGTCATACCAACCGCCTTCGTTGGTATACCGTGTGTTCTCCCGGTTGATACCGGGCTTTGGCAGGATTTTTTTGAGTGCCATAGTTACCCCAGCAGCGCCGCCTCTGCGGCTCTACGCTTGACCAGACCGGGCAGTACACGCCCGCCACCGCGCACCCACAGATCCAACTGTTCTTTGGCCCCTTCCCAGTCCAGCGCACGTAGTTTGCGCCGTAAGGTGGAAGTCTGCAGTCTACCGGACCCAAGGTTGTACGTGAAGTCAGCGATGGCACAGAATTGCCGCCACTGTCCGTTTTGTACGCTCCACGCAAAGAGTTCAGGACATTGACGGATTACCGCAGGTGCACAGACTCGGCGTAGTTCATCCATTAGCCAAGCGTCGGCAATATCTCGTGTGATAGGTGGGTGCTCCATCGTGACCTTGGAGCCGTCAGGCTTGTAGACCGTCCCCCAACCAATTGTGGGGTAGCCAGCGGGGCAGATGTACGGGTAGATGAGCCCGTCTGCACCTACACGATGTAAGCCTTCAAACTGCTTACAAAGCGCTACGGCTACGTCGAGATTCACGCAAGCCCTCGTTGCTTCAAAGTTCTATCCAAGAACCAGAAATTTATGGTCCCGGCCACTAACGCCGCGAAGTCGGGGGTCATCATGGTTTTGAACACTTGCTCAGGCTCAGCACCAGACAGCCAAGCATTCCATGCAAACCAAACATGGACAAATGACCACAGAAACAAGATCCAGTAGGTAACCACCGGACGGACTGAAGCAGAAAGGCTGGCGACCCAGCCCCCTGCAGCTTTGACCATTTCAGTCTGCTGATCAAGCGCAGACTTGAAAGCATCCAATACGCCGACATCCACGGCCATGCCATGCTGAGCACCAATCTCCTGCAACTTCTGCGCACCGCGCATCTGCTCCAGTTGGCACTGCTGCTCAAACATTTTGAGTTCATGCAGGCGCTCGTTTTTGCGGTCCAAGAACTTCAGGACTTCCGGGGCAAGGCGGAACAAGCCACCAAGAAGGGAGCCGAGGACACCGCCACCAATGAGATCAATCATGCTGAATCCTCAGAAAAACGCCAGCAAGTTGCCTTGGCTACTTGGGAAGTTGAACGTCCAGTTCACGTTGTTGCCTGCGTTTGTTGAGTTGACTGCGTAGAACGTGTTTGTTGGGGACGCGTTTGAATCCTTAACAGATACAAAATTTGAAACAGTCAAACCACCACCAGCTTTGGTCAAGTTAAACCTGCTACCTGCAGATGCGCTAATAATGGTAATGATATTACCCGCCGTGCCGTTTACACTCCAATTTGTAACTGTTGTAGTCTGCCCATTCGTAAACCGCAATGTATAAGCGTTGGATTTAGTACTGGAGATAGTATTAAACGTGTTGTTGCCGGTAATTGCAACTGTCGAAGCACCAGTGGAGCCACTTACCAAAAACCTGTAATACGTTTGCCCATCCCCGGAAAAAGTATACGTTGACGCTGCGGATGCAGCTATTTCAACCGTAGATGTTTCTGAAAAAAGAGCCGAAGTACCGCTTGCGATATAACTCCACGCAGAAGTTCCAGTGGCTCTCCATGTTCCAGACCCCATGTAAATAGTTAAATTTGGGGAGGAGATGTATCCAGTTGTAATGTTTTGAACAGAAAACGTATTAGAAGTAATGTTATAACCATTAGCTTCAAATAATCCACCATAAATATATACATCTGTTTGAACGGATAAATCCGCGCTCAGTTTATAGTTACCAGAAAAAATTGCAGTGTACAACTGCTTTCCGGCGGTGTTTACGGTATTAGCTCCATCCCCCAAAAAATATAATCCTTTGCTGTTATTATTAAACGTCAAAGCCGAGCTTAGTGTGAAACTCTTATATACTTCAATATCTACCCCAAGGGAGATCACGCGAGCGCCTAGAGCCCCTGCGTTCAAAGTACCGATACGGGGCATGTTAAATATATATGTGCCAGCCCCAGTATTAGCATCAAACACAGCGGTGTCTTGCGGTAGGGGGACTGACGCGCCTACCGCGCCCCCAGAAGTAGCCGACCAGACAGAGGTGTTGGAAAAATTGCCCGCAGCCACTGCATATCGAGTTACGGCTGTAGGGAATGTAATGTCAGAGTTATTACCAAGATCCCCTACACGCTGCCCAGATAGCGCCCACGGAACCGCCGCACCGTTGGCATTGATATCACGAAAGTCCGTGTCTTGAATAGACACCGCAGCCGCAGTAATTACTCTTTGCGTACCCCGAATGTTGCTGTAAATAATGTTACGGTCTTGAACACTTGTGCCATTGCTTGTGAAAGTGCCGGATACAGTTATATTTGCAGACAGCCCAACCTGTGTATATGCCGCGCTTGGTACTATGGAGAAATTATTAAATGTGGTTGCAGCAGCCAATTGGACAAAGGGTATACTACTACTGTTGACCGTCACGTTGTACAGCGTATGTGGTCCACCCGAGAGTATTTGCAAGACGCCAGCTGTTATTGACGATGTGCCAGCGTTTATAGTGCCACCCGATATAGTCAAAATAAAGATACACGTTATTGAGGAGGATCCCAATACTGTAGTGCCGCCGGTGCAGGCAAACGAATCGCAGGATATGTTGTAGTTGTTTGTGGTGAATGTTCCGTTGTTTATTTCTATTGGTGCAGTATTGGTTAAGGCATCTTGAAGCGTCCAACCACCGCCAGAACCAATAAATATTAGCGCGGAAGCAGCAACACTTTTACCATTTGTGGTGATTGTCTTTCCAGAAGTGGTGGCGGCAAACACCAGACTGCTTCTTGCAGACCATGTCATGCCAGCAGATACAACCAAGTTACCGTATATGTATATTTCCGGCGTGTTTGAAACACTAAAGATTGTGCCGGTGAAGCCGGTAAAGTTTAAGTTATTGCAGTTAGCGTTGACTGTTGCAATCGTTACAGTACCCGCACCTGAATTAGCGTCAAAAAATACGTTGTCGGCTGAAGTAGGCACCGAAGCGCCGCCAGCACCACCGGAAGTGGTGGCCCATTTAGTACCTGCGGTTCCATCCCAGTTGGCGGTACCGCCAACCCAATAACGGTCTGCCATTTAGGTCTCCGAGGCGATGCCAACTACGTCCCAGTACCCAGCATCCGAGTTGTACATGCAGCCGACGTAGATAGTCTTGTTGATCGTGGTGGTTGTAGGCAGCACCGTACCAATCACTCTGTACCCACCCAGCGCAGTTGTCCAAGTAATCGTTCTGGAAATCCCGTTGTCTTTGATGCGCAGAATTAACTTCTGCCCGTTGACAGGTGTACCTGATGGTGCGGCAATCGTGGGGTTGGTCGCTAGCGCAGTGACTGTGTAAACGTCACAAGTATCCGCAGTGGGGGTGATCGTAGTTGCGCTTGCAATCGTGTCAACGCGGGGGTTGACCCGTTTGTTTGTCAGCGTTTCTGTTCCCGCCAGAGTAGCCAACGTACCCGTAGTGGGCAACGTAATAGATGTAGTGTTTGTCGCTGTCAGAGTTACGCTAAAAGCACCGACCGTGGTAAACGCATTGGCAAACGTTGCGTTCCCTCCAAGAGACAACGTAAACCCACCGATAGTAAAACTACTCAGGTTTGTGATAGCGTCTACAACATCGGTGCCATTGCAGTACAGCGCCATCGTTTTACCGTTAGGTACGGTGATCCCTGTACCCGACAGCGTCTTTAACGTCAGTGCGTGACCCCCGGTGACGTTGTTGTAGAGAAAATACAGCTTACTGACTGAAGGGCAGATGACGTTTCTTGCCGCTCCGGGGGAGCCGGTAGCCACAATGAACATCTTTCGGGCTTCGTTTACCGCGCCATCAGTGTTGGTCAGCGTGTAGTTTGTAGCACCGATAGTAATGTTGGCTGTCCCGGCCACCGCATCATCCACTAGCTGCGTAATGCCGGTATTGACGATGTTCCCCCAGGTGCCGGAATTCTCTCCCGTGGCGGGAAGTGTCAATTTTAGGGACGTGGTATAGGTTGACGGCATGATTTACCTTACGCGAAGCGAAGAAGCGCCGTGGTGGCAGTGGGCGCAGGAAGCTGCACTGTGAAGTTTGGACCCGCAACCTTGTCGGCACCGAAGTCCAGAACTGCAATAGCCCGGTCAGCCTTGGAGGTGTTGTAGATCAGCGCCCCTCGGGCCGTGAAACTCACGCTAGTCCAGGCAGGGTTATCAAACGTACAGTAGGCAGTGGTGCCGGAGAGCAGGACTTGCACGTTCGTGAGAATTACGCCCCCTGCGGTATAGCCCGTACCAGAGACCTCGCCCGTGGCCGTGTAGACCGTGGTGTCAGCACCAAGAGAAGCGGCGCTCGTATAGAGCGCCATCTTCAGGACATCGGTATCCAGATCATGAATACCCAGCCATGACTCCTGTTTGAACGAAGAGCATAGCGTTTGCACCAAGGCCATTTAGATCACCTGTGTTCTCACTTGACCCGTCCGGTAAGCGTCGGTTCTATTTTTCCCATCACCCAAATTCTTTAGCAACGTCAGCGACTGCACGTACTGCTTGTCCACCTCGGCCACAATGTCGGGCTCCTGCTTCATGAACCGAGCAGCCTCGACCAACACCGCGTTGAGCAGTACGGACTCAAAGTTGTCGCCCAGCCATGTGTTGGTGGCCGTGACGATGCTCTCGGGGTAGTAGAAGTAGTTCAGTTCAGCAGACAGCAGCGGCGACAAAGGCGGCGTGGGGCCAAACAAGAACCGTTGCACCAGCGGCGTGGTGGTGCCGTTCAGCGCGTAGTACTTCGGAGTCCCGGTCACTGCAGGGTCAGGGTACGACTCACGGATAAAGTTCACATCCTTGTTCAGGAGGAACTCGTAGCTGCCCGTAGCCAGCACCACCGCAAGACTGTAAGCCGACAAAAAGTCCGTGGGCGCGTTGACGTTCTGCCCCGTCAGAGACAGCGTGGAAGTTTTGCGTAGCGTGGGGAGTTGGACCGCGTTGTAGATGCGCTGCTCTGCCAACTTCGTCATTGTGGCAAAGTCAGTCGCCGAGAACGTGTTCTCGACGTAGTCCTCAACAGCGGTCTTCAACTCGGAGTAGTTCACTTTTTGGACTTCCCGCCAAAAATTTCTAAATTACGCCATCGGCCCACGAGACATGAAGCCCCGCGTAGCAGCACCAGACCCACGCTGCTTGATGCCGGAAGTTTTGGCAGGCGGAGCAGGATGCTTGGAGATGTTGTTCACCACCATGCAGAGATCCCGAGGGTTCTCGGCTTCCTGGGGGTATGCCTGCTTGGCAGGCGGCAGCTTTGTGATCTTGCCCATAGTTCACCCCGTCTTCTGGTTCATGGCGCGGGAAAGATTCTTCCCGTACTTCATGCGGTCGTCAGTGGTCGGACCGCCCTTTTTGAATCCCTTGCTGTGCATGGCCTTCACGTGCTTGCCAACTTCTTCCTTGGCGACCTTGCGCATTGCTTTTTCCATCATCGCTCCTTAAGCGGTAGATACCGCGACTATACCGACTAAACCCTGCCCGACCAAGCTATTCGGCGTCAGGGGCGCATCAAAACCACTGGACCCGCCCACAGGAGCCCAGCCCCACTCAATCACGCGACTGCCTTCACCAATGGTCCCAAGAGCAGTTTGGCCTGAGGCATACCAAGTGTTCGTGTCTGGACGAGGATCACGTATAGCCTGCGGGTCGCTGACCGGGTACATACCAAGCTGCAACTGTGGCTGATCCGGTGTCCAACATTGGGGGCACGCCTTGATTGCCGTTCGCTTGGTCTTTACCGTCAGGTTCTTGAGCTTCTTCAGGTCAAAGCGAAACCCACAGACATCGCAAAAACCGAATGCCTTTGCGCCGTTTGCAAAACGGTTGGTCATGAAATAAAGGCTTCACGCGGTACGAATCGTACCGACGCCTTCTCACGGTCTTCCGTCGAAGCCAATTCCCAAGCCTCGTCGTACTGCTGCTTCAGCATTGGCATGCGCTCCAGCGCGTCAGGGAGCTTCATAGACAGGTAATACGCCAAACCCGCCACCAACGCATTGAGGAAGCGGAACGGGATGTCCTGTGTGTACGTACCACCCACGCCAGCGTCCTGAATACGGCGCAGTCGCCAGTAAACGAACGTGTAGGTCTGCGAGTTGTCGGGCACGGGCCACACCGTGAAAGTCGGAGCAGGCTGCAGGCGGTCGATCCACACCTGAATTGGCCTAGCTGTCTGCAACTTGTTCGGGATGGAAGCGTAGGTAGAGACACTGATGCGCGTGATGGTCAGATCCACTTGCGTCGAGACATTACCCGCGCCCGTGCGAATCACGTGCTCCATCAGGTCTACCGTGTCAGCGGGGAGGGTGTACGTGGCTGTGCCAGGAGTCAGGACTTGTTGCCCCTGCTCGATAGTCCACATATTGATGCCACGGTTCGCCCAGTCTGAGAACATCAGATTCAAGGAACGACGGGCAGTCTTCAGGTCATAACCCGTGCGCAACTCAGCACCACAACGCTCAAAGGCTTCTTCAACAGCCTCGTTGAGGTCGAGATTGAACGTAGCGGTGCCGGATGTGGTCATGGCTTACTTTGCTGTCAACGCGGAACGTTTGAAGGCTTTGGCAGTAGGAGCGCCGGGAGAACCCGGTTTACGCATCTTCTCACCCGATCCAGCGGCAATCCGCTTGCGCTTGGCATTGATGTTGGCATAGAGACCAACTTCTCCACCTTCTGCGTACTCGACAAAATCGGTGTTGTCACGGCGTGCGCGGCGCTTTCCGTCCTGAAGGAAGTCGGTGTTATCACGGCGCTTCTTCACCACACCCTTGCGGATGGCTCCCATGCCACGCGAGGCCATCATACAAACTTGCCCCTGGTTTTGCCACGCCGCTCGCAGCCCCCGCCACGAATAGAACCGCCTTTGGCGTATCTATTTTTACCCGCAGCGATATCTTCATCACGGACTGCGTGCATAGCATCCACCATGCCCTGGAAGTTTTCTTCATCCTCCAACTGCTGACGGGCTTCTTTGGTCAACTTGACACGGTCTCCTGTGGCAGCACGGTCAATAGCTGACCCCGCCTTATCTACCATCTTGCGGCCAATACCGGTGGATTCGTCAAGTGCCCGCCCAGCTTCGTAACCACCCTTAAGAGCAGCACCGGCCAACCCAGCCCTGGCACCAAGTCTTCGTGCTGCACGCCCGCCAGCTTCTTTGACAGACTCTTTAGCCCCGCCTTTAACACCAGAAGACTCTACGTTCATCCGCTTACGGACTTTGCCAATGTCCTCAGCAGTACGCTCAACAACATTTTCCGTTGCGCCAGGAATAGATTGCCACCGAGTAGCCATGTCACATCACCTTCCCTACAGTATGGCCCTTGGTAATGCAGCCGTCAGCGCGGGAAGACGCGGAGCCGCCACTTGCGTAGCCCTTGGCTTTACCACCCTTGGCAAGTTTCCGACCCTCGTGGGCTTTCATGCCCGCTTCGTTGGCCTTCTCTTGCTTCATGGCGTCCAGATCGGCTCGGACACCCGCAGGGGGTTTGTCGGCAGGGCGCTTTTTCGCGTGGTACGCGCTCATTTCTGCGGCGGTTGCCCCGCCGATGCCTTTGGATCGCATCATTTTTGGCTCCTCAGCAGGCTTTGCCGCCCATTGCCATTTTCACCATCTTGCCCTTGGTCTTGCCCTTGGTGGCGCAACCATCGATGGAGCCGCCCTTGTTGTAGGCCATGCCGCCGCCCATCATCTTCTTGGCAGGCATCTTTTCCTTCTTGTCCTTCATCATGAAGGCAGGCATCGGTTTCTTCATTTCGGACTCCTTATGGGCCTTGGGCCCGACAAACTTCTCGGCAACGCTACGGGGGATGCCTGTGCCCTTGGGGTCTTTCAGTGCCGCGTACATCAGCCGTTTCTGGGCTTCGGATTTAAGGGGCATTTTGCTTGCTCCGCAGAGTATCTAGCTTGGCCTCGATCCTGTCAAAGCGCTCCAGCAACTCTTTCATGTCGGCCCGGAACTCAGACCGCGTGATGTGGTCGCGGGCAATCTCTTCCCGCGTGCGGTTGAGCAGGATGGAGATGCGGTCAAGCTCCCGGAATTTGGAAGACATGAAGAACGCCACTGCACCAATCAGGATGGTCAGGACGAGGTTCCAGAGAATTGTGGCTTCCATAAGTCACTCAACACTTCCATGCCCTCAGGCTTTTGTTGATACGAGAGTTTGGGTCTTTAGCCGTCTTCTCGCTGGTGAGTTTAGCCTTCATCCCCTTCATCCGGGCACAGAAGGAATCACGGCGTGGGCCACCTTCGGGTTGCGGCGCTTTCAGCCCAGGCTTGCCTGGATTGGCTTTGTTGTAGCTGGCACGGCCTTTGGCATTGAGTCCACCGGCCTCAGACTTGCCTTCAGCCCTCTGCCAAGCAGGTGACTTAGCCATATCACGCCCACACGCGAAGAGGAGTTACGGGAGGTGGTGTTACCAAGAACACATCCAGCTCAGGCGCAGGCCCGATGTTGCGCACGTTGGCGTGGTAGCCCGTGTACGGCAGTGGCTTGTAGTTCTCCGGCACCGGATCAGGCGCAGGCTCGTAGATCGTGCCGATCATGTCCACCGCAGTGAACTTGGGCGTCAGCGTCACGTTGCCTTCGTCGTCAGTGGCTGAGTCGTACAGGACCGAATAGGCCTCTTCCTCATCAGCAAAAACAACCATGTAGTCGCAGTAGCCCTCGGTGACGATGGGCTCTGCTGGGGCTTCAGCAAGCACCTCGGGAGGTGCTTCTAGCGTGTCAACGGTGTCGGTCATTGTGTTATTGCCTGAAGAGTTGCGTTGGGTAGGCGTTGGTTGTAGTAGCTGATGGAGCGCAATCGCCCATTGATGTAGTTATTGTTTGAAAAACCATCAAAACCAAGCGCCACCAGAGTGCCCGCCCCTGCTGAAAAAGCCACGGTAGAAGTTACGGCAGTGCCGCCATTGGCAGAAATTGCATTGCTGCCCGTCAGATAAGCAGACGCAACTTTGTTTGTTCCCGGTACAGTTACAGACGGACCCGTGCTTGTAATTAGATCCGCTACAGCGCGAATGCTTGAACGCGCAAGGCCGCTTTCTATGCGGGTTTGGAATACCTGCGAACCGCCTCCAAAAACAACCCCTGTGGCAGTAGACCCAATCATGGTTGAAAACTCAGTAACCACCGTCCCCTGATCCTGCCGATACCAAGTCGCAAAGTTATCCCCCAGCATCGACGCATTGTCCGCTGCTCGGGTGACTTGGGAGGCTACTGTGGGGATGTACGATGTAGCAAAGGAGCCTGCTTCTAGTTGAGCGCCCCAGAGAAACACCCCGCTGGTGCCGTCGCCAGTGTATCCAGTTGCACCAGCATTGATGCACGGCCCAAAATAAAGACCGTCGCTTGCAGTTGCGGTTCTGCTTAAAGAGCATCTATACCAACCACCGCCAACAGATGTAATGACCCCAGCGCCGCTAATAACAGTGCCGGCAGACAAATCAAAATATGACACAACAACGCCATCTGTTGCGTTGAAAAAGTAAATGTATGCTTTCGTTCTTTCAGCGGCTTTAAAGTAAATAGATGCAGTTTTACTGCCTGTCCCCAAACCACTTTGAACAACCAAATGTTCTGCAAACGCCGTGTTTTCGACTAGTTTATCCGCTGTTGTAGTTGCGTCAGGTGCGGTAGTCGCATTCGCGGTAATGGATGCGTTGCCCTTTGTCCACGCCGCATTGCTGAAGTCCTCGCTGTACGTCAGCAAATTCGTCGACTGTTGCTCAATCAGCAGCCCGTTAGCCGCCAGCGTCGTCGGGTTGTAGTCAAACCTCGGCCCGTAGTAGGCCGTGCTGGTGGGCGCTGCTTGCGGGTTGTAGACGTATGGGTCCACGCTGGCGCTGTTGCTGAGCTGGGCTCCCCAGATGTAAATGCCACTGGTGCCGTCGCCGGTGCTTTGCGCATTGTCCGCATTGGTTGCTGTAACTCTGTACGTTGAACTAACGCCAGCAG
>Ga0209985_10002229_pt1 | contig 17842 bp, 4 predicted proteins | sample NOAtaG_FD_187305 | JGI IMG/M metagenome (GOLD analysis project Ga0209985, IMG submission 187305) | Freshwater lake microbial communities from Lake Erie, under a cyanobacterial bloom - NOAA_Erie_Diel6S_1000h metaG (SPAdes) (version 2) | ecosystem: Environmental > Aquatic > Freshwater > Lake ...
GACGAGCGAGTTCGTACAGTTCGAGAACCAGCGTGTCCAAGAGATGATCGATATCGCTCGCCAGGCCTCGGGCAAAGAGCACATCATTTTCGTGGTTGACGAGGTCGGGCAGTATGTCGCGTCTCGACAGAACCTCATCCTCAACCTCGATGGCCTGGCCAAGAACCTCAAGGGTCTCGGCGGTGGCAAGGTCTGGATCATGGGCACCGCCCAGCAGACGCTGACAGAGGATGACCCCCGCGCGGCGCTCAACTCGCCGGAGCTCTACAAACTCAACGCACGCTTCCCGATCCAGATTGACCTCGAATCCAGCGACATCCGCGAGATCTGCTACGAGCGACTGCTCGGCAAGTCAGCAGAGGGCAAGAAGATCCTGGGGGACCTCTTCGAGAAGAAGGGGCAATCACTCCGGCACGCCACCAAACTCCAGGACGCCAAGTACTACGACACGGACTTTGACCAGAAGGCTTTCGTCAACCTCTACCCCTTCCTTCCAGCGCACTTCGACATCCTGCTTCACCTCCTCGGCGCTCTGGCCAAGAGCACGGGTGGCATTGGTCTGCGTTCTGCGATCAAGGTGATCCAGGACATCCTGGTCGAGGGCATCGATGGCCAGCCCCCCGTCGCGGACCAGCCCGTCGGCTGGCTGGCAACCACCGTCACGCTGTACGACGCGCTGGAGAAGGACATTCGGCGTGCGTTCCCATCGATTCACAAGGCGGTCGGCAAGGTCGCAATTCGGTTCGGTGATTCGCCCGAGTGCATGGGCGTTGCGAAGACTGTCGCAGTTCTTCAGGTCCTCGGCAACTTGCCCATCACCGTGCAGAACGTCGCCAGCCTCATGCACAACTCCGTCGAGCTCGCCTCGCAGCGTGATGCTGTCGAAGCGGCCGTCAAGAAACTCGTCGCCGACACCATCGCTCCCCTCGGTGAGGAGAATGGCGAGCTCCGGTTCTACAGCGAGAAGCTCAACGACATTGAGCAGGAGCGGGCCGCAATCCCCCTCCGCTCCATCGAGACCCGGCGCATCTCGAACGAGGCCCTCCGAGAGGTGTTCACGCCGTTGCCATCAACGCGGCTCAACGGCACGTTGGCCGTCAGCTCGGGGCTCAAGGCCGTGTCCGGATCGCTCGCCGCCAGCCTGGCCGGCGACCGCGACACCATTCAAACGTTGGTCGAGTTCGTGCCGCCCAACGACTACGACACCGCTCGCACGCGTCTGGTTGATGAGTCTCGGCAGCGCAGCGCCCAGCACACGATCTTCCTCGTCGGTCGGTCTAACCCTGACATCGACGACAAGGTGGCAGAGATCTACCGCTGCCAGGAGATTAGCCAACGCTTCCGCAATGACCCGGATCAAGAAGTCAAAGAGTACTGCGCGGGCCAGCTCGACAAAGCCGAACGCATTCGCACGCACGAGCTCATGCCCTTGCTGCGAAAGGGGTTGCTCGGCGGCTCCTTCATCTTCCGCGGACAAACGACGGCAGCCACCAGCCTGGACCAGGATCTGACCGCCGCGGCGAACAAGAACTTGGCTTCCGTCGCCCAGCAGGTCTTTGACCGCTATGGCGAGGCTCCTGAGCGAGCCGACACCGCACTGGCTGAGAAGTTCCTTCGCCTCGGCAACCTCAAGGCTGTGACCTCGCAACTCGACCCGCTGGGTCTGGTCCAGATTGTGGGTGGATCGCCGCGGATCAAGACCGACCACAAGGCGGTCACCAGTATCCGTGACCAACTGGACAAGCAGGGCACGGTGGACGGCAAGCGCCTCAGCGACCACTTCGGCGATGCTCCATTCGGTTGGTCGCCTGATACGCTCCGCTATCTCATCGCGGCGATGCTCGTCGCCGGCGAGGTCAAGCTGAAAGTTGCCGGTCGAGAAGTCACCGTCAATGGCCAGCAGGCCATCGATGCTCTGAAGACCAACCAGTCCTTTAAGACCGTTGGCGTCTCTCTGCGCGATGAGCGGCCCTCAATGGAGCTGCTGGCCCGGGCAGCGGAGCGGATGACAGAGCTGGTCGGCGACACGGTGGTGCCGCTCGAAGACGAGATCAGCAAGGCCGCCACAAAGAGCTTCCCGCAGTTCCAGCATCAGTTTGGTCCGCTCGCCGAGAAGCTCACGGGTCTCGGCCTCCCAGGGGCAGACAAGGTGCAGTCGCTGACGCATGATCTCGCAGAGATCATGCAGTCCGACGCTTCGGATGCGGCCCAGCGCATCGGTGCTCCCGATTCCTCTCTGTACTCGGGCCTCAAGTGGGCATCCGAAGTCGAACGTGGGCTCAAGCAGGGGCTTGAGCAGACCGTGCGCGATCTCCAGACCCACCGCAAGGAGATCGCCGCACTTCCCGACATGGGAGTGCCCGGGCAGCTCAAAGCCGACCTTGCTGATGAGCTCACGCAGTTGAAGGACCGGCTGGGCCAGCCCGACTTCTATTCCCACGCCGCGGATCTGAACACGACGCTGACCGGCATCAAATCCCGGGTCCGAGATGCGGCAACCGCGATGGCGACAGGCCAAAAGCAGGCAATCAAGGACGCCCAGCAGGACCTTCAGCGACTCCCAGAATGGCCCGAGTTGACTCAGGAGGAGCAGGGCAAGGTGCTCGGCGAACTCGATGGGCTGTCAATCGAGACCACTTCGGATCTGGCTGGCTTCAAGACGCTGCTCAACCAGGACTTCATGATCACGACCAAGTGCGGCGAGCTCAAGCGGCGGATCGAGACGCTCGGCCGCAAGCGAAAGCTCGATCGCTTCGAGGAGGAGAAGGCCAAGGCCAAGAAGGCCGGGATGACCAAGCTCACCCGCACGGTTAGCGTGCCCAAGACCGTGAAGTCGTCATCCGAGCTCGACGGCGTTCTCTCTGAACTCCACACGCTCAAGGACGAACTCGCTCTTTACAGCGAAGTCGACGTGACCATCCAGGTGAAGGGCTGATCCCGCATGGCATTTGACCAATCAACCCGCAACCGCCTGGCCCGCTTCGTCAGCGATGCCCGCCGCATCCTCACGAACGAGTTCATGCGTCAGTGCAAGCAGGACTATGGCATTGATCCCGACACCGGAGAGGTCTCCGATGTCGCTCGGCTCACGCACCTGAACGACACGCAGCGGGCCACGGCACACATCCTGCGTGAGACGCTCAGTCACTACGTCGCTGGCAGTCCAACCGGGGGAACACGTACAGCAGTCGATCGAATAGTCCGAGAGCAAGCCTTCACCGTACTCAACCGTCTATGCGCCCTTCGGATGGCCGAGGCGCGTGGAATCCTCATCGAGTCTATCGGAAGGGGCTACCAGTCGAAAGGCTTCCAGCTATATGCCAGGATCGCAGGCTCGTCACTCGGTGAAACAGGAGATGCGTATCGCTGTTATCTATTCAGCGTGTTCGACGACTTGTCGCTTGATCTTGCTGCACTGTTTGATCGGTTTTGTTCTCAGGGACGTCTGTTTCCCTCTGAACCCACGCTACTCAGCGTCTTGGCGGAGATCAACCACGGGGACATAGAGCCATTGTGGCTTGAGGACGAGACCATCGGCTGGCTGTACCAGTACTTCAACAGTCAAGAAGAGCGTCGCCAGATGCGGGATGACTCTCCCGCCCCGCGCGACAGCCGCGAACTTGCCGTTCGCAATCAGTTCTTTACTCCTCGATACGTCGTTGAGTTTCTGACCGACAACACCCTCGGTCGCCTCTGGTATGAAATGACCAAGGGCACGACATCGCTTACTCACCGATGCCGCCACCTTGTACGTCGTGACGGAGAGCGCTTTCTTGGTCCTGGCGACACTGCCACCAAGAAGCAGCACACCGCCGGCCTGACCACGAAGCAGTTGATCGATGCACCGGTTGACATCAACCACCGGCCTCTTAAGGACCCTCGTGATATCCGGATGCTCGACCCGGCCTGCGGGTCAATGCACTTTGGGCTGTACGCGTTTGACCTCCTTGAACAGATTTACGCAGAAGCATGGGATCTTGAGGTCGAGTCGCTCGCAGATGGCGTTGCGCGCACCGCAGGGATGCGTTCATTGCACAACACCTATGACAGCAAGGCGTCATTCCTCCGCGATGTGCCCCGTCTGATCATTGAGTGCAACATTCACGGCATCGACATCGATCCACGTGCTGCCCAAATCGCATGCCTGTCCCTCTGGCTGCGGGCGCAGCGGTCGTGGCATTCACAGCAGATCAAGCCACAAGATCGCCCTCGCATTCGCCGTTCGAATGTCGTGTGCGCTGAGCCCATGCCGGGAGAGACGAGACTGCTTGAGGAGTTCATCACTACCGAGCTGGCGGCGACCCCCGAACAACAGGTTCTCGGCCAACTCGTGCGGCGGATATTTGGAGCAATGGCACTCGCTGGCGAGGCCGGGTCGCTGCTGAAAATCGAGCAGGCAATCGCTGACGCGGTTCAAGAAGCCAAGAAGCAGTGGCTTGCTGCTCCACTACAGCGGCAGTCTCATTTGTTCAACGATGGCGCGTCTACGGCAACCCAGCAGACGTCCGGTTGGGACGTTCGCGGCGTCACTGACAGCTCGTTTTGGGAGAAGGCCGAAGGACTGATCTACGCGGCGCTGCAGGCCTATGCCGAACGCACAGAAACAGGTGTAGGCATTCAGCGGCGTTTGTTTGTTGACGATGCCGCCCGTGGCTTCGCGTTTATTGATGTGTGTCGCAAGCGCTTTGATGTGGTCTTGATGAACCCACCCTTCGGGCTCGCTCCCATCAAGGCGTTCGAGTACGCCCGCAAGGAGTACCCTTCGAGCTATACCGAGCTGCTCGCCACATTTGTTGAACGAGCAGTGCTCCTATCGGAAGGGTTCGTTGGTGCCATCACCTCACGAGCGTTCATGGTGGCCACACGGTTGAAGACTTGGCGTGAAGAGTGTGTCGTGTCGCGCCTCTCTCTACTGGGTGACTTGGGGTCCAATGTCATGGACGCCGCCCTTGTGGAGGCCGCAGCGTTCGTTCTGGCGGTTCCTCGCTCCACAGCTTTTATTGCACTAGACGTGCGGTCTCGCAGCGACCGCGCCGACGCGCTCGCCCGTTGGCGTCTCCTCCGTGACGCCAATGGCATGTACTGCATTTCGCCGGAGTCGTTCCTTAGACTGCCACAGTGCCGCATTTTGTATTCTCTTGACCCATCGGTCATGCACTTAGCCACTCGCTCTGAACCATTTGAACCGCGTATCGGGACTGCGAGGCAAGGCCTGGCCACTTGGGATGATTTCAGATTCATCCGCTTGTGGTGGGAAGTGCCCGCGGCATCGATCGGCTCCGGTCGAAAGTGGGAGTACTTGTCAAAGGGTGGGGCGTTTTCTCGATATGCGCCGAACGTGCATCTACTGATGAAGTGGAATCGCACGGGTAGTGAAAGTTGTGCGATCAACATCGCCAAGAACGGGTCCGACGCGCAGGCACGCCAGGCGAGTGACTACTGGCGACGACCCGGTCTGACCTACTCCATCCGCAGCTCACGAGGCTTCAGTGCACGCCTCTTGCCCGCTGGGTGTCTGTTTACGGGACAAGGACCACTTATCGCGTCAGAGAGTCGCTTTTCGAATCTATACCTGTTGGGCTGGATCAACTCTGCCTTGATCCGATATCTCGTTGAACTGCAATCCAACGCCGGCAAATACATGAGCGGCATCATCAAGACGTTGCCCTGGATTGACCCGCCGCGTGAGGGGGCCGGTCGTGTCGAGGCATTGGTGACACAGGTGCTGGCGAGTGCGCATCGTGTGGCGATGGCTGACGAAACAAGTCCGTATTTTGCGACAATGCCGCACGGATCACACGTGAACACTGTTGACGCAGTGCTTCAGGATCTGCAGGCAAGACAGGACAAGTACACGAGTGATGTGCTGGTCGCGGATGCCCACACTGACCGCTTTATCCGTGAGCTCTACGGGATTAGCGAAGAGGCCGTGTCCGGCCTGCGAGCCGCAGCTCGCTCGGGGCTTGAATCAGAGGGGGAAGAGGCAGAAGAGGACGAAGAGTCTGCGGAGGACTCGTCGTTGACAGCGAGGGAGAGTCACCGAGATGTGTGCGAACGCCTGCTGTCGTATCTAATCGGCTGTGCGTTTGGCCGGTGGGTAGTGGAGCCGTCAACTCTCGAAGGTCGATTGACAGCAGAGGCGCCATTGTTTGACCCATTGCCGTCCACCCCCCCGGGCGCGATTCCCTTGCAGGGCAAAGGGTGCTCTCACGATGCCATCGACGAATCGATGCGAGGCAGCGCTGCGGGAGTGGGCATCGAGAATGTCGCAGGGGATGTCTTGGTCGACGATCCCTCGGACGCTCGCGACATAGTTCAGCGAGTGCGGAACGTAATGAATGTGTTGTGGCATCGGGCGGCTGAGGGGATGGAGCGAGAGCTGTGCCACGGGCTTGGAGCTGCAGATATGCGCTCCCTGATTCAGACAGAGTTGTTCTCGAGTCATCTACAGCGATACTCCAAGAGTCGACGACAGGCTCCGATTTATTGGCCTCTTGCCACCGCGTCGGGCGAGTACACACTCTGGGTGTATTACCACTGCATAACTGATCAAACGCTATTCCTGTGTGTGAACAACTTTGTCGAGCCCAAGCTTGCGCAGGTGTGTCAAGCGATCTCTCGTGCTCGCGGTCGCACGACTCGGTCATCGGCCGAGGACAAAGAGCTTGAACGACTGATTCAGACTGAGCTGGAGCTTAGAGAGTTCAGAGATGAGTTACTGAGGGTCGCAAAATTCTGGAAGCCAAACCACGATGATGGCGTACAGATTACAGCATCGCCGCTTTGGAAGCTGTTTCGTCACAAGGCCTGGCAAAAGACGCTCCGGGCGACGTGGGAAGCACTTGAAGCCGGCGAGTATGACTGGGCATCTCTCGCGTACGGCATCTGGCCCGACCGCGTGCGAGAGGTGTGCAAATCAGACAAATCGGTGGCCCTCGCACACGGCCTTGAGGATCTGTACTGCGGGCCTCCACCTGCTGCAGCGAGGAAGCGGAGTAGCAAGCCGAAAACAAATGGGTCGAACTTGCTGGAGAGCGCCGAATGAGGCGAGGTGGCATCGCCATCAAGAAGCGCCGCGTGTCGGCCCTGCTCCGCGACGTGGATGCGGGGAAGTTCGCCATTCCGCATCTGCAGCGTGAGTTCGTGTGGGATGGGCCGAAGGCGGCGAAGCTCCTCGACAGCATCCTCCGCGGCATGCCCGTCGGCGTGGTCCTGGTCTGGGAGACGCCAAAGAGCCAACGGCTGCACCTGCGACAGAAGTACCACGTCCTGCCGCCGTTCAACTCACACAACGCCAAGGTCTGGTTTCTGATCGACGGCCAGCAGCGCATCTCGGTGCTTCACCATGTGTGCAGGGGCGACGCGCTGGAGAACGCCAAGCGCCGGCACATCGATTTCTCTCGTGTCGTTCTTGCCCTTTCCGACCAGGAGGACGGTCAGCAGGTTCGTTACCGCCGCCCCGTTGACGGCGAGTATGTGTCGCTGTCGGTGGTCCTGCACCCGCAGTGGAGGCACAAGCTCAATGGGCTGGGCAAGCGGAAGATCGAGCGCGTCCGGGACTGCCGGCGACGAGTGCTCGGTTACCCGATGCACGCGATGTTCGTCAAGGCCGATCTCACCGAGATCCGCGAGTGCTTTCTGCGGATCAACACCCAGGGCATGAAGGTGACGACCGCCGATGCGATCTTCACACAGGCGGAATCGTTGAAGCTCCGCGACATCGTGCACGAGGTCCGTGAGCACCTGGACGAGTCGTTCAACGACATCCCAGAGGAACCGATCCTCTTCGCCCTTTCCGCCATCCGCGGCGGCACCGAGGCGCGGGGTCAAGTGGTCGAAAGCACGATCCGGAAGCTGGACAGAGAGGCGAAGGCAAACACGCGCCTTCGCAAGTCCCTCGCCCGTGACTGGAATCGACTCGGGCCGTGCGTCGGCAAGGCGGCGGACTACCTGCGGCAGCATTTCTGCGTGCTGAACCGCGAGTACCTGGCATCAGACTACATGCTCAGCATGCTGGCGTGCTTCTTCTTCTGGAACGGCCGCGGCCCAAGCCGCTCGCAGGCCGAGCAGATCCGCAAGTGGTTCTGGGCGACGAGCGTTGGCAGTCGCTATTCAGGCCGCGACTTCAATCGGTGCGTTCCCGACGATCTGAAGTTCTTCAAGAAGCTCGCCGCGAGCCCGTCGCAGTCGTTCCGCTACAACCCCCAGGTTGAGCCGGTGGACGTCCGCAAGACCCAGTATGCCGCCGCGACGGCGATCACGAGCGCCGTGTACTGCATGCTGCTGCGTAGGAAGCCGGTCTACTTGTTCGATCACGGCTTGAATGAGATTCCCATCGACCGGTACTCAACCCGGGCCAACCGGAAGGACCGCCACCACATCTACCCACGACAGTTGCTGGCGAGCCAAGGCTTCGCCGCCCAGCTCTACAACAGCATCGCCAACATCTGCCTGCTCGTCGCGGAGGAGAATCAGAAAGTCGGCTCGCGCCGGCCTCGGACCTACATGGGCGACCTACGAGACGAGTTCAACGGGTATTCGCGGAAGATGAGCCGCCATCTGATCCCGATCGACGAGGAGAGCGGTATTTGGGATCGGAGCACGGCCCGCGGGTTCCGAAAGTTCTTGGAGCAGCGGACGGCCCTGATCTGTGGTGCCCTGGAGGACGAAGCGGGGATCCGACTGTTCCGAAGAGAAGGCAAACGATGAAAATAGGCCAGTACATCCAGGACGAATGGCTCTCGCGGCTTCAGCGCACAGGCGTGCTCGTGGTCTACGACCCCGATCGCCGGTACCGTGAGCTCTGCCTGGAGCTCGCGGCAGACAAGCGGTGCATCGTGGACGCCAGCGACAGCAGTATCGAGGCTCGCGAGCAAGCGATGTCCGCGTTCCAGAAGCTCGCGAAGCCGAAGAGCGGGTGCGACGCGCTGGTGGTGTATGTCCCCGCACCCCGCCCGCTGAGCGATGAGGAACGCCAGCGCGATCCGTACGCGATCTACACCGGCTGCGGCAGTGAGTTCCCTGAAGGCGATGGTGACGACTACATCAACCTGTGCCTCAAGGCCAAGCCAGACTACGCCACGGACATCAGGAAGGCGTTCGCACAGTCGCCGTCTCCCGGGCTCGACGTGATCGACGCCATCGGCGGCGGAGGTGGCTGGCCAAACCTCCAGGCGACATTGAAGGTCGAGTCAGCACGCGACATTCTCTTTGCTCTGCTCTGCCCGAACGATGCGCAGAAAGAGGCGATCAAGAAGCAGGAGGCCTGGGTGTCGGAGGCGAAGGAGCTTCTGCTCAGGTGCTTCGGCGTGAAACTGATCACGCGAGGCAAGACCTGGACCTCCGTCTCCGAAGAGCTGTGGCGGTTGTTGCTGTTCAGCGAGTTTGCGTTCGATCTTCCTGCAGATCTTCCGGCAGCGCTGTCCGACGTACCGCGTGCGACCCAGGAAGCCAGGCCGCTCGTCGAGGATCTCTGTGACGGGCTCCGAAGTGATCTGCGCACCCGTGCGACGTACATCGACCGGGCCGAGGCCATTGAGCGGGACCTTGCTCTGGTGGGAGCGTGCTCCGGCGTGAAGGACTTCGGGGTGCGTGACACCTTCCCGTTCGAGGAGCGTTGGTTCCTCGGGCAAACGGTCCAGGCGATCGCCGGCGACGACATCGACAAGGTCCGTCAGATGCTTGCGCGGCATCAGCAGTCAGTGTGGATGGGTCGCGGAGAGAGCCAAGCCCAGTGGGATGTTGTTCGCACCGCCGTCGGCGTGATCCAATCCTGCGACGACGCCGAGCGAATGCTCTCCGACCACATCCGTTCCCAGGGTTCGCTCATCGACTTCTACACATCGACTCTGCGGGAGACCGATCGCCACCACCGTGAGTTCGAGCAAATCGCCGGCGATCACATGGATCCCGAGGCGATACTCCAGAGTGTTGTGGCTCAGGCGCGTCGTCGCTACCAACGTCTGATGGCGGATGTGCAAGCAGCATTCGTCCGGCACCTGGAGGGGGAGGGATGGCCGCCGAGCGGCCGGCTGGCCAACGCCGACGTGTTCGACAAGTTCGTTGCTCCAAAGCTGCAGACAAGTGGTCGCCGCGTTGCGTACATCTTGGTCGATGCCCTTCGCTTTGAGCTGGGAATCGCGCTGGAGCGTCAGCTTGCTGCCGACGGCAAAGTCACACTGCACGTCGCCTTCGCACAACTGCCGACCGTGACACCGGTCGGCATGGCGAGCCTGCTGCCGAAGGCTGGCCAGAGTCTCACGCTGAAGCGCCAGGATGACAAGGTGGTGCCGGTGCTTGGCGATACCCCGCTGGTGAACGTGACCCAGCGCATGGCGCTGCTCCGCTCTCGGTATGGCGATCGCTTCGCCGAGTCTGCTCTCAACGAGTTCGTGCGCGGCAAGGTCACTGTACCTGAGACTGTCGATCTGTTGGTGTTAAGGACGAACGAGATCGACGACAGGCTTGAGAACAGCCCGGAAACGGCTCTCGACGTCATCCACGACGCTCTCAAACGGCTGCGGGGAGCCGTGAATGAACTCCGTAAGCGCGGTTTCAAGGACGTGGTGATCGCGACCGATCACGGGTTCTTCGTGAACCTGGGATTCGAAGCCGGCGATGTGTGCCTGAAGCCGCCGGGAAACTGGGTCAACGTCCATGAACGCAGCTTGCTCGGCGATGGCTCGTTTGATGGCAGCAACTTCGTACTCACTGCCGCCCAGGTGGGCATCAAGGGCGACTTTGCCCAGTTGGCGGGGCCTCGTAGCATGTCGCCGTACAAGTCAGGCGAGATGTACCTGCACGGTGGGGCCTCCTTGCAGGAAGCGGTCGTGCCTGTCATCGAGCTCAAGCTCGAATCGATGACGAACACGAAGGCGATTGCTACGACCGTGAAGTTGGACTACAAGCAGGGAGCCAAGCGGATCACCACGCGACTTCCGGTTCTCAAGGTGGCTGTGGAAGGTGGCGACCTCTTCTCCGGCACGACGGTCATCGAGTTCCTTCTTGAGGCCCAGGACAAGGACGGGCGGGTGGTCGGTGAAGCACGCCCCGGCGGTCCGGTGAACCCAGCGACTGGCACCATCTCACTTCGTCCAGGCGAGTCTGCTCAGATCACGATCAAGATGCATGAGGAATATCAGGGCAAGTTCTCGATAAAGGCTTTGGACGCGGCGACTCTGGGGACCTACGACAAGCTGGACCTGGAGACCGACTACTCGGTGTAATCACATGGACAATCTCGACCAAAAACTCGTGGCCGCGTTCGATGGACGCGTCGTTCGGAAAGACCTCCTTCACCGCATCAAGAAGGGCACCAACGTGCCCACCTTCGTGCTTGAGTTCCTACTGGCGCGATTCTGTGCCAGCACAGATCCGGCAGAGATCGAGGCGGGCACCGAGGCGGTTCTCGCGACCCTTCAGGACAACTATGTTCGTCCAAACGAGTCGAACGCTGCGCAGTCACGGGTGGCAACCAAGGGCAAGCACAAGTTCATCGACAAGGTGCATGTCCGATACTCCGAGAAGGAAAAGCGCCACTGGGCGTCGCTCGAGAACTTTAACTCACAGCGAGTGGCCATCCCCGACAAGCTGTACCGCGACAACGACCGGCTGCTTGAAGGAGGCATCTGGGCAGAGGTCACGATTGCGCACAACGAGGTAGATGACGACGACTACGCCTTCTACGTTGAGGACCTCAGGGCGGTCCAACTCAGCCGCTTTGATTTCGACCGATACGTTGAGGGCCGCAAGCAGTTCACCCGCGATGAATGGGTGGATGTCATCCTGCGATCCGTGGGGCTGGAGCCATCCAAACTGACGAAGCGTGTCAAATTGCACTTCATCGCGCGGCTCGCACCGTTGATCGAGGCCAACTTCAACTTCATCGAGCTCGGCCCCCGGTCTACGGGCAAGTCCTATTTCTTCAGCGAGTTCTCTCCGTATTCGACCCTGGTGAGCGGCGGGCAAGCGACGAAGGCGACCCTGTTCTACAACAACGCCCGACACCGCATCGGGCTCGTCGGCTTTTGGGACACGGTCGCATTCGATGAAGTGACGAAGATCACGATTCGGGATCCGGATTCGATCCAGATCATGAAGGACTTCATGGCCAATGGTCGCTTCTCGCGTGGAGTCGAAGTGATCGCGTCGGCCAGCCTTGCATTCGTGGGAAACATCGATCTGTCGATCGAACAGGTCGTCAACTCGCTCGAGTATGACCTGTTCACGCCGCTGCCAAAGGAGTTCGATCTCGCCGTGATGGATCGCTTCGCCTGCTATCTCCCCGGCTGGGAGATGCCCAAAAACAGTTCGACCTTCCTCACGTCGAACTACGGGTTGATCACCGATTTCTTGGCGGAGGCGTTCCACTACCAGTTCACCAAGACGAGCAGGTACGAGGAGGTCAGCAAGCGCGTCCGCCTTGGGCCCGCGGCTGAAGGACGCGACGAGAAAGGCATCAAGAAAACCGTCTGTGCCCTTTTGAAGATCCTTCACCCCGATGGCCCGCCTTCTGATTCAGAGTTCGAAGACTACGTCGCCTACGCAGTTGAGTGTCGACGTCGGGTCAAGGAGCAGATGAACAAGCGGAAGCCGGATGACGAGTTTGCTCGCATCAATCTGTCGTACTACCGACCTGACGGCACCGAGGTCACGGTGTACTGCCCTGAGTCCAAGAACTCAATCGCTACTCAGAATCCCGTTCGGCGGGAGTCCATGGGCCGCTCAGGCGGCACGTCTGAACCATCGCCGACAGTAGTGGTACAGCCAAGTGAACCCGCGCCGCCCGCGACTGCTATGGCGATCACTCTCCCGCCCTCAGTCCCGGCCTCCGTCGCCAATGCACCCGTGACAGCCCTTGTGGAGCAGCACTACACCATTCGGTACGGCGATGTCGGCCATAGCTACGACTCAATCGTCGGGCCGTACCTGGCGGGCGCAAAGGAGGTCGTGGTTGAGGACCCCTATATCCGCATGACGCACCAGGTTCAGAACCTCGTGCGGTTCTGTGAGGCGGTGGTCAAGGCCGGCTCGGTCAAGAAGATCAAGCTGATCACGGGCTACGACGACGAAGCGAGGATGGCAGAGGTCCAGGAGAAGATCCTGGAGTTGCAGCAGAGTCTCGCGGATTCTGACGTCGTGCTAGAAGTGGCGTTCAACACGACGATTCACGACAGGGAGATTCGCATCGACAACGGCTGGGTGGTCAAGATTGGCCGCGGACTCGACTTCTACCAGAAGCCGGGTAGTTGGTATGAGATCGGAGCCACGGACCTCTCTATGCGCAAGTGTTTGGAGACCAAGGTGGACATCTTCCGGACGGAGGCAGCCAAAGCGTGAGTACTTATTGACCGAGTCGCCACGGCTAGCACGTTCGCATCGCCGACAGGGACCCGCCATGCCCTTTACGAGAACGTCAGTCACAAACCATTCCGGACGTCTTGATAATGCCCGGCAACCGTGACAATTTCTCGAAGCCAGTCATCCGCAAACTCGCGGAACGGGTTGCCTTTCTCTGTTCGTGTCCCGACTGCCGCAATCCGACGCTTGGGCCTTCCTCCGATCCCGATGCATCGGTTAACCTTGGGAAGGCTGCCCACATCACTGCCGCTGCCAAGGGCGGACCGCGATATGACCCGACGCTCACGGCCCTTGAGCGCCGTTCGATTCAGAACGGCATATGGCTCTGCGCCATCCACGCCGACTTGGTCGACAAGGACGAGGCGGCCTATTCGGTCATGCTGCTGCGCACGTGGAAGGAGCAGGCTGAGAAGCAGGCCGCCAACGCGGCATTCACCAATCAGGGCGGCCGGACACTCAAGGTCATATACGAAGTGTCCGAGGAGGACCGCAGCTTCCTGCGATCTCTCTCACTCCCACCTGAAGAAACGACCGAAGTCATCCTGCCCCGGTTGACTGAAGCGGCTCGCCGCGACATTCAAGCATTTGTTGACGTACAAGAGGCGGCTCCTCATGCGATTCCGCTGGACCTGACGCTTCTCAGCGGCTCAGGAGAAGTTCCCACGAGTCTGGCGGGCCTAGCTCGTGGCATCTCGGTCTCGGACGGAGTTGCCCTTGTGTCTCCGCCCGGGACGGGCAAAACCACGACACTCATCCAGCTTGCCGAGACCGTTCTCGGAAGCGGCGACAAAGTTCCCGTTTACATCCCACTATCAGAGTGGGAGGGCACGGGAATCACATGGTTTGAGACTCTGACGCGCCGCAACGCATTCAAGTCATTCAAGCCGGAGCACTTCATGCAACTGGCCTACGAGGGTCGGCTGGTATTGCTGCTCGACGGGTGGAACGAGCTGAGTCCAGAGGCAACCGCACAAGCCCACGTACAGCTCTCTGCGCTCCAGAGGGACTTCCCACAGCTTGGCACCGCCATCGGCACGCGGCAGCAGGCCCATGCGATCGAGGCTCCCACGGTGCGGGTGGAACCACTGCACGAGGACCAGCAGCTTGAACTTGCCCGTCGGCTTCGCGGAGCCGAGGGCGAGCGACTGGTTGACCAGGCTTGGCGTACGCCGGGATTACGCGAGCTCGTCAGGATCCCGCTGTACCTAAAGGCACTTCTGCTCGGCGTCCGGGGCGACACGCTTCCCGACACAAAGGACGCGGTTCTGAGCAGCTTCGCTCGACAGCACGAGTCAGTGCCCGAGAAGGCCGTCCTCCTTCGCTCGCGCGTGCTGGGACTTCACCCGGAGATCCTCGCCGAGCTTGCCAGCACCGCGAACGCCACCGGCACCACTGCGCTCACGGAGGAGCAAGCTCGCAGATCGGTAGCAGATGCCGTCGCGCGACTCCAATCAAACGGTCAACTAACCGGGCCCCTCCAGCCGGCAACCGTGATTGACACCTTGGTGGATTCACACTTGCTGACCCGCACATCGGCAGCGAGCAACGTTTCTTTTCAACACCAGCAGTTTCAGGAGTGGTTCGCGTCACTCCACGTCGAACGGCTCATGCTGGCCGCCGCGACCGGTGACGCCCGCGCTCGCCAGATGTTGAGGGAAGCGGTACTTGATCGGCCCCCTTGGGAAGAGTCCATTCTGTTCGCGTGTGAGCGTCTGTCACGCAAGGACCAAAACGACGTCACGGCTGTCGCCACAGCAATCATTGACACGCTCGGAATCGACCCCATGCTCGCTGCCGAGATGATTCAACGCTCAGGCGCAAACGTGTGGAAGTGTGCTCGCGACCAGGTCATGCAATTTGCCGGCAGCTGGCACACACCAGGCCATATCGATCGCTCCTTGAAGTTCATGATGATGACGGGGCAGGCGGACTTTGCCAGCGCCGTGTGGCCTTTCCTGGAGCATTCGGACAGCCAGGTCTACTTGCACGCCCTGCGCCTCGCCGAACCATTTCGGCCGTCTGTGCTCGGTCCGGATGCGGCGCGTCGTCTAGCTGGGTTGTCAGATGTCCAGCGTGGTCATGTCATTGCCGGGATTGCGCATCAAAGCGGCTATGACGGGATGGACCTCGCAGCGACCGTCGCCAGAATCGACAAGAACCCTCAGGTCATTGCTGAAGTGATCGAAGCTCTTGAGTTTCGAGGCGCGATGCGCCACGTCACTGAGATCCTAGAAAAGGCAGACGAGTGCGTCTGGCAGGTGGTAACCGACCGAGGAATCATCCGTGACCTCTTCGAATCAGCGCAGCGCACACGACTGGCTGCAATGCGTCGAGATCGCATTGACCGCGAGACCGATCCCGTCAAGCGGGCGCAACTGCTACTGCATTCGCGCGTTGATGGCGTGGATGCGGAAGGGCAACTCAGGCAAACGCTCACATCCGAAGCTCTAGGAGCCCATTCGGACCAAGGTCGCTCTCTTGTTCAGGAAGTCGCACGCCACTTCCCGACGATGGCAGCTGAGGCGATGGTGAGTCGCTTGCAGGCTGGACGCACGGTGCCGCGTGGGGTCGAAGACCTTCTTGACACAGTCCCTGCAGTTGATTCGGGACCGATTGCCGAGGCCGCGCTGAAGCCGGATACCAAGACACCATCGTCGCCCGCGGTGCGCCGCCTGATCGGTCCCCTTACCGTTGGCAACCTGATAGATGCGTTCGTGGCGCTCAAAGCCAAGCTCCTCGTGGCCCAGCGCGAAGGGAGACCCCAGGACAAGGCCACCAGCGATGAGTACTTCGCGTACCGCGATGCGATCACGGAGTCACGCCAGCAGTCGTTTCTATCCGCACTCATCGAACGCGCAGGCACAACGGACGTTCATGCTATCACGTCGTTGGCTGACTTGCTCCACCTGCACGGAAGACGCACCGACCATGCACCCATGGTGCTTTCGCCCGAGGATCGGGGGCGTCTTGTTGCAATCCTTCTTCGCTGGAGCGAAACGCTTCTGGTCGCCCCTGAAGCCACACGCCATCATGTGGCCAGCGTAATGCAGGCGATGGCGCGAGTGCCGGCCCCAGCATTCGTGCCCGTCATCGACAGCATGCTGCAACGGGACCTGGCTGAGACTGCCGGAGAGCTGGAGGAGATGAGGAGAAACCGTAAGACACCCGTGCGCTATTCCTACGACAACTGGTACCGCGCGACGCTCGCCGCGATCGGGGACACCCAGGTAAGCGCGCTGATGGTGAAGTACCTCCCTGACCTCAGCTTCGGAGTCGAAGCTGCGCATGTGCTGCTCGACTTGTGGAATCGCGATCATCCGTCCGGGAAGGACCGTCGATTCGCTCCATGGCACGATTACTCCGAGGTGAAGGCTCGACGCGGGCAACTCGGTGCGAACCCGCCCGTCAGCGGAGAGTCGGCGGAGGCCATCTGGAAGATCGTGCGCCAGTATGGCGCGTCGAGCGAGCCACTCGACAAACAGCGCCACGCGGTGAAGCTGGCGTGCATCGCTATGCGGATGCCCTTTGGCGTCAACCGACGGGAAGCTGAGGAGGTGTTCAAGCTTCCCCTGCCCTATGCAGCGAAGCAGGACCTGTTTGTTGTCGCAGCGATGTCAGGTGTCGTGATCTCGTCCAGCATGCTGACTGAAGCGATTCGCGAGTTGCTGCGCGACGCACAGACTCAATCATGGCGGCTGGACGAAAACCGCGGCGAGTTGATGACCTGGATTGAGATATTTGCCTTCTCCGACCAACCCCTAGCGGTACTCGGGAGTCTGGACCTTCTTTCGCCGGATCAGCGGGCGCCCTATCGCCTGCGACGATTGCTTGCAGCCGTGGGCCAGAGCCCCCATTCGGACTCGGTCAAAGTGCTGAAGGCATTGGCGGAGCGCGATCCGAGCATCGCCGAAGACGACGACTGGTTCGACGCTCTTGTCCGCTTGGATTCCGTTGATGCGGCACGCACCCTGCTCGAATCTCTGTGCAGCGGCACGCTGGGCGGCCGGCAGCGTCAGTCAAGGCACCGCTTTTCTGACCGGCTCAATGGGTTTGCGAAGGCTCACCCAGCGTTCAAGGGCGAACTCCTCCGACGCTATTCCGACGCGGCGCCCTGCAAAGCGAGGGACATTCTGGAGTCAGCGCTCCTGGAGTCGGCGGACCCGGACGCGCTCCTCGCAGTAGTGCACAGCATGGCCTCGCGGGGCGAGGACTTTGATCATCGTCTTTCGAGCGCTCTCAGGAAGCTCGCGATTGGACAGACTCCCTCGGCACGCTGGCTCAATGCTGTGGAGCTGTTCAGCGTTCCGTTGACCGCATTCCGCAAGCAGTTGTTTGCGCTATTGGCCGACCACAAGCAGGCTCGGCTCGCGCAAAGATGCCTGGAAGAGCTCGATCAATTGCGCGACGAGTACGGCCGAGTCAAGGACGAGCCCAGGCATCCCGACATCGCGACTGGAAGGCCTTGGCCGATCGTGGCGAAGTT
>Ga0209985_10002230_pt1 | contig 17835 bp, 11 predicted proteins | sample NOAtaG_FD_187305 | JGI IMG/M metagenome (GOLD analysis project Ga0209985, IMG submission 187305) | Freshwater lake microbial communities from Lake Erie, under a cyanobacterial bloom - NOAA_Erie_Diel6S_1000h metaG (SPAdes) (version 2) | ecosystem: Environmental > Aquatic > Freshwater > Lake ...
AACCCTTGCAACATGAAACGTCGCTCCGAACCATGGTGGATGCGATCCCTTCGAGCCGATCTCCCCAATGCGTGACTGAGCCATCGCCGATTTGAGCACTCGACCGAATCTTCACGGCAAGGGATGTGGTTAGAAGTCGATCTTCGCCCGAAGGCCGAAGAGAAGCGACGAGTCTGCCCGTTCGCGGAACGGATCAAGAACCTGAAGGTCCGGCGTGATCTGACACCAACGGGTCGCTTGCACGTTGTAGTAAAGTTCGACGCCGTTTTCGTTCTGCAACGGAAACAGGTTCGGAGCGAGGCTTTTCAGCGGATCGCTTACACCGACGTAAAAATAACCGATACCGAAAGTGTCCGCTTTTCGTACCGTGAATGGGCTGCTTCCACTGATGCCAGCACTGCCAAACCAATTGATTGGGCTTGGGTTGCTATCCGCGATTCCTAGGGTACTGAATACGCCCCATTTCCGCTGCGGGTTATCCGGTGAAACGTAGAATGCCTGATCAGAATTGTATGCCATACTCCACGAGCCGGTTTTGGGAGTAGTCGCGATCACCAACCCGTCGATTGGGTCGAGATAAGCCGAGGGAGTAAGGTCCGTGTATGTTCCGCTGCTGTAGGTCCCCGAAACGCCTTGGTGCCCCGGCAGACCAAAGAATCTAGTCTGCAGATTCAACTGAGCGAAGACCGTTGCCCCGTTGTCAAAGAACGTATCAAATCCACTCACAGTAGGAGTGTTGTTCGTGTCGAACACGGCCGCTGCGAACAACGGCTCCATGTTCTCAAGGTAGGCAAAGCCGGCCCCGAATGTCGAATAAGGCACTGTGCGGGCATAAATGGGATTGAGCATCAACGCGCTGTTTTGGAAACCGTTGAGCGTGCCCGCACCCGTGATTGGTTGTTTGAAATCGTCCAGCGTGTTGATCTTCCCTGCGTAAACCAGCGATTGCTCGGACAAAAACTGGGTCAATTTCACTCCGGTCAAAGCGGTGACCGTTCCGTTCGGCTGAGGCACCGCCAACATGAGGTTGACCGGCATCAGGGCACCTGTGAGCGAATTGGCCGAATCACCGTATCGGGTTTCCCCGTGCAAAGTCATGAATGACCCCTTCGAGAGTCCGACCTTTTCGCCGTCGACGTTCAAAAAGTAATCATTGCGTCCACCGTAGCGAAAGGCTTGCTCAAGTCCACCGCTGGTTACCCCCTGATGGTACTGGGTATTGCTGACGTCGATTCCGATCCCGTTTCCCGCAAGCGCAGATCGGGTGCCGAACCAATCGCCGGTTAGCTTCGGTCGTTCGTACCATGGCCCACCGAACAGCGAAGTCGGGGTTTGCGATAGGGAATCAGCTTCGGCGATCTCAGAACCGATCTCAGAACCAAGCATGGGCTCGGTTTCGGTCACAAGCGGCGGCTGTGTCATGGATATCGAGGGATCGGTCGGCTCTTGGGCCTGCGCCGATGCAGCGACCATGTAGACGGCGACTGCTTGCAAAATGCAGGCAGCGGAATTTGCAAATCGAGGAAAAGACAGCATCGGAGAGGGTTCCTGAGTAGTTCATGCAGACCCACCGGAAACGATTTGAGCGGGATATCGGGTTGTATCGAATGCCGGTTTGGATCGAAACTACCGTCTGTTACGGATATGCTTCGAAGATCGATAAATGCCTACCGGTTGTGAGGATTGGGCGATGTCGAAGACGGAAGCATGCGAGTGTTTCCAAGACCGTTATGCGTTCTTGTCAACTTTTGGGGAACGAAGGGGGCTGTGTACTGTCGTTTGGCCCTTGAGACCGATTCGCTTGACTACTGGCTGTTTTGCGAACTAAACGATCCTGTTAGAATCCCCTGGGTCACCTCGGTGTAGGGATCGTAACCATCGAGTTCCTTTTGAACGTGCAGGAATTTCCTACTCGCATCACACGGACATGGCAATGGCTCCGGAGGATCCTCTTTTTTGATGGGATGTGGCGTCAATCAGATTCGAGGAATTGATGGATCAATTCCAGTGCGAATCCACCCTTACGCAACCCTGGTTGCCTCATCTAACCTTACATTATCCAGTTGCTCGGGTTTTTTTAAAAGTCACTTTCGACTCGGTATCACGGCCATGGCGGTACTCGCACTCCAAGAATAATTTTATGTTTAGCGCATCTTCTTTTTCACACAAACTTCCCGGTTACCAGGGCATGGTGCTCCTTGTTTCCATCGTTCTGGTATGTGACACTCCCATCCAAGGACAGGAAAATGAAAAAACCGACACGTTATCACCCAAGGTGAGCTTGCGATGGAAGTTCCTTCCGGATCAGCTCTTTTTAGGCAAGATCGCATCTGGGATTCGAACCCTAGACAACTATCCGCAACATACAACCGATGTACAGGACTTCCAATGGAGTGTTCAGTCGGTCGATGAGAATGGAAACGCAACGGTCAAGGTTGCATTGCATCGATCCCGATTTCGTCATCGGAGCGATCAGGTCAAGATCGACTACGATAGCATCCACGATGCGGAGTTTTCACCTTCAGAAAAAGAGCTCTCGGAGATCGATTGGATTTTGAAATCCTTTCGCCGCTTTCACGAAAATGAATATCTGTTTCGTTTCTCGGATCGCGGTGAAATGCGAAAGCTGGAAAACTACCCCAGCATACCAGCCCAACTGATCGATTGGCCTGAGTTGCCCGAGCAACCTGTCGGAGTCGGTGATACCTGGATCGGAGATAGATCTCAAGACAAACCCATTGTGTTTGAATTGGTACGTTTGGAAGAGTTCGATGGAGAGAACATTGCTTGGATTGAGAATAAATCCAACACCATGCGTTATCGCTTCCTGGTCCATGCGGGCAGGTACTTGGACAATGTCGGCTGGGACATATTGAGCACACCGCCGGAAGCGGAAAAGCAGATTGTGCAACATAGGTCCCAACGCCTTCGGCTTGAACTCTCCGAGGAAAAAGGAAGATTCGACCGCTTGATCGCCTTGCAGCCCAACCAGCCAGGTCGGGCGCTGAATTTGGTTTCAAGTTCATACAAGGAGACGGATTCAATCAATGAGTCTCTAATCGGCGAGAAGGGGATGCTACGGGGAATCCAAGAGAGACTTTGGATTGAGCATGTCGACCAACTCGCTATAACGGACAAAGATCGATGGAATACATTCGATCGACTTTTGTTTGCTCGGTATTTCCAACGCCAAGGCGACATCGAAAGCTATCGGCAACTGATCAAGGAAGGCGCACAGGCTTTAGCGATCGATCTGGAGCGGAACTCACTTGCGAGAAACTTTCATTTACTTGAATTCGCAGTTTTGCTCGCAAGTCTCGGGGAATTTGATGCGGCTAGGCAAGCTTGTTTTGCAATTCCCCCTGATGCATCCTCAGGACTTTCCATCACGATCCATGGGCCCGTCGAGGTCCCGAAATCCGCATTGCGGGATTACGCACTCTTCTTAGTCGCCAAAGAGCTGGCCAAGTCTGGGGTGGTTGGGCAATCAACGGCTACAGCCCAAATGATCACAAGCAAACCCGATAGGTCCGCAGCCTTTTGGGTCATCTCCATGCATCTAGCGGAGCAGGGGAGAGCTCAAGACGCAGTGGATCATGCAGCAAAAGCGCAGGAGTCTTATGTCGCAGGTGCTAACGCTTTGGAATTTGACACCAATGGTCCCCTTGAGGTCCCAATCCACGAGTACCGGACCCTTGCGCTAGGTAAACTGGCGATCTGCCAGGCTAAACTGCAGGATGAAAAAGCCATGCGCAAAACGCTGTCCATGCTCATGGACAGGAAGGAGAAAATCGCTGTACTGGTCGACTTGATCACAACTCTCGATAAGGACGGATTGAGCCAACAAGCGGACAAGCTCTCTGCCGAATTGTCCAAGCCTACCCAATCGCTCGCAACATCCGTACGTATCTCGATGCGACTTAAGTCAAATGCCTTAGCCGAAGCAGAGAGGATGATTGAATCCATCAGCGATCCTCAATGGAATGCGGCTAGTCGCATACAATATGCCTTAGCGATTCGGTTCGATGCCAATCGTGCGAACGATCTGCAGAAACAACTCGATTTAGCAGGAGCCGCTATCCGGGAGATATCGGACCCAGGAGTCAAAGCCAGAGTGAGCACCCAGTATGCAGGTGCTTTGTTCAAAACAGGTAGAAATGACCAAGCCCAGAAGGAGTTGAATGTAGCTTTGGAACTTGTGGAACGCTCAGAGATGGAGGATTCAACGCGATCAGAGACGATCTTGGGATTGGCAGAGATTCTTCCAAGGGTTCCAGGCACCATGGAATTTGAAAAGCTGTTGGCAAGGTTCGAAAACATCTTGAATAGGCAGCAATTGCACGGCCATGGGGCAGTTCAGCACATCGTTGTGAATATTTATCTAGAAAGGGGAGAGATGGAAAAAGCGGAGACGCTTGCTAAAGGGATTGAGGAAGCCTCGTCTCGGTGCCAAGCATTGTCTGCAATAGGAAGTCGCTACGGCAAACTACTTGAATTGGAGCGAAGCCGGGAGGTGTTTTCAGATGCCTACGAATCGGCAATGCAAGTGATCGATGTCCTTGGTTTGGATACCGTCGGATCGAAAGGGGGAGCGGTCCGGTTCGTCGGACAGCAACAAGGGGAGTGCGACTTAGAAGGCTTAGTCCATTACTTGCAGGCATCTCGAAACGCCAATATCCGAGCCTACGGATTCCTTGGCGGTGCAGAGGCGATCGACCCACAAGCTGCCAACACTGCGATGAGAACGGCACGGATCCCCGAAGGGATTTTGAAGGAAATCTGCGAATCGAATGTCGCATGCAAGATTCTTCAAAAAAGGGCTCAACTGCTCGAAACGCTTTCTGAGACTGCTAAAAAAGATCGTCCGTAATACTGCTTGGAAGGGTGTCAGGAAGTCTCTCTAGACGAACGAGAGCCATCCGGCTAGCAGCCGAGTACCTTGTGACGTTGCCCTTGGATTTCAGATGAAGTACAATCGGCAGTATGGAACATGCGATGATTGTGTTTTTGATGATTGCGAATCTGCTGATTTGCCCGCTTCGGTGTGCTGGGCAATGCGAGGCAGCTTGCGAGCCTGCACCCACAGGTTGTGGTTGCTGTGCTGTCGACGTTTGCGATTCAGCCCCCGAACCGCCTGCCCCACCGGACGAAGATTGTGGCTGTCCGAACTGCATCTGCGAGGGAGCGTTGGTGCAACTGAAAGTTCAATTGCCGGAGCCTGCTTGGAAGGTCATTTGGTTTGGCTGGCGCAGCGTCACTCCTTCTGCGGTAGAAAAAGTGACAATCCATCTTCTTACCCATGCCGACCGTGCTAATCGTCTGTTTTCTTCTGCTCGCAGCGCGCAGATTGCGCTGCAATCTTGGCAGATTTGATCGAAAGCCTGCTCCCAGCGAACCTGCTTGCGGCCAATACCGTCAAATCGGGACATTGATGAAGTTGCATTTCCTTGTAATCGGCAAATGAATAGCTGAGCAGCGCAAGCTGCCCGGTGAGTCTAAATATCCAGTGGTTTTCTGAGTGTTCGAGCGTGGAACACTACACTTGACCCTTCAACGGAGGGCTTGCTCCCAACCGCTTTCAAAAACCCCTCGGCATGCGCCGAAAACCATTCAAATCCAATCTTTCCTAAAATGATCCAAATGTCGATTTGACGGTATGGTGCTTGCTGCCTCCTGCACCGGCTTTGAGCTTTAACCGCTTTTTTGAATGTTGGCTCCATTTTGATGCACGCTCGCCGCTGCGCGATGGCTGTGTGTGCGCATGATGGCACCAACCAAGGTCCGATCCGAAAAATGTTACTCCCTTTCGAATACGCATTTCGCAACCTCTCCAGGCGGCCTGTCAGGACTGCGTTGACACTGTTTGCCCTTTCGGTGGTTATCTTGCTTGTGTTCATCGTCGTCGCTTTCATCCGTGGCCTCGAGCAATCGCTAGGTGACAGCGGCGACCCTGAAGTTGTGCTGGTGTATTCTGTCAACTCCGAAGACAACCTGGAGAACTCCTCGATTGCGGCGCGAACCCCCGCGCTCCTGACGGCCAGTTTGGATGGAGCCTTGGAACGATTCGGGATCAAGCATGTTTCACCCGAGTTGGTCTTAGGCACTCGGGTCTCCAGCGCGAACGATCCTGTTGGCCTTGGACTCCTACGCGGTGTGACCCTCAATGCACCTTTAGTACGCCGAGCGATTCGGCTCGAGGAAGGCAACTGGCCCGGTCCGGGAGAGGTGATGGCGGGCAAGTTGGTCGCGGCAAAACTCGGCTGTGATGAGACCTCCCTGGCAGTGGGAAATCCAATCGATTTCGAGGGCCGAACCTGGCGGATCAGTGGGAGATTCGCCGCAGGTGGGACAGCTTATGAAGCGGAGCTTTGGTGTCGGCTGGAGGACTTTCAATCGGCCACCAAGCGACAGGATTTGAGTCTGATCGCGATGTTGCTCAAGCCTCAATGTTCAGCCGCAGAGGTCGAGCTGTTTTGTAAAGAGCGGACCGATCTGGAGCTGCGAGCGATTCGCGAAACCGAGTACTACGCCAGCCTCGAGCAGCATTACCAACCGGTTCGCATGCTAGCTTGGCTGGTTGTTTGGCTCGTTTCGGCGGCCGGTGTTTTTACAGGTCTCAACATGATGTACGGTGCTGTGGCTGGTCGCGTGCGGGAAATCGCTACGCTGCAAACGATTGGCTACCGTCGGCGGGCGATTTTGTTGAGCTTGGTTCAGGAAGGTGTTCTGCTCGCTGCGGCTAGCTCGCTGGTTGCTGGCACGATCGCATTGATATTGTTCAACGGGTTAGCTGTCCGGTTCACGATGGGAGCGTTTGCGCTGCGGATCGACAGCATCTCGATTTTAACGGGCTGTGGAGTCGGCTTGCTCCTCGGAGTCCTAGGTTCCTTGCCTCCGGCTCTCAAGGCGTTACGAACCGAAGTGGCGTCTGCCTTAAAAGCCATTTAATGTTACTTTCCAATTCCAAAGGAGATTCGAGATGAGAATCGTTTTCACGATCGTTGTCCTGTGCTCGCTATTGACCCCGCTATTGACCTCGATTGGATGCCAACCAAACAAGGAGAAAGCTCCAACCGCTAGGGCCGCTGGATCGGCCTTTGTGCTGGCCAAGGAACCTGGGGAGGCCATACCCGTTGGGACCGCTAAAGAGTCAACTAAAGACGGTGATGACGTGGTCGTCTTGGGACTTGTAGGTGGCTCGACCAAGCCATTCGTCGAGGGTTTGGCCGCATTCACGATCGTCGACCCCAAAGTCCCTTACTGCGCTGATGATGAGGGTTGCCCAACACCTTGGGATTACTGCTGCCAGAGCGATGCTGTTCGACAGAACATCGCGACGGTAAAGCTAGTCGATTCAAGCGGCAAGCCAGTCATGCAAGGGGCTCGCGAGCTCTTGCCCGTCAAGGAGCTGTCTACGGTTGTCGTTCAGGGGATCGCCAAACGGGACGAACAGGGGAATCTGACGATCGCTGCCCATCACGTATTTGTAAGGCCGGGTAAGTAGTGATGGAGAAGCCGAAGCTTGATTTAAACCCATTGGCAATCGACCGGACTGCGGCAAAGCCCGATCGCCGTGGGCCCGATCTCCGCGGACCCGATCGCCGGTGGCTGATGCGGTACTTGGTTCCCGGAAGCCTGCTGCTTGGATTTGCCGCTTTGGTGATCACTGCGGCGGGCACTCAGTTCCTGCCTACTCAAGCGGTGAGTGTCATTCCGGTTTTGGTCAAACGTGCAGAAGCAGCCCGCACGGGTGAGCCTCTTTTTCAAACTCCCGGTTGGATTGAACCGCGTCCGACAGCGATTGGAGTGACCGCCATGACGCCAGGAGTGATCGAAGAGCTGATGGTAGTCGCTGGGCAACGGCTGGAAAAAGATGAGCCGATCGCTCGACTCATTTCCATCGATGCCGAGCTCGCCGTAGAGCAGGCTCGCAATGGATTGGCGATCAGCCAGGGGGAACTGAATCGAGCGAATGCCGAGTTGAATGCGGCTCGATCCCGTCTGGAGCAGCCCGTTCATCTGCAGGCGATTTTGGCCGATTCCCGGGTCGCATTGGCCATTGCCGAGACACAGCTCGCCAAGCTTCCTTTTTTGATCAAAGCAGCCGAATCTGACTTGGCTTATGCTCAGAGCAATCTGGAAAGCAAGCGGTCTGCTCGAGAAGTTATTTCGCAAAACGTGATCGACTTGGCTCAAAAAGACGAGGCCGTTGCTCAGGCCAATCTAGCCGAACTCCAACAACGCCGTCCTCACTTGGAACGCGAAATACTCGCTTTGCGAGAGAAGGTACAGGCGATTGCCAAACAAGCCGAATTGCTGATCGACGAAACTCGCCAGGTTCAAGAGGCGGAGGCAAAGTGTCAATCCGCAACGGGAGTCAAAGAAGACGCAGCCGTACGATTGAGGCAAGCTGAACTTGCACTCGAAAGAACGGTGGTACGTTCGCCGATCCACGGGCAAGTTCTACGATTGGTCGCTGCTCCAGGGACTCGCGTTATGGGCCTAGAGGGGCCCGCCGGCCAGGGAGCAAGCACCGTCATTGAGATGTTCGAGCCTACTCGCTTGCAAGTGCGGGCGGATGTCCGGCTCGAGGACGTGCCCTTGGTCCTTCCAGGCCAACTCGTGGAAGTCAAGACCGCTTCATCGAAAGAGGTCCTATCGGGACGCGTGCTACAGATAACCAGTCAGGCCAATATCCAGAAAAACACTTTGGAAGTGAAAGTGGAATTGATCGAACCGCCCGCGACGGTCCGACCGGAGATGCTGGTGACATCGACTTTTCTTTCGATGAACAGCCAGCAAAGCGATGACAGTGTAGGCAAACGCGAGGGCATTTATGTTCCGGAGACCTTGATTCAGAGTGCCCAAGGCAGCGCAGGCCTGTGGCTAGTCGATAGCGCATCGACCGCACACCTGCGATCGGTTCAAGTCGGCGCCAAGGCAGAGGGTGGATTGGTGGAAATCAAATCTGGGCTGCAGGTCACCGACAAGCTGATTGTGACCGGCGTTGAAGGATTGAGAAATGGCGCAAGGGTACGAATTGTTGGCGAAGATTCCAGTTTAGGAGTCCATTGAATGGCACTGGTGGAACTGCATGGAGTCTCCAAAAGCTTTCGCAAAGGAGAGGAGATCATACGGCCGCTTGAGAATGTGGATTTACAGATCGAGGCCGGAGAATTCCTCTGCTTGATGGGGCCAAGCGGGACAGGCAAAAGCACCTTGCTGAATCTCGTCAGCGGGATCGATCGTCCAGACTCAGGAAAAATCTTGGTGGACGGTATAGAAATCACGCGCCTGAGTCGCTCGCAATTGGCCGACTGGAGGGCTTCGAATCTGGGTTATATCTTTCAGACGCACAACCTGATTCCAGTCCTGACGGCTTATGAGAATGTCGAACTGCCGACGTTGCTATTGAAGTTGACTTCGGCCGAGCGACGTCAGCGGGTTGAGCTCGCTTTGGAAGCAGTGGGGCTAAGCGATCGAGCTCGCCACTATCCTCGGCAACTCTCGGGGGGCCAAGAGCAGCGTGTTGGCATCGCTCGGGCGATTGTGGCTCATCCCAAAGTCGTGGTCGCCGATGAACCTACAGGCAGCTTGGATGCGACCACCAGTGAGCAGGTTCAGGACCTGCTGCAACGGCTTAATCGGGAACTCAACATCACCATGTTGATGGTGACCCACGATAGTGACGTTGCGAGGATTGCCGCAAGGCAACTGCGGCTCGATCGGGGTACCTTTGTCGAAAGCCACGGGGAGGTGCCCCGATGCTGATGTACGTTATGAAGACTCTCTGGCGACACTCAACGAGAACTACCTTGACGGTGCTGGGCTCAGCCGTTGCGATGTTTGTTTTTTGCATGGTAGGGGCTGTCCAAGAAGGGCTGGATCGCTTGGCCAGCGGACTCGATGCGGACCGGAACCTGATCGTCTTTCAGGAGAACCGGTTTTGCCCCACCACCAGTCGCTTGCCTGAAGATTACGATCGGATAATCCGCGAAGTTCCTGGTGTTAGCGACGTGATGCCAATCCAGGTTTGGACCAACAATTGCCGAGCTAGCCTGGATATTGTGGTCTTCCAGGGTGCCAATCCAGAGCAAATTCGAACTTCGCGACCGCTGCGATTGGTGACGGGAGATTGGGACCGGTTTGCCTCTCAACCAGACGCGGCGATTGTCGGAACGAACATTGCCAAGCGACGCCGACTGGCAGTCGGCGACCAGTTTTCTATCGGGGAACTCTCGGTCAGAGTCGTGGGAGTCTTTGAGTCGCGAGTACCTTCCGAGGAGAACCTGATCTACACGAATTTAGCATTCCTGCAACTGGCGCGAGGCCAGGATGGCGCAGGTCTGGTCACTCAACACGAGGTTGCCTTGGCACCGCAAGCAGATGCCGACCGAGTCGCCACGGAAATTGATGCTCGCCTGCGCGCCCAGTCCATTGCGACCAAAACACGACGCAAAGGTGCGTTTCAGGCCAGTACACTCTCGGACTTGGTCGACTTGATCGGCTTTGCCCATTGGCTGGGATACGCTTGCGTCGGACTGGTCTTGTCGTTGGTCGCCACGACCACCCTGATGAGTGTGCAGGATCGATTCAAAGAATACGCCGTCTTGCAAACGATTGGTTTTCGACCTCTCAGGACGATGCGGTTGGTTCTGCTCGAGAGCCTGCTGCTTTGTCTTGTCGGTGGCAGCACGGGAACATTTTCGGCGTTGACGATGTTAGCCTTGGGGGGTTTTGCCATTGGGGCAGAGGGGGCGACCATCGCGTTTGAACCGACAGTCAACCTCGGTGCAACAGGGCTACTAGTCTCAGCGTTGCTGGGCTTGCTGGCTGGGATCGCACCTGCCCTTGGGGTTTCGCGTCTTTCGATCGTTAGTGCCCTGCGTCAACCTTGAGCTCAGCCGTTCTGATCCCGGTGAGCGAAGGTCGATTGATCATCAACCCCAAAAAGGCCATCGACGAATGTATCGTTTCTTGTCTCGTCGTTTTCGACTACACTGTGGTCTTCAGTAAGCTACCGGAATCCCCATTTATTGAAGGAGACTACCATGCCCCGAAAGTTACGATTCGAGCAACTCGATGCGAGAACCCTCTTTGCCGTAGACTTTGACATCGATGCCAATGGACGCATCGACAGCCTCGATCCACTTGCCATTGTCGATTCGATCAACGGAGCTCGGAAATTCGATTCAAGGATGGACATAGATGGCGACGGCAAGGTTTCCGCGACCGATCTGATGAAAGTGACCGATCGATTGAACTCGGATCTCGATCAAAGCATCAGCCCGATGGGCAAGGGTGGCGGTGGCGGTGGCGGTGGCGGTGGCGGTGGCGGGACAAAGGTCACGTATCAGTATTGGCGTTCCGGATCATCGGCCGACTCTCAAGCAACCTCGGTCTCCGGAGGCCTTGGGCTCATGGGTGGTGGACTGGATGTCGATCGGCTCTTCGAATGGATGGGTCAAAAGAGTTTCCCTAGAGACAACTCAGGCAATCTTATACCGACAGGAATTGGTGGCGATTTCCTGGTGCTCCGCGCAGCGGGTACTGAAGCGTACAACCCATACATCCAATCGCTTGTGAATATGAATTCTGTATCGACGCTGTTGCTGCCGGATCGAGCAAGCGCTAGCAATCCGACTGTCTTGGAGATCATCAGCAAGGCTGAAGCGATCTTCATTGCAGGGGGCGACCAAGCGCAGTACTTCAGCTACTGGAATGAAACACCCGTCGAGGACTCGATCTATGAGGCAATCCAACGGTCTGTCCCAATCGGGGGCACCAGTGCTGGTCTGGCGGTGCTTGGTGATTACGACTTTACAGCTTCAACTGGAAGTACGATTGTATCAAACGATGCGTTGCTAAACCCCTACAATACGGCCATCACCATCGATGGCAACAACAAATCCGACGGGTTCCTTACACCCCGAGATACAACGGTTGCAAACAACTCAAACGTAACGAGTCTATTGAACCACCTTTCGAACACCATTACCGATTCGCACTTCCGCCAGCGCGATCGCCTTGGCAGACTCGTTACGTTCATGGCCAGGCTCGATGCCGATGACTTGGTAAAACAATCGCCAGGTGCGAATGTTCGCGGAATCGGCATCAATGAACAGACCGCTTTGCTGATCGAAACCAATGGAAGTTCCATGGTTGTGGGCAATAACCTTACCAGTTCGACGGATCTACCTCGATCGGTCTACTTCATGGAACACACCGTAACGGCTGGAACCGAGCAACTCACCTCTCCGTTGACCTACACGAATACGCAAGTCACTCGGGTCGATTACGAGCTTGGAGCAAATCCGTTTACGATCTGGTCAAGTTTCCCAACGACAGCCAAAAAATATACCGTCAGTGCGACCGGCAAGATGGCGACCCGCAAAACCGCTGAGCTAACGTCCACCTCTGGTGCTGGACTCTACGGATAAGCGACACTCCCGATCCATCACCTTCCTGTTCTATCCGAAGTGCTGAACATCCAGGGGTGATGTCCTCGGCGAATATCACTAGCGGGATCCAGAGCGGTTGGGTTTAAACATGGGCCATGGCGTGGCCAACATCCATATAGACTTCGGCTTTGCCCCCGTAATGGCCATTTCCACTGCAGCCTTGGACCACCACTTCACTTTGACGGCTTCACCTAACGTACCCCGAACGAATTTTGCGTTCGGAGCATTGGCTAGTTCAAGAAAAGAAGGGACGCAAGGTATTCTCGAAGGGAATTTGGGCGCGCTTGGCCACCATTGCGAGGATTAAGAAGGACTTGGAGACAGAGCGATCGACCGAAAGCTTTCCTAAACGCAAGGAAGCCGATGCACAAAGGCGTCGGAAGGTTCAGTCGGAATATGTCGAAGACTTCACTGAGGCAGTGGCTAGCGAGGTATCGCCAAGGGGAACCCAGCGATAGCAATTGCCCACTTGCTATCTCTCTGAAAAAGCCTCATTTGGCCCCCTAATCAGCGTTAGGACACACCGACAGTCGCGTTTCTTTTTCTCCACAGTTCAAACCAATCCTCGGAAGATAACTGTACGCTCATTCGGAAATCGGGATCCTCCCCAGACGGCTTGGATTCATTGGCCTCTTGGATATTGATCCAGTTGATAACTGCCAAAACATCCAAAGGAGTGATCACTCCATCGTCATCTACGTCGCAGTAGTGTTCCCCGACATTCACCGTCTGACGTGAACCGTACTGATTGATCTGATCGATCATGATGAGGATATCCAAAGGCGATACAAACTCGTCATCATCGACATCCATAGGCGAATCGAAGTTATGCCACGTGTTGTTGACGGTTGCGGCGTTGAGGCTCTCGTCGAGTATTGTGAACGATGGAATCCCATTCGACGGCATGTGAATGACAACCACTCTTTTACTCGTCAATTGTTGAATGGAGTAAGCCGTCCCACCGTTCCATTGCATAACATTCCTGGGCTCGAAGGTATTGCCTACCCACTCTTGTAATTGGGGAACGCCGGCGATGTTTCGGATACTTACCCATCGTCCTGCGAACCAGACAGCATCGGCGAAATTGTTGGCCAATGCGTAGGTCATTCGTTTGAGAGTGTTGGCATCGTACATCACCCCTGAGCTCAAAAGAACCGTTTTTCCATCAAAAGTTAGATGGATGGGCGGGATTAGATCAGTCGAGGCATAGTAGCTTGAAGTGAATGGTGCTTTGAGTATTCCGTGATAGTCAATCTCCTGATAAAACAGATTGCTTGGATATCCACCTCCTTGAGTAAAGTAAATACATCGATTGACTGGATTCCAAACAAACTCCGTCGCACTGTAGTAAAAACTCCATGTACTCAGAGTATCTCCATCTTGAGAGAGAACCCGATAAGTGTAGTTGTAATCGTTTACTGGTCGATCGACAGCAAAGATAAAGTCCGAAGCGATCGTCAAAGCGTGTGGCTTTCCAGGCAGCCTGGTAAACGCTGTTTCTTTTGGATCAGCCGACTGCAGGTCGATTTTGTAAACCAACCCAGATTCGTAAGCGACATAGACCAGATCGGATACTCGATCGTAGGTCAAGGCGCTGGGACTTCCAAGCAATCCGATGCTCCGCTGATAGGTCCGCCCCATCGGATTCCATATAAAGATATTTTGATGAGTCTTGCTCAAAAGCAACACACTTCCTTGATTCGTCACTTCCGTCCAATCTGGAGTAAAGACCAATCCTGTCGGGTCGATCGGTTCATTCGGATCGGCGGGATTAAAGCTTGAGACCAGGAAGACCTGGGTTCGGTAGCCATGATCTGCCGACTGGTCCTGAAAAAACGCAATGAGCGACAAATCATTCACGAAGATCTTAGTCGCTGGGGAAATCAGTACCTTTTTTCCTGTCGGTAGAAAAGCTTTGTTGTAAGCAGTAAGCTCGTTCTCCTTAAGCGTAAAGAGTAGTTGATCTTCCAAGAAATCGAGGTCATCGATATGGGATAGCCGATTGATGAACCGAAGATCAGATGTAGCGAAAATGTTTCCAGCGTCGTCCATAAACTTGGAATCGTCGGGAAAGACCCATGTGCGTGTGACGATGCTGTAATCACCGTAGTAAGACGAGGAGTTGCTCGTCCCAGTAAACTTCCCTGTATCGCTGTAGGTGATGCGATAAAGCGACCAACCAGAGCCTGCAGATGATCGACAAAGAATAGAATTCAAGCTTGTTGCGATAGAACAGGTGAAAGCCCCCCAATAATAGTTTGGGTTGTCCAGTGCATCGACGAGAAGATTATCCGTTTTGTTGATACTAGCCCATCGAAGGTAGGACGAGTTGCTGTAGTCAAGAAACAGTAGGCTCCCGTCCGAGTAAATCCCCGTTACGGGTGACTGAAGATTGATCAAATGGGATTTGCCACTCCCATCCGATTGGTATCTATAAACCGACTGCCCAAACGCAGCGTAGATCCCGTCGGCGTCGACGTGGACGACCAGTGGGCCAGAGAGCGTGTTTTGCAGCGCGATCGCATCAATCCAGCTTTCGTGCTCAATATCGTATCTTTGAACGATGTTGCTATCGGAGTTGAAAAAGTATCCGATGTCATCGTATTCGACGATGGAGGTCGCAAGCGCCAGTCGATTCTCCAAACATTCGAAACCTAGTTTTTTTCTCTTGTGCATCGCATCCACCCGGAGTTTCAGAATCAGGTTGCTACCACATTGAATTCTTAGCGATGAGTTTTGTCCAAACCATCGGGGCTAATCCTAGGAACCGATGGTTGAATCCACCACTTGAGACTATTGTGGTGGTAAGCGATACTCCACAGACGCACCTCGACGCTGGTAAGGGGACGTCGCTCAGTCCCACGCATTGATCCTCGCAACCTAGGATGGCGGTTCGACCCAATGCGAGGTTCATTGTCAAGACAACGGATGGGGGCAAGACCTGGTTTGTCAATCATTTACTAAGCTAAACCTAACCAACGTTTACGCTACTTACGCTGAGCCAAAACATTCTTACAGATCATTGCGAGCGCGGTTCTCGCTCGATAAACTAAGGGACTCGGATTTACGCTTTCCATAGGAATCGGATCAAACGGGAATCCTGCCCCTCCAACACAGCACAAGAACCCCGCAGGGAGAAGCTTTGATAAACAAGGCCATCATGAAATGTTCCTTCGTCCAAGCTTCGACCACCGCGCACTGGGTGCATGAACTGCGATTGCTCGTGCTGCTTGTCGTGCTACCGATGGGATTCGTTTTGGATCGATCCTCCAATGCCGCTGAACCCTTGGAGCAGTTCCTTCAAGAGCATTGCATTCGTTGCCACGGTCCGCAAAAAGAGCTTAGCAGCGTGCGTATCGACCAACTCTCGCGCGATTTCCGCATGGGGCCCGACTCGGATCGCTGGGGTGAAATCCTCGAAAAGATCAACAGCGGCCAGATGCCTCCGGAGCCAGAGCCTCGACCTAGCCAGCAGCAGATCGCTCAGTTCGTTACCGATCTTGATGCAAGACTCAAAGAGGGTCGCGCTGCGCGAATGGCAGCAAGACCCACAGTTGCCCATTACCGATTGAGTCGCAAAGAGTATCAAAATACCGTCTACGACTTGCTCGGTGTTCGCTACGATCCGACCAAGCCCGGGGAATTGAACGAAGACACGCTCTGGCATGGCTTCGAACGGATCGGCTCGGAACTTTCGCTCTCCGCCTCGCATGTCGATCGCTATTATCGAGCTGCTGGATTGGTTCTCGACCGCGTAGTGGCCGGTTCCTCGTCCGAGGCTCGCATCGTTCGGAAAACGGCTTCCGAGTTGCGTTACAACGGCGGCAAGGAGCAGCAGAAGATTCTCGACCGTTTCGGAATCAAGCGACCGCTCCGTTATCTGCTGTTTCCAGGACGAGTTCAGACGGCCTTATCGCCCAATTGGTTTGGCAAGACAGGTCCTGAGCATAGCGGTCTATACAAGGTGCGTTTGCAAGCGAGCGGTATTCGTCCCTTAGGGGGCCAACCCGCCCACCTGAGCATCGGGAAACAGACCGGCGAAGAGACCGTCGAGAGCCTCCTCGATTTCGACCTTAGAGCTTCGGAAGACCATCCTGAGGTCTATGAGTTCGAAGTGTTTCTAGAAATGCCGACCTCCTTGGACTTCTGCGTGGTATCCACCGATGGAGTGGATCGACGGCAGGGAGCCGCGTTTCGCAACGCGCTGACCAGCCAAAATGGATACCTCTTTACGCACAGCAGCGAGACATTTCTGCTCAGTGCAAACGCTCCGCAAATGTTCGACAACCGTGGGAACGGCCTTTTTTCGACGGTCATTCTCGATTGGATCGAATGGGAAGGGCCCATCGTATCGGATCAGGAGCGGGAACGGCAAAGCGGGCTGATTCCAACGGAAGATGCGACGGCACAGGTCGTTGCAGAGCACCTACAGCGATTTGCCGAACGCGCCTGGCGCCGGAAGGTATCGTTCGAGGAACTGACCAGTTATTTGAACGCCTTCCAAGCCGAACGCGATGCGGGCGAGACAATGGCAGAGGCCTACCGCGTAGCTCTGCAAGGAGTACTCACTTCAAGGCACTTTTTCTATATTGTCGAGGGATCTTTGCAGGCGCGCGAAACGCTCACCGACTCGGAACTCGCCACCCGGTTGTCTTATTTTCTTTGGAGCTCCATGCCGGACGAAAACCTTTTGACCTTAGCGAATAGCAACTCGCTTACCAACGGCAACCTGGCCCAAGAAGTGGATCGGATGATGGCGTCGGGAAAGATGGATCGCTTTATCGAAGACTTTTCGCGTCAGTGGTTGCAATTGCATCGCTTAGGGATGTTTCCGCCCGACAAAAAACTATACCCAAACTACGATGCTTGGCTGGAAGTCAGCTTGCGGCGCGAACCCATCGAGTACTTCCGCGAATTGGTTTCAAACAATACGTCGATCGATAGCCTGATCGATTCGGATTGGACGATGGCCAATTCCAGACTGTGCGAGTTCTATGGTCTTAATGAGCCGAGACAGGACGGGTTTCAACGCGTGGCTCTCAAACCCGAGGACCATCGAGGTGGACTATTGACCATGGGAGCGATCCTCGGATTGACCTCCGACGGGACTCGACAACGCCCGGTCCATCGCGGGGTGTGGGTCAGCGAAGCGATTTTCAGTAAAACGCCACCATCACCGCCGGCGAACGTCGAGCCTATTGAGCCCAACGCTCCGGATGGTCCCAAGACGACCATCCGCCAAAAAATCGAAGCACATCGCACCAATGCCAATTGCGCTGCCTGCCACGCAACGATCGATCACTTCGGGATCGCATGGGACAATTATGATGCGATCGGACAGTGGCGAACTTTCGAGAAAGTCGAAAAGGGGGTC